>Ga0308163_10000447_pt1 | contig 74814 bp, 65 predicted proteins | sample PhyTR1_FD_201037 | JGI IMG/M metagenome (GOLD analysis project Ga0308163, IMG submission 201037) | Phyllosphere microbial communities from UC Gill Tract Community Farm, Albany, California, United States - DLSLT.R1 | ecosystem: Host-associated > Plants > Phyllosphere > Unclassified | place: USA...
CGAGCAATTCATAGCATTGCTGCAAAACCATGGCTGGAAGGGCAACATCAGGGAACTCAAAAATGTTATCGAGAGGGTAGTCATCCTTGCCGACAGTACTGTGCTGAATGCTTCTTTGCTGCCCTACGAATATCATCAGGGAACTGTTGAGGGGGATTCGATGAAAATGGAAACCGTGGAGAAGATGCATATTATGAAAGTATTAAAGTATACACAGAATAATAAAACTGAAACATCAAGGCTCCTGGGGATTGGTCTCACCACGCTTTACAGAAAACTCGAGGAGTACCATATCGGCTCAATTAATTAGACTCATTCTATACTGTATTTTCTCTGTTATTATTGGCCAATCCCTCAAACAAATGCCCGAAATTGGTAGTTGATAGATCAAACTATAATATACGCTAATGATAGAAAATACTACCCGGGATAAGGAAGATAAGGATATGACTGGCAATTCTCGCCGGGATTTTCTGAAAAAATCTTCTGTGATCACTGCCATTGCTCTAACCCCGGTGGCTGCTGTAAAAGCATCTGATCTCAAATTAGACGAAAGACTTTCCGAAGCCATTGAACAAATGCCACTGAGCATCGAAATTAACGGCCAGCAACATAATTTAAAAGTTGAACCCCGTACAACCTTACTTGACCTGCTCAGGGAAAGACTCAAACTCACTGGTACCAAAAAGGGATGTGACCAGGGGCAATGCGGAGCATGTACAGTACATATAGATGGAGTAAGATCATTATCCTGTTTACAGCTTGCGGTAATGAATGAAGGTGCCAAAATAACAACTATCGAAGGCTTATCTGATGGCAACAAACTGCATCCGATGCAGGAAGCTTTTATCAAACATGACGGGTTCCAATGCGGATACTGTACGCCCGGACAGATCATGTCGGCCGTAGCTTGTATTCACGAAGGACACGCCAATTCGGAACTTGAAATCAGAGAATTCATGAGTGGGAATATTTGCCGGTGTGGTGCATATGCGAATATCGTGAATGCAATTAAAGAAGTGAAAGAGGGAGGTGCAATATGAACAATTTCCAATTTAAAAGGGTAAGCAGCCAAGTGGCCGCTATTGCTGAGTTGTCAAAAGACCCTGCAGCAAAACTTGTTGCAGGGGGTACAAACCTGATCGATCTGATGAAATATGGCGTGATGGCGCCGGATAAACTTGTAGATGTAAACCACCTGAGCTTTGATGTCATCAAAAAAGAAGAAGGATCCCTGCATATCGGTTCTACAGTGAGAAATGCAGTTGCAGCCGGAAATGCGGATGTGCTGAAATATCAGCCCCTGCTGTCACAGGCTATGCTTGCAGGAGCGTCCGCACAGTTGAGAAACAAGGCCACTATGGGCGGCAATTTATTACAGCGCACACGCTGCGGTTATTTCTATGATATTTCTGCTCCCTGTAACAAACGCGTACCTGGATCGGGCTGTGGTGCTTTGGAAGGATATAACAGAATGCATGCGATATTTGGTGCAAGCAATTCATGCATTGCGGTAAATCCCAGTGATATGAATGTGGCGCTGACAGCACTTGATGCGGTGATTCTCGTTTCAGGACCGAAAGGTAACAGGAAAATTCCGATCAGTGAATTCCACCGTTTACCGGGAGCACATCCTGAGCTGGATACTACGCTTGACAGAAAAGAGATTATCACCGGACTGGTGATACCAGACAATAATTTTGCTGCACATACAACTTATCTTAAGGTGCGCGACCGTACATCCTACGCTTTTGCGTTGATATCAGTTGCTGTTGCTATCGATTTTGACGGAACAACAATCAGGGACATCCGCCTGGCAATGGGCGGTGTGGCACACAAACCATGGCGCTTAAAGGAAGCGGAGCAGATGCTGAAAGGCAAAGTGGCTACGGTAGAGAATTTCAAAATGGCCGCCGAACTGGCGATGAAAGGTGCTAAAGCTTATGAGCACAACGCTTTTAAACTCAAGTTAGCTCCAAATACAATGGTCCAGGCATTAAAAACAGCTTCGGGCGTAAAGGCGTAGATTATGAGCAAGAAACATTTAGAAAACGCAGATATGGAAATGGCATTGTCCCGCGTGGATGGCCGTGTGAAGGTGATGGGTGCCGCTAAATATACAGCGGAAATACAACTGGAAGAACTTACTTATGGGGTACTTGTAGAAAGTACGATCGGAAACGGGGTCATTACTTCGCTGGACACAAAAAAAGCAGAATGGGCACCAGGTGTAATCGCTGTGATTTCACATCTGAATACGCCGGGAGTGCCTGAATATAAGCTGCAGAACCAGGATGTAATCCAAAAGCAGTTACGGGTTTTTGATAGTCCCAATGTTTATTATAACGGGCAGCCAATTGCTATCGTTATAGCTGATACTTTTGAAAGGGCTACATATGCTGCTACATTGGTTAAGGCAACTTATTCAAAACAGCAGGCAGACAGTAATCTTGAAGCCAACTTATCCAGGGCTATTGTTCCCAAAAAAGCAAAATCCGATCCTAAGGGGTATACAACAGATTTTGTTAGAGGAAAGGCCCAGGCTTTTAAAGATGCAGAATTCCAGGTAAATGAAGAATATATCCAGCCCTCAGAGGCACATCATCCTATGGAGCTGCATTCCATTATTGCAAACTGGGAAGCCCCGGATAAACTTACACTTGTAGATAAAACGCAGGGCTCACAACAAACCGCGGCGAGTATTGCCAAGTCGTTTCAGCTGCCGGTTGAAAATGTGAAGGTGCTCTCTACCTATGTAGGTGGTGCGTTTGGTTCTGCACTACGTGTATGGCCGCATGAAATTATTGCGGTTCTTGCAGCTAAAAAGGTACAGAAGCCTGTTAAACTTGTGCTCCACAGGAACCAGATGTCTTACATGGTGGGTTATCGTCCGCATACTTTGCAAAAGGTGGCTATTGGTGCATCAAAAGACGGGAAAATTATAGGTTTATCTCATTCCTCTTACGGTAAGACTTCGATGTATGAAGAATTTACCGAGAATGTCCTGATCATGTCGCGCATGATGTATGATATTCCCAATGTGGATACTAAATACAGGATTGTCCCATTAAACGTGAGTACACCTGCCCCAATGCGCGGTCCGGGTGAGGCTACAGGTTCATTTGCACTGGAATGTGCCCTGGATGAACTTTCATATAAACTCAAGATGGACCCGATCGCATTGCGCCTGGCGAATTATGCCTCAGAGGATCCCGATAAAAAAATGCCCTGGTCGAGTAACTATCTGAAAGAATGTTACGAACTGGGTGCCGAAAAGATTGGCTGGAACAAACGTAAAGCCCTGCCTGATTCAACGCAGGATGGAGAATGGAAGATAGGCTACGGTGTAGCTACCGGTACATTCGGTGCCTTCAGGGGCGGTGCATCGGCAAAGGCTACCTTTAAACCGGATGGTTCGCTGTTGCTGCAATCGGCTATTGCCGACATAGGGCCGGGAACTGCTACCTCGATGACAGCAATTGCTTCTCTAAATCTCGGTATCCCAGCGGAAAAAATCAGCTTTCAGCTGGGTAACTCTACCTTTCCAAAAGCCCCGATGCAGGGTGGTTCCAATACGGTAGCTACTGTAGGATCGGCCATTGTGGCCACTTGTGATAGCCTGAAGGTAGAACTGGCTAAGCGCGCCGCTAAACAGAAACCGGAATGGAAAAATTCGGTTGCTAAAAATATTAAAATCGCTGGTTCCCAGTTGCTGAACACTGATGATCCTTCATCAAAAGTCGAGATCGCTTCGTTGTTTAAAGAGGATAACCTCAATGAAATTGTCATTAAAGGAGATGCGGCACCAGGTGAGGAAAGCAAGAAATACTCGTTTTACTCTTTTTCAGTTCACTTCATTGAAGCCCATGTGCATGAGCTTACCGGTGTAGTGAAAATAAAGAATGCCGTATCTGTAATCGATTGCGGTACAGTAGTAAGCCCAAAAACAGCACGAAGCCAGAGCATGGGCGGTATTGTAGGGGGAATAGGTATGGCTCTCATGGAAGAAGTAGTGCTGGATGACCGCACAGGCCGTACCGTAACTGCAAGTTTTGGGGATTACCATGTACCTGTACAGGCGGATATTCCACAGATGGACATGATGTTTGTCAATGAAAAAGACCCTTATCTGAATCCTATGGGATCCAAAGGACTGGGCGAAATTGTAATTATCGGTGTGGCACCAGCTGTTGCCAATGCAGTGTACAACGCTACGGGCAAAAGGGTAAGGGAGCTGCCTATTACTCCTGATAAGCTGATTTAAGCCTGATTAATTTATAAGGCATGCTTTCATTTTAATGGAAGCATGCTTTTTTTTGCTATTTTTAGGCTCAATCTTTATACCTTATGAGCAGCCAGGAAGAACAAAAAAATCAGTTGGAAAAACACAGTTATCCCGTTGGGCGGTTTGTACCAGCTGAAACGTACGATGATAAACTTTTGCAACGCTGGATAGGTTCTATACGTTCTGTTCCTCTGTTATTTGATTACTGCATCGAAAATCTGGATGAAGCACAGCTGAATACGCCTTACCGCGAAGGGGGCTGGACGATCATTCAGGTTATCCATCATGTTGCCGACAGTCATATGAATGCGTATATACGCCTGAAGCTGGCGCTCACCGAAGACCGTCCGACTATTAAACCTTATGACGAGAAACTGTGGGCTGAGCTTCCTGACGTAACGGATGTGCCTTTAAATGTTTCCATCACTCTAATTCATGCGCTGCACCGCCGCTGGGTTTCGCTGCTGATGCAGTTGACTGAGGAGGACTGGAACCGTGAATATTACCATCCGGCAGATCAGACCTGCGTTCCGGTTTGGCAGATGACCAATATTTACAACTGGCATGGCAAACATCATGCAGAACAGATCCTTTCCCTCCGCTCAAGAATGGGCTGGTAAGGTTAGGTTTGCGGATAGATCAGTAATCTCGATTGGTTTTCGAACATCTGCTCCAGTTTACTTTGTGTATAGGTAAGGGACAGAATATAGGTGCTTTCGATCTTGCGGTCGAGAACAAAAATCAGCAGGTCGTCAACCGTGAGTCTTGATTTAAGCAGCTTCCATTCCTTCCAGACTTCGGTAGGATTAAAGATGAAGTTAGCATTCGTTTTGGTAAGGGAAAGAAAATGCTGGATATGAATCTGTGTGGATTCATCACAATAACAGATCACATCCAGGCTCAGTTCTGAGCTTAACTTACAAACTTTGGACAACCATACGTTCATGGTTTTTTCCATCAGCGCAGCTGGAGGACATACCAGCTGGATATTTTTATGCACTGTAATCGGTTTGGCCAGGTGCAGGATAAACAGGTTGGCAGGAGAGTTTTCTATCAGTGCAGAAGACTTATCACCCAAAAACTTATCAATTACTGTAGTTCGTCTGCGCCAGCCGGTGATAATGATATTGGCTGATTTTTCTTTAGCGATCCGCAATACGCCACTTGGCACATTGTGGTCGAGTGTAGCAATTACCTCTACTTCAGTTCCATTCCCGGAAGCATATTTTACGGAATCATTTAGTTTCTTTCTTGCAATAAGAAGGTTAGATTGTGCATTGTCACTATCCGGAACTACAGACAAAAGGCTGATGGGCTGAAGGCTGTTATGATCTTTGAATAACACGGCAAGATCAAGCAGGGAATCCATGTTATTAAAATCTGCAATCGGAATCAGGATGTTTTCTGTATGGTGCTGGTCTGGTCCGGTGATTTCCTCGGCTGCAACTATCGCGCGACTGGCGCGCTCGGTAGCAAAAGAGGCCACTACGCAAGTGACAAGGATCAGAATAATAGTTCCGTTCAGGATATTGTCATCAATTATTTTGGCCTGGTAACCTACCAGGATAATAGCCAGTGTAGCCGCGGCATGAGCACTGCTGAGCCCGAAGATAAGCAGGCGCTGGTTTTTTGTGTATTTGAACATCCACTGGGTGAAAGTTGCGGAAAGATATTTCCCTAAGATTGCTACCAGGGTGAGCGATCCTGCGATAATCAGGGCATCAGGTCCTCTGAAGAGTACCCGCAGATCGACCAGCATACCTACACTGATTAAAAAAAATGGAATAAATAAAGCATTACCAACAAATTCTATCCTGTTCATCAGTATGGAGGAGTGCGGGATTAACCGGTTGAGCGCCAAACCAGCTACAAATGCGCCAATTATAGGTTCAATCCCCGCCAGTTGAGCCAGGAAAGCTGAGAAGAATACCACAGACAAAACGAAGATATAATGTGAAGTCTTTTCACTTTCCAGTTTAGTAAAAAACCACTTGGCAATCCTTGGGATCACAATAAATACTGTGGCTGTAAAGATAGATAGGGAGATGGCCAGCTGGATCCAGAAAGCACTGTTGAGCTGCCCGTCAACCGCTCCCATGATAATGGCGAGAATGATCAGCACCGCAGTGTCGGTAAGGATTGTACCACCTACGGTAACTGCAACGGCTTCGTTTTTGGAAATCCCAAACTTATTTACGATAGGATAGGCTACAAGTGTATGTGTAGCAAACATGCTGGCGGTAAGGATGGAAGTCAGCATGGAATAATGCAGCAGGAAGTAACATACAGGAAAGCCAATCAATATGGGCACTGCGAAAGTGAAAATGCCGAAGACAAAACTCTTATGTTTTTTGCGTTTAAAATCTGCAAGATCAAGCTCTATGCCGGCGATAAACATGATGTACAACAGGCCTATTGTAGAGAAAAGCTCTATAGCCGAGTTTTTCTTAAGAATATTAAATCCATTGGGTCCGATCAGTATACCGGCAATAATAAAACCAACAATGCCGGGGATCTTAATTTTGCCCAGCAAAATTGGCGCTATAAGAATGATAAAAAGGATGAGTGAAAAGATAAGGACCGGATTGGTAAAAGGGAGGTCGAATTGTTTGGTGATATGATCAAAAAAATTCGTCTGCATATATATATTTAAATAGGTATTTTCACTGCTGTACCCTGGTACGTCAATGATTGTTCTCAAAAGCAGCAAAATAGTCTTTTTTTTGCTGTATTCCATCTGTTAAATGTCATTCCGGCTGTGCCCTAAGGTATTCCTGCATGCTTCAGCGGAAATTTTCTAAATTAATTTCTTTAGCTACTGCTAATACTATAAATTGCAATTCAGCTGTTGTTCATAGGTTCAGCAATTAAAGGAGTAACATCAAATGCAGTATTCAATTATAGGAAAATCTGATCTCAGGATCAGCAGGATTGGCTTTGGCTGTATGTCCCTAACGGGCAGTACCAGGGAAAATGAGCAGATCGTTCAGCGCGCTCTCGAATTAGGGATCAACTTTTTTGATACCGCAGATTTATACGAAAAAGGGGAGAACGAAAAGAAGATCGGGGATTTACTGCGTTCACAGCGCGACCAGGTAGTGATAGCTACCAAGGCAGGCAATCAATGGCGGGCTGATGGAACTGGCTGGGACTGGAACCCCTCAAAAAAACATATCATTGCTGCCGCAGAGGAAAGCCTGAAGCGTTTGCAAACCGATTATATCGATCTGTACCAGCTGCATGGTGGCACGATAGATGATCCGATTGATGAAACCATCGAAGCTTTTGAGCAACTGAAACAGCAGGGCAAGATCAGGTTTTACGGTATATCATCTATCCGTCCCAATGTGATCAGGGAATATGTTAAAAAATCCGGAATAGTAAGTGTGATGATGCAATACAGTCTGCTGGACAGAAGGCCGGAAGAAGAATGCTTTGGACTGCTGGAAGAGCACAATATCACAGTGCTGAGCCGTGGAGGCGTTGCCCAGGGCTTACTTGTTGATAAACCTGCGAAGGCTTACCTGAACTGGTCTGCCGATGACGTTGCCCAAGCTGCTGCGGCTTTAAATGAGGTAAAAGGAGCCGGAACTGCGGCACAAACAGCGGTGCGTTTTGTGCTACAGCATCCGCCTGTTGGCACTGCAGTGATCGGCATCAGGACCTTAGCTCAGCTCGAAGACATTGCTGCAAGCCTGGATCTTCCGGCGCTTACACAAGAGGAGATGGATATAATATCTGCTGTGACGGCATCACAATACTATTCAGAACACAGGTAATGAAACTATCATTTGATACCACAATGAATGACGAACCCAACTATTTTTTGGAAAAGATATGGAAGGGTTTGCTGGACGGACCGGGCAATCTTGACGAAAGTTATTACAATTATCTGGAACGGTATATAGCAAAGTTTGGACAAAGCTGGGAAGGGGAAAAATTCAGTGAGTTTCTGCAGCCAAAATTACATACCATCCGCAGGGACCTGGATAATGAATGGGTGGCGGGAATGGAAATTCAGCTGGTGATTAACTTAAATACGCCTGATGAATTCCAGTTTGCGCCCACATTGAAATGCCAGTCGGTACAACGCATACAGATAGATTATTCCAAACTGATCAATCCCTTTGGGCCGGCTATCTTTGTTGATTACCAGTTGCTTGATAAGCCCTCACTGTCCGGCATGGTCAGAAATGACGGCTTCCATTCGGTAAGGGATTTTCTGCGCTATTTTAATGACGATTTTACCGGAAACCTGATCCATTGGACACCGCTGAGCTACGACTGATTTACAGGAAGATGAGTTAGCGGTAACCCATTGCCTGCAGGTTAAACAGATCAGCATATCTTCCGTTTTTCAGGAGCAATTCTTCATGGCTGCCGATCTCCGCCAGTTCTCCTTTTTCAAGAACCAGGATTCTGTCGGCCATTCTTACCGTAGAAAACCGGTGGGAGATGAGCACTGCAGATTTGCCTTTAGTTAATTCTGAGAAGCGCTCAAAAACTTCATATTCTGCCCGGGCATCCAGTGAAGCTGTAGGTTCATCCAGAATAAGCAGCTGGGCATCCTTCATATAAGCTCTTGCCAGCGCAATCTTCTGCCATTCCCCTCCCGACAGTTCTACGCCCTGGGCAAAACGTTTGCCCAGCATCTGTTCGTACTGGTCGGGAAGTTTCGCTGCCAGCAGATCGGCCATGCTTTGATGTGCGGAGGATTTTATCAGGGGCAGGTTCTCTTTTTCTTTGATATTGCCAACCGCTATGTTTTGCGAAAAGCTCATCTGGTAGCGGATATAATCTTGAAAGATAATACCCATATTCATACGCAGGTCTGCCAGGTCATATTCTTTCAGGTCTTTCCCATCGAGCAGGATGCGGCCTTCAGTTGGGTCGTACAATCTTGACAGTAGTTTCACAAGGGTGGTTTTACCGGCCCCGTTTTCGCCTACAAGAGCCAGCTTTTCGCCTGGCATCAGCGTAAAGTTCAGGTGCCTGTTTGCCCAGCGTGATGAATTGAGGTACTGAAAGCCTACATCCTCAAATGTAAAACCTGATTGTATTGGCCTTGGAAAAGGAAGGGGCTTCAGTGATGTGGTAATCCTTGGGCTGATATCAAAAAACTCGAAGAAATCGCGCAGGTAAATGGCGCCCTGCGATACGGCTGTAAAACGGTTGAGGATTACTTCAAGTAGTGACCGCAGTTGTCTGAACGAGGCAGCCAGGAAAGTCAACTCTCCAATGGTTGCCTTTCCTGAAACAGTATCCAGGATAATCATAATATAAGCACCATAATAACCCGCAGTGCCCAGCAAAGCGAACAGGGTGCCCCAGGCAGAACGTTGTATAGATAACTTTTTATTTGCAGTGTAAAAACGGTCTGACAGCGTAGAAAATCGCTCTATTACAAAACCTGAGAGGTCAAATATCTTCAGTTCTTTGGCAGTTTCATCGCTCGCGCCCAAAAAACGCAGGTAATCGAGTTCTCTTTTTTCCGGCGTCTGCATCCTGGTAAGGGCATAACTGCGGTCGTTAAAATGAGATTCCCCCAGGAAAGAAGGCAGGATAGCGATAAACAACAGTAAGATCAGCCAGGGATTAAAAACCACCAGGCCTGCTGCAAGGAAAACTATGGTAATCATGTCCTGCACCTGGCTCATCACCTGTGAAAGCAGAATGGTACGACCAACAGTTTGCTGACGCGCCCTCTCCAGTTTATCATAAAAAGCAGCATCTTCAAACTGATCCAGATCCAGCGTTGCGGCATGTTCCAGTATCCTGATAGAGGTATGTTTAGAGAAAAGATCACCCAGTAGGCTGTCGATCAGTGTAATTGCCCTGTTCAGTAAATCCGAAACAATGGCCAGTGCAAATTCAAGTGCAACCAGCTCCCAGAGTAAAGTAAGGTCCTGATGCTGTGGTGTTTTACTGAGGAGAACGACATTGTCGATAATCAGTTTACCTACATAAAGCATCGCCAGTGGAGTGGCAGACCTGGCGATACGCAAAAGCATATTGCTGATAGTCATTACCGGGCTGGTATGCCAGACCATTTTGATAAACAGGGGCAGGTTACTCAGTGCCGCAATCCGCTCCTTAAAAGTTAAAGTTTCTTTTTTGGTATTTTGTAAGGTATCCCTATTGAACAGCCTGCTCGTTCTCATGTTTGCAAAAATACACAAACTCATCGTATAGATACGCATCTTCACCTGCCTGCAGGCCTTCATGCGGAATTGCGTAATATTTTCCGCTGATCTGGTGGCCCTCTTCAGTTTTTGTGATTTCGACGTTCAGGAAACCGTGCTGCATGGTACAGAAGTTTTCCAGTTTCACGGTATCAAAGATTTCGCTTTTATTGGTGTAAAGAACCTCGTCAGACTCCGCCAGCCAGTGCAGTTCATCAAAACCTCCGGCACCACAAACAATGAAAGGCGTAATTTTACCACCTTCATAACTCTTGCTGAAACGCTGATAGTTATGTACATGCCCGCTCATTACCAGATCTGGCTGAACGCCTGCTTCTTCAAAAGCGTTTTCAAGGAAGGTGATCATCGGCAGACTGGAACTGTGGTTGAAATCTGCAGAGTAGGGCGCATGGTGCAGCGCTACAATAATCGCTCTTTCCTGGTGTTCGGCTGCCGCATTTTTGAGTTCTTCTACGAACCATTGTTTTTGTTCGTCGGTTACAACACCGTATTTAGGCACGTTTGTAGCCAGGCCAATGATGTTTGCTACCGGAGTTTGCAGGGTCCAGTAAACATGTGGCTGCATCCCGCTTTTGCGCGATGTGTCTGTACCAAAAGGAACCGGCCTGGGTTCAGTACCGCAGAATACGCTGCTGAAAGGCGCAAGGCTTTTGTAAGGTACCGGGTTCATTGCGTTTACATCACTATCGTGGTTTCCCGGAATGGCAAATATGGGTAACGGATAGTCTTTGTAAGGGGTAAAAAATTGTTTTTCGTACTGATCGGCTTCTCCAAAGTGATACACTATATCACCTACATGGTATAGAAACGAAGGTTTTTCGTCCTGATTTGCCGGCTGCAGGTATTGTTTGCCCATTTGCTCTGCGATGAGTCTCTGGAAGGCCGGCGATTTTAATCCTCCGGTATCTCCCACAACCTGGAAGCTCATTTTATCAGTGTTGCCGGTTTTGATATCGGCTTTGAGGCGGTAAGGGTATTTTCCCAGTGGCTCGGGAAGGACTTGAAATTTGTAGTTGTCGTCGGGCTGTTTTAATTTAAATAACGGCTTTGTAGGTATACTCTTCTTTTCTGACAGCATGTTGGTTTACGCGTTTTTTATCAGGATCGATTCCAGCACATTAGCAACATCGTCACATTTATCTGTGGCCATTTCAAGGCTCTGGAGGATCTCCTTTTGTTTGATGAGCTCGATGGCGTCTGTTTCGGATTCAAACAGGTGCGCAATGGCAGTGTTGCATAGAGAATCTGCCTCGCTCTCTCCTTTGTTTATTGTAATACAAATATCGGCAATTATTTTGATATTCCTGAGATTACGTAACTCTAAAATTGCGGTTTCCAGCTGTTTGCACATCTCACAGATCAGTCTGGCCAACTGAATGATCTCAACGCTAAAACTATTTACCTTATACAGTTCGATATTGAGTGAGGTAGCGTAGATATAATCGGCAATATCGTCTATCGCACTGACCAGTGCGTGGATGTCTTCCCTGTCAAAAGGAGTGATAAAATTTTTGCTGAGTTCCAGGAATATGCTGTGAGATATGTCGTCACCAGCCTGTTCAAGGCGTTCTGTTTCCCTGAAATGTTTTTCCCGCAGTTCTTCATTTTCTTCTGTTACCGTTTCTACCAGGCTTTGTGAAATCTGTACCAGGTTTCTGATATCGCGCTCAAACAGCGGCTGGAATTTTTTGTCTCTGGGGCTGAAGAAGCTAAATACGGAATTCATGATGGTTCTTTTAGATGGACGTAAATTTAAAAGAACAATGTTAAGCCAATATCAAATCACCGGTAAGATTACAAATGCTTCCCTGCTGCTGCGAATAAGTTAATTGTCTTTAACCCCTGGCAATTTGCAACAGGTCGGGTTCTGATACCAGTTCCGGATCTTTGAACTGCCTGTTAAGTATAGCTTTCCGGATTCTGACTTTTCTGGTAGAAGTAATTATTACAGCACCTGTAGTGTTAAATGTATGGGATCGGTATGATCCGATGGAGGGGTCAAATTCATGAATTCGCATCAGCAATTCATGCAGAACAAAAATCGGTATCGGCACCCGACAAATCTAACTTAACAGTTTCGTAATATATAATTATCATTCTGTTAATGATGCTGTGGTGTTAACATAGATTTAATATGAAGATAAATGGATTTAGCAATTTCAGGCTAAATTATTTGAGGCTGAAAATAAAAAACACAAGGATGTTACATGGATTGTATTTATATAAAAAAAATAAGGAAAATAGTGCATCTCAATGACTTAACAATTACCTACATTTGCGCCACTTAATTTTAAAATAAAATAATGGGAAATCACAAAGATGTCAATAAACTAACAGCAGCTGGTTTATTAATAAGCTTAGGGATCATTTACGGAGATATAGGTACTTCTCCGCTTTACGTATTTAAGGCGATCATTGGCGACAGGCTAATTACCTCAGATCTCATTCTGGGAGGTTTATCCTGCATCATCTGGACACTGACCCTTCAAACTACAATTAAGTACGTTGTGATTACCCTCCAGGCCGATAACAAAGGTGAAGGCGGGATCTTCTCCCTCTATTCACTGGTTAAACGCAGGGCGAAATGGCTGATCATTCCAGCTATGATTGGCGGGGCCGCACTGCTTGCAGACGGGATCATGACACCAGCGGTAACAGTTTCTTCTGCTATCGAAGGATTGGGGATTATCTATCATGACCTGCCTACGGTTCCTATTGTGATTCTGATCATTACTTTTCTCTTCGGTATCCAGCAGTTTGGTACATCTTTTATCGGTAAAGCATTTGGTCCGATCATGTGGTTATGGTTTACCATGATTGCCGTCCTGGGTGGGGTGTATGTTGCACATGTGCCGGAGATCTTAAAAGCTGTTAATCCATATTACGCTTACCATATTCTTACCACTAATCCTCAGGCTTTCCTGATTATCGGTGCAGTTTTCCTTTGTACAACAGGGGCGGAAGCATTGTATTCGGATCTGGGACACTGCGGACGTTCCAATATCCGTGTAAGCTGGGTATATGTGAAAACATGTCTGATTTTAAACTACATGGGTCAGGGCGTATGGCTGCTCCAATTGCAGGGCAAACACCTGGGTGATATCAATCCCTTTTTCCACATCATGCCGGACTGGTTCCTGCTGTACGGAATCCTGATTGCCACAGTAGCAGCTGCAGTTGCAAGTCAGGCTCTGATCTCTGGATCTTTCACCCTGATTTCGGAAGCGGTACGTTTAAACCTGTGGCCAAAAGTAAAAATCAATTATCCGAGCAATTCCAAAGGGCAGTTATATGTGCCTTCGATGAACTGGGTATTATTTATAGGTTGTATTCTTGTTGTGCTGATCTTCCGCAAATCTGAAAATATGGAGGCCGCATATGGTCTGTCTATTACGGTAGCGATGCTGATGACAACTATTCTGGTTTCGATCTTCCTGATGCGTAAAAAGGTGCCGATGTACGCGATTGTAATCTTCCTGAGCATTTACGGGGTGATCGAACTTACTTTCCTGGCAGGAAACGCGGCGAAGATTCTTCACGGTGGCTGGTTTACGCTCATTCTTGGAATTTTACTGTTCTCCATCATGTGGGCATGGTTTAACGGACGAAGGATCAGGAACCGTTATATGCGTTTCGTGGATATTGAGAAATTCTATCCGATCATCAGCAAAATCTCTGAGGATGAATCGATACCTAAATATGCTTCTCAGCTGGTTTACCTCACCAGCGCCAATTTTAATTCTGAAATTGAATCTTCCATCATGTATTCTATGATACAGAAACACCCCAAAAGGGCTGATGTATACTGGTTACTGCATGTGGATGTAACTGACGAGCCATTTACAATGGAATACAGAGTACAGCAGCTGGTAGATAAAAAGCTGATCAGAATTGACTTTAAACTTGGTTTCAGGGTAGAACAGAGGGTGAATGTTCTTTTCAGAAAGGTAGTGGAAGAACTGGTTAAAAACGGCGAAATTGATATTACCAGCAAGTATACCTCGTTAAAAGAACATAAAATAGCAGGCGATTTCAGATTTGTTGTTATCGAAAAAGTACTTTCTACCTCGCACAGTCTGCGTTTTATCGAGCGGGTAACGATGAGCTACTATTCAGTGCTGAAAACGTTTAGTGTGCCTGAAGAAAAAGGATTTGGACTGGACCTGAGTTTTGTTGCGGTAGAGAAAGTTCCTTTGATTGTTGACCTGCCAACAGATTTCTATCTGAAAAGGCTGGGGTAAAAAAGGCAACTGATCAAATCTAATATAAGCAGCCTCAGCGGGGCTGCTTTTTTATTTAGCGGTTATATTTATTGAAATCGGATGGCCGGATGTTCGTCACCTGAAAAAATGCTTTGCTAAAAGCCGCAAGGCTATTGTAGCCGGTCAGGTATGCGATTTCTGTAGTTGTATGATCGTCCTGCAGGATCATTTCGATCGCCCTCACGATCCGTAGCAGTTTCAGGTACTGCAAAAAAGATATGTTCAGAGTCGACTGGAACAGGCGTGACAATGTTCTTTCACCCATCCCAAACCGGGTAGCAATATTTTCCAGCGTAATCTGCTGGCCGAAATTCTGCGCCATATATAAAATGACAGGCCTCAGTTTAGTATTGGTAGTAGTGGGCAGCGCAATCGGAAAAGACTTGATGCTCAGTTGCGGCAGGATATTCTTGATAGCAGCCATAAAATTATAGCCCTCATCTTTCTTTTCAATATAACCACTCCAGTTATTGGTGAAACCGATCATCTCAAACAGGAGGTTGTTTACCGGGTAGATCCCAAATTTGGTATAAAAAGGATCAGTATGGTCATCTTCAGTGTAAAAGTATAGGTTTCGCGTAATGGTAGCCGAGGTCCTCACTTTCACATAATGGGGCAGGTCCCGGGGTATCCAGACGTAATGCCGGGCAGGGATAAAATAGGTTTTTTCGCCAATAAATATATAGGCTATACCACCATCTACGTAGGTCAGCTGACTCTTGGAATGTGAATGTAAGGGCAATTTCCGCTCCAGTTTCTCGTGTACAACGTAAACACTTTTAGGCTTCAGTTCTATCGCATCAAGGTAGGTCTCTGTCTCTGTTTTTTGCATTGGCTGGAATGGACAAATATTTGGTAATATATGTAAAATTACAGGCCAATCATAGCTGTAATTTTGTGTAACATTTTAATATCATGTACTACAGTAATAAAAATTTCGTTCTCACCTGTCTTTCCGTTTTCCTGCTAAACAGCGCAAATGCCCAGCAGACTGATAACATACATCTTTCCTTAGCAGACATCTGGGCTAAAGTAACTGCAAACAGCAAAACGCTGCAAATGCAGGATTTTAAAGTTTTGCGCACACTGGAGGGAATTAAGGATGCCAAGGCAGAACGCCTTCCTGAGATAAATGCAGAAGGTGAGTATTCAAAGATCACCAACCTGCCGATTTATACGCATGGCTTATTTCATACGCCCGACCAGTATGAGCTCCCGGTGCACACCTCATACAGTTTTGGTGGTGACGCCTATTTCAATTTGTACAGTGGCGGAAAGGTAACTACAAAAATCGCAGAAGAAAAAAAGGAAAATGAAATTGCAGTAGCGCAGAAAAACCTCACGACTGAGGAAATCAAACTCAGGGCTACAGCTTACTACCTAGATTTGGAACGTAGCCGTATTTTTAAAGCATTGCTCCTGAAAGATATCAGCACCCAGGAAAAACAGCTTGCAGAAATCAACCAGCTCCTTAAAAACGGAGTGGTATTGAAAAGTGATGTGCTCAGGGGCACACTGAAGTTATCAAGACAAAAGATGTCGCTCGTACAACTGGACAATGATATCCTCATTGCCAATCAGAAACTGAACATCCTGACCGGCTTGCCAGATCATACTGTTATTGAACCTGAAGACGGAGACAATGCCGAGTTGCCGGTATTAAAATCTTACACGGCTTACCTCGATGATGCGATGGCTAATTCACCAGCCTACAGGATTTCTGAAAAGGAAACACAATTGAGCAAACTAAATATCAAAGCTATAAAGGCAAATGGGGCAATTAAACTCGGACTTTTCAGCAACTACAAATACAGCTACCCGCAGATCCTGATCTATCCTTACTCCATCGCAATGTACGGATTGGGTTTCAGTGGTATCAAAGCCAGTTATTCTATCTCTTCCCTGTACCAGAACAGGCATAAGGTAAAAGCGGCAGAAATACAATACAGACAGCAGGAAGTAGAACATGCCGATACAGAAGATAAGATCAGACAGGAAGTGAATGAAGCATTTCTAAGATATAAAGAAGCACTAACCCGCATCGATGTTGCCAAAGAAAATATCAGTCAGGCTACAGAAAATCTCAGGATAGTAAATAATACATATTTCAATCAGCTGTCACTGATCACCGATCTGCTTGATGCGGATACGCAGTTACTGCAAACCCGATTCGACTACGCTGCAGCCAGAATTGCAGCACAATTACAATATTATCAATTACAAAAGGCCATAGGTAACCTCTAAAATGGAAACGAACACTAAATATACGCAGACCGATCATTTAATAACAAGAATCACAGCATGGGTTGCTGGAGTGATAGCTTTAGCATTGGCTGTCTGGGGTGTAATCACCCTTCTTGATCTCTATAAATATGAGGATACCAATGATGCCCAGGTAGAAGAATACATTAACCCCGTTACTTCACGTGTAACTGGGTTTATCAGGGAAATCAGATACGAGGAAAATCAGGATGTCAGGAAAGGGGATACGCTGCTGATCATTGACAACAGCGAGTACCAGTTGCAGCAGGAAGAAGGGGAAGCTGCGCTGACGAATGCCGAAGCACAGATTGGAGTGATGGAAAGTAATATCGAAACCACAGCAAGGATGTCTCAGGCCAGTCAGTCGCAAATTGCTGCTGCCGAGGCCAAACTCAAGAGGGCACAGCAGGACTATGACCGCTATTCTAAATTGTTCAAAGTAGAATCTGCAACGCAGCAACAGCTGGAAAACAGCAGGGCGGCACTGGACGTAGCTACATCTGAATTTCATTCTGCAAAGGAAAACTACCAGGCTTCTTTATCAAAGGTAAATGATATCAGGGCACAGAAAGGGGTATATCAGGCGGAAATCAAACGTCGTAAGGCACTGCTGAACAGAAGTAAACTCGATGTCGGTTATACTGTTATCCGCGCTCCTTACAATGGAAAGATGGGCAGAAGAACTATCCAGCAGGGACAGCTGATCCAGGCAGGACAAACACTGGCATATATTGTTGACCAGGATGCAGGTAAGTGGGTGATCGCTAATTTTAAAGAAACGCAGATCTCTCACATGCATATTGGTGGAGCTGCTGAAGTTACTGCAGATGCTTTTCCGGATAAAAAATTCAAAGGAACAATCGTTTCCCTGTCGCCTGCCACGGGCGCACGTTTTTCGCTACTGCCACCGGATAATTCCACAGGTAACTTTGTGAAAATCGTACAGCGTATCCCGGTGAAGATAAAGCTGACTGAAAGTCCTCAGGTACTGGCGCAGTTGCGTGCAGGTATGAATGCCAATATCAGTATTAAAAAAGATTAAAATGAGCCCGGTATTACCAGTATTCAGATCATGGGTTCCTGTCTGGCTGATCAGGGTTACTATTTTCATAGTAATTGTGCCTGGTCTGCTTCTATTTGGACTTTCTACTGCAAGCGCCCCGGGTGCCGCAGGGTATTACGGTATTGAGCCTGCTGATGTACAGTATTCGATGATCGCTTATTATGCTGCGGTGGCAGGATTTTTTGCTCTGGAGCGAAGGTTTTTTGTTTTTACCGCGACCAGGGAATATTTTCTGATCTGCGTGATCCTGACGGTAATTACATCTTATGTATGTTTTCATACGCATAGCTTGCCGGTTTTGTTCACCTTCAGGTTTTTGCAGGGGATGTGCAACTGTATGTCCACCAGTATTTGTATCACGCTTATTTTTGGCAGTCTGCACAGCGAAAGGGCAAGGGAAATTGGCTATTCTGTTTTTTACGGGATGCTGCTTTGCATTACACCGGTTTCCACGATCATCACGGCACCCATCCTGGATGCCTGGGATTTTAACGTCTTATACAAATTTATCATTTTTGCTTATTTGCCTGGCACTGCAATGCTGCTGATCATTATGAATAATGTAAGGCTCAGCAAAAAAGTACCACTATACAGGCTGGACTTTTACAGTTTTTTCCTGTATTCGTGTCTGCTCTGCAGTTTAGGATATATCCTGCTGTATGGTGAACAATATTACTGGTTCCAGGATCAGCGGATAATCTGGAATACAATTGCCTGTACGGCGCTGATGGCATTACTCATTTTCCGGCAACTGCACCTGAAACGTCCATATCTGGATATAGCCGTATTCAAGTCGCGCAATTTCAATATTGGTGTACTGCTGATTGTGACGCTGTATATAGTAAGAGGTGCTTTGGGTATGACCAGTCAGTATTTTGCTTCGGTGCTGGGCCTGGACCCACGGAATATCGGCTATCTGATGATCGCTAATATCGGGGGCATCGCGCTTGGTGTGCTGGTATCATCAAGGCTGATCCTCCTCAGGCGACCGATGAGATTGATCTGGATGTACGGGTTTTTCCTGCTGCTGGTATTTCATACCTGGATGTGGTTCCTCTTTAGTACACAAGCTGATTCTTCTACCTTCGTTATACCTCTGATCATACAGGGATTGGGAACTGGAATGCTGATGGCACCTATAATTATTTATATGATTTCTTCAGTGCCACCTGCCATGGCAGGATCAGCATCTGCTATGGGCGTATTCTTTCGTTTCACCGGGTTCTGTGGAAGTATATCTTTGATCAACTACTTTCAGCTGCGTCATAAGACAATACATATCAACAGATTTCAGGATCAGCTAAGCGGAGTTGACGGTATTGCGGGCGACAGGTTAGCTACTTATGCAAAAGCGCTGACAGCAAAGGGAGTGGCGCCGGATCAAAGTGCGAAGATTGCAAGGGGTTTGCTCAGCAGAACGATCGATGCGCAGGCATCGTTACGTACAATGATGGATTATTATCTTTTTATAAGTATTATCCTGATTGTGATCTTACTTGTGATTGCCCTGTTCCCTTATCTGAACAGAACAAGGATCAATCTCATGTCAAGCCAGCCTTCACCTATAGGAATATAGCGCTGCGACGCTATATTCCTATAGAAGACTGTTTATATTGAAGAGATTACCTTCTGATAATTCTTTCCTTATCGGCTTCATCTTCATCCCTCTGGCCATCGCCAAGATCTGTTTGAGAGCCCGTACCGTTCAATGAATCGTCATTTACGGGCTCTTTAGTCTCTGAATTGTTGCTTTCTTTCTCCTTTTTCAGATTATTTTCATCATTATTTTGATTTAAGTTTTCCACAGCAGGTACTTTTGCACCCTCTCTGTGCGTACTTGTACTATTAAATTGAGGCTGCGTAAGATTTTGTGGATTGTTTACGTCATAATGCTCATTATCAGGCGCTTTGCCTTTTTGTTCTTCCTTTTGATCTTCCATGGTATTTGTTGATTTATTGGTTGCTATTCTAACAAACCCGCCTGCAAATGGTTTTAAATATACTTGTGCAGATATTAAAACCGCATATTCATGCGTTAATGATTTGGAAGAAAACCAATAATTATTACCTTTAAGGCCATAAATCAAATTTAATTAACAAAATATCATGGAAAAATTCGCAAAATTAAAAGAACTAATTGCCGGAGTTGAGGCTGATGCAGACAAGTTTTACAATTCAGGTAACGGTGCTGCTGGAACAAGAGTTCGTAAAGCAATGCAAGATTTGAAAACACTAGCTCAGGACATCCGTACTGAAGTGACTGAAAAGAAAAACACTGCTAAATAAAATACTTTAGTTTCGCGAATAGCAAGCTATTACAGAAATCCCGGCTGGTACCAACCAACCGGGATTTTTGATTTAATGATTGAAATCTATTCTATATTTGTGAAAACATTCAATATTATATTTGAGTTTCACTCCATATGGTCAATACTTTTAAAAGAAACATTCGCCTCGGGCTGGGCATTTCATTAGCCGCGCTCATCATCAGTTCTGCCGCTTCCTACCTGAGCATCCGTAAATTACTGGAAAGCGACCGCTGGGTAGACCATACCTTTAAGGTCATTCAAAATCTGGATAATATCATTTCAAGACTGAAAGATGCCGAAACCGGGCAGCGTGGATATCTGCTTACTGCTGATCCTGTTTTTCTGGAACCATACACAGGCTCAAAAGATGATGTGATGGAATTGATTGACCATGTGCAGCTGCTTACTTCAGATAATGCATCACAGCAGAAAGATATACCATACCTGCAGCAATTGATAGAAAAAAAATATGTATTTATCACCCGTACTATAGCTAACAGGAGAAGAGGAATTCCTGTAACTGAAGCTGAGCTTTTGTCTGGCAAGGCTATTATGGATCAGATCAGGAAACAAATTCAGACTATGGAAAAGCGGGAAAATACCTTGCTGGCAGCGAGGATCTCAAAAATGGATAGGTTTGCTATGTTTACGCCAATACTGATTCTTCTGGCATCTGTAGTAGCCCTGGTTGTAACCTATGCGTTTTACCGCAGAATGAAAAACAATCTGGCGGATAATGAGCGCTTGCAGGAACTTCTGGAACAACGGGAAGAGAGCACAGAGAAAAATATTAAAGTTATCAGTGACCTTGCCGAACAAATTGCCAAAGGAAATTACGAAGTCAGGATCAAAGATTCGGATTTGGAATAAGTATTTAGTTACGCTAAATTATATAAGAATTAACTATAATTCCATAAACAGAGCAGGCCCTTTGCTTTATATCTTTATCGATAGTATTTGATAGGATATAAAGGCATAATAATGAGTCTGAACAGCATAAAATTCTTTACCACAGCGCTTTTAATTTTTACAGCGCTGCTATGCAGCGGGCAGATTGCGCCCGCAGCAAAACCGAAAAAAATCAGGTACGATTTAACTATAGGTCATAAAATGGCCAGTTATACAGGAAAGCCGCGCATGGCGATGGCGATAAATGGCACTATACCAGGTCCGGTGCTTGAATTTACGGAAGGTGACACAGCAGAAATTTATGTCCATAATACTTTAAAGGAAGAAAGCTCCATTCACTGGCATGGATTAATCCTGCCAAACCGGTATGATGGCGTTCCTTACCTCACTACGCAGCCAATCAAAGCGGGCGAAACTCACGTTTTTAAGTTTCCCCTGGTCCAGAACGGTACCTATTGGTACCATTCACATACCTCTATGCAGGAGCAAATGGGCCTGTATGGAGCTTTTGTTATCCACAAGAGAATACCCGGGGCGCTGAAAGAATATACCATGGTGCTGAGCGATTGGGCTGATATGGATGCCATGGAAATTGACCGCAGTTTACACAATGGGTCCGATTGGTTTGCCATTCAAAAAAAATCTGTTCAGAGCTACGCCGAGGCAATTGGTCAGGGCCAGGTGGGTACCAAGCTTAAGAATGAGTGGAAACGCATGACTGCAATGGATGTAAGTGATGTAGCTTATGACCGGTTTCTGATCAATGGCAAACCTGTAGATGAGCAGCCTCAGTATAAGGCAGGAGATAAAGTGCGGCTCAGGATTGTAAACGGGGGTTCCTCAACCTATTTCTGGCTCAGTTACGGAGGCGGAAAAATCACTGTAGTAGCCAATGATGGAATGGATGTCGTCCCGGTTGAAGTAGACCGGCTGATCATTGCCGTGGCAGAAACATACGATGTTATTGTTACCATTCCTGACAATAAGAATTCTGAGTTCCGTGCTACCTCAGAGGACAGGACTAGGTTTACCTCACTCTGGCTGGGCAAGGGAATAAAGGCCAATGCTCCTGTGCTGCCGGCACTAAAATACTTTGAGGGAATGAAAATGATGAACGGCATGATGACGGCAGGTGGTAAGATGAAGATGATGGAAGGTATGAAAATGACTAACCAGCAGATGGATATGAACAATGTCATGTATCCTGAAATTACCGGTGATACCAGGGGGAAAGTTCCTGAAGGTGATATCGTTACGCTGAATTACGGCATGCTCAGGTCGCCCTCAAAAACAACGCTGCCCGCAGGCCCGGTGAAAGTCATGAACTTTAATCTTACCGGCAACATGAACCGCTATGTGTGGTCTATTGACAACAAAACTGTATCAGAAGCTGATAAAATCCTGATCAAAAAAGGTGAGAATATCAGGATCATCCTTACTAACCGCACGATGATGAGGCATCCTATGCACCTGCATGGACATTTTTTCAGGGTGCTCAATGGGAATGGCGACTATTCGCCATTAAAGAATACGATCGACATTATGCCCATGGAAACAGATACGATTGAGTTTGCTGCAACAGAGACCGGGGATTGGTTTTTCCATTGCCATATCCTTTATCATATGATGAGCGGTATGGGCAGGATCTTCGCATATGAAAATTCTCCTCCCAACCCTGAAGTACCTGACCCGCGTTATGCAATGCGACAGGTCTACAAAGATGACCGTAAGTTCCACGCAACCGCGAACTTAGGGCTGGAAAGCAATGGATCAGATGGTATGGCAACGCTGGCTAACACCCGCTGGAAGTTCAGTACTCTATGGCATTTGGGAACCAGCGACAGCAAAGGTTATGAGACTGAGACCATGCTGGGAAGATACATAGGCGAGATGCAGTGGTTCATGCCTTATGCCGGTTTCGACTACCATTACCGAAATACAGATGAAGCCGAAAAGAATCTGTTTGGGCAGCGTAGCAATAAGAACGACAGGAAAACTGTAGTTGCTGGCTTCGCTTATACTTTACCCATGCTCGTCGTTGCAGATGCGCGTATTGACGGGGATGGTAAGTACAGGTTTCAGCTGAGCAGGGAAGATATTGCGGTTGCCAGAAAAATCCGGGCCAACTTTATGGCCAATACCGACAAGGAGTATGCTGTGGGGCTAAAATATACCTTAACCAAGTATTTCTTGCTCTCCAGCCACTATGACAGCGATATGGGCTGGGGTGGAGGTTTAACACTTACATATTAAACAGAACCGGTTGCAATGTCATGGAGCGGGGCTGCCGGGCAGGCGCATGCACATTCAGGTTTGCCTGCGGATACGAATTTAAATTCTAAAGACTTTGTAAGTGTTTCTACACTGGGAAGTGTAAAACTATTTGATTTCTAATCAGATATGGAAAGTATGCAGTATTTCATTTGCTGAATAAAATGTATCTTTGCATGATAAAAATATATCATTTGATATTAGTTAAGCAGCCTGTTATGGGATTCTATGCTTATGCGGCCGGCATCTTAAATTATGGACCAGAAATTTTTTAGCTTCCCTGTACGGATTGTTGCTGTGCTTATAGCATTGGCAATGCTTTTTATTGCGGATGCTTCTGCCCAGGAGGCCGAGCCGTTTTTTAAAACGATAAAAACTGAAAACGGACTATCACATAATAAAGTAAACTGCATCCTTAAAGATAGGAGAGGTTTTGTATGGTTTGGAACTGAGGACGGTCTTACCCGTTATGATGGTAAATATTATGTTGTTTATAAAAGTAAACCAAATGACACCCATGTCTTATCCGGCAATATCATCAATGACCTGTATGAAGACCGGGATGGGATACTGTGGATAGCCACGGCCGATGGAGGTATTACCAAATATGACTATCATTTAAGTGTTTCAAAGCAATTCAGGCAGTTCAGGTACAATGCCCACGACCCGAAAAGTATCCCTGAGGATGCAATCAAAAAAATAGTGGAAGACCGCAGGGGCAATTTATGGCTGGCCACCAGCAACAGCTATGTGGTGCGGCTCAATAAAAAAACCGAAAGGTTTGATACCCCTGTAAGAACCGGTACCTCTGGTATCCTTACTTTATTGATGGATAGCCACGATACGCTGCGTGTGGGCAGGGCAGGCGGTGGCTTGCTGAGTATCAACACCCGGACACTTCGGTACAGAGAAGATCCGCGGTACAAAAACCTGTATGCGAAATTACCACATGCCAGTATTGCTGCGATCTACAGGGATAATGAGTACGACCTATGGTTCGGATCCTGGGATAACAAAATCTATTACCAGCAGGCTGGCAGCAACCACTTGGAAGCCATGATCCCTTCTGCCGGGATGAAGGGTGTGTTACCGGACGACTTTGTTTCTTTTGCAGAAGATGATCACCAGCAGATCTGGATGGCCGGAAAGAACTCGGGAGTGATGGTTTACAATAAAGATAGCGGTTTGTTCACCAGCTACAGACACAATGCTGTAAAGGCAGGTTCATTGAGCGACGATCAGGTGAACGTCATCTACAAAGACAGGCAGGGGATCATCTGGATGGGAACAAATAATGGAGTGAGCATACTCAATTCCCTGTTTTCTCCTTTCGGACTGCATTACCTTCCGGATACGGGAAAACCCATAAAGATTTACGATTTCTATAAAGATAAAGACGAGCGTTTATGGATCGGGACAAACGACGGCATATATATCCAGTCGCGCGATGCATTGAGCTTTGAACACCGTAAGATCGTATATGAAGGGCAGGAACTGGCAGCAACCAAATTCTTCAAAGACCATGATGGCTCTTTTTATCTGGGCACGGACTATACGCTGTTCCGCTATGATCAGAAAGCAAATAAGCTCAACCTGCTGCCCGGTACACTTGAAGATCCGGTGATGAAAAAATTAATCAGCTCCAGGATTGTTTCCATCGTGCGTGATACCATTGCGCAGCATCCTGTATTACTGGTATCTCCATTTGGGCATTATTTAACATATTATGACCTGTCGGATCAGAAATGGGTATCCAGAAAATCGAAGGTTAAGGATATTGTTAAAGAATATAATATCAAAGATAACCTGATCAGAAAAATTTACAGGGACAAAAGCGGTGTTACCTGGCTGGCTACTACCAGGCGCGGTTTGGGCGATTGGAAAAAGGAATCTGCACCGATCCGCTACCATACTTATGATCTTCAGAACAAAACGACAATCAGCAATAACGATGTGTACGATCTGCAGGAGGATCACAGGGGCAACTATTGGGTGAGCACTTATGGCGGTGGATTAAATTATTATGATCGCCGCTCGGGAAAATTCATGCATGTCAGCGAGTCGAGCAATCTCACCGAAGGCCTGGTGTCGGATACGCATGGCCATGTATGGATGATCTGTAATGGCCACTTTCACAAATATGATCCCCAGAGGAAAAGTTACAGTTGTTATGATCTGCCTGACTTACGTGTGTCTGATGGCGTAAAAGGATACCTTTATGAAGATCATCAGCATAACCTGTATGCTGCCGGTGATAACTACTATGTCACTTTTAATCCGGAGGCTGTAGCGCCGATTGATAACGAACCAAGGATTTTCTTTACTGACTTTAAGATCTTTAACATCTCCTATAATCAGCTGCTTGCTGATTCAGTTATTGAACTGGATCATGAGCAGAATTACTTTTCATTCGAATTTTCTGCCCCTGAATTTACCGGCGAGACCCTGCAATATGAATACATGCTGGAAGGTATTGATAAACAATGGATCAGTGCCGGTAAACAAAATGTTGCCAGCTATTCAAATCTACAGAGCGGTAAGTACAGGTTTAAAGTACGCGCGAGCAACTGGAAAGATAGTCCCATGAGTAAATTTACTTCGGTAATGGTTGCTATTCATCCTCCTTTCTGGTTAACGTGGTGGTTTTTTCTTTTGATGGCGGCGGTCACTGCACTTATCATCTATGCCATTTACAGTTACAGGATACGGGAGATTTTCAGGCAGCAGAAGGTGCGCAATCAGATTGCACAGGACCTGCATGACAATATCGGCTCTACGCTCAGCAGTATTTCCGTTTACAGCGAAGTAGCGAAAATCTATCAGGAACAGGAGAAGGCAACACAGTTGGTCAAGGTATTACAAACCATCGGCACTACTGCTATTGAAATGATCAGTGAGATGGGGGATACTGTCTGGGCGGTAAATTCCAAGAATGATAACCTGGGAAGTATTGTTCAGCGTACAAATTCTTATGCAAGGCCTCTATGTGCAGCCAGCGATATTTTGTTTAAACTGAATGCTCATGAGCGGCTAATGGATATCAGTTTAGAAATGAGGGTGCGTAAAAACCTGTACCTGATTCTCAAAGAGGCCATCAATAATGCTGTTAAACATTCCGGCTGCAAAACCATTGTCGTGGACATCAAACTTAAAAAAAATGTGTTTGATATCTCCGTTCAGGATGACGGAATCGGATTTGCAGCTGCTGAGGCGGCATTCGACCAGTCAGATTCGCTGTCAGGAAACGGGCTCAACAATATGAAAAGCCGGGCAGAGGAATTAATGGGCGAGCTGACAACAGACAGTACGCCCGGAGGAGGATGCACCGTTAGACTGAAGTTTAAGATTTAACCGTCAATCAGTGCTTTCAGTTGTTCCCCGGTTTCAAGGTATCTTCTGAGCAGGGTAAGCTGGTTCTCTGCACGGTTGAGATTATGGCCCTCATATCCCGATCCATAGTAAACATCGTTCTGCAGGTAATCTGCAAGAAAACGAAGGGCCTGCATATAGATCAGGAACTTACCGGCATAGATAAAATATGATTTTTCCAGCGCTGTCAGCGTTGTTCCCATTTCCAGCATATAACCATCGTAGATCGCCTTAAAATAGTCTTTCCGTATTTCGATTTTGCTCATATCTGTTTCTTCTTCGCTAACCGGACAGACATAGGTACGGATCATGTCACCAATGTCGCTGATGAAATATCCGGGCATCACCGTGTCCAGGTCTATTACGCAGATGCCTTTATTCTGCGCATCAAATAGTACATTACTGATCTTGGTATCATGGTGGATTACCCTGAGCGGTATCTCTTTTCTATCAGTGATACGTTCAAAAGTTTCTACAATGTCTTTGTTTGCAAGCAGGTAAGCAATCAATTCTGATGATTTGTCTTTTCTCTCAGCTGATGCGTGCTCACATGCATATAGAAACTGATGGTAACGGAGGCTAAGGTTGTGGAAGTCGGGCAGGGTAGCACGCAAATGCTGTACTTCAAAGTTATTCAGCAGTCTGCTGAATTTTCCGAATTGCTGTGCAGCTTCAAAAGCTTCATCTTTATGTTCCGCAACGTTAAAGGAATGAGAGTTTGCAACAAAACGGAACATCCTGAAATAGCCTTCTTCAGTATGTATCAGAGAATTTCCTGTCAGGTCCTTTACAGGGGCTACAAACAGATAGTCAGGGTATTCAGTATCGAGATAGTCTTTAAGCAGGGAAATATTGTGATCTATGTCAAATGGATGCTTAAATACATTCTGGTTAACCTGCTGTAAAATGTAACGGTCAGATCCGGTAATTACGCTCCAGGTATAGTTAATCAGGCCATCACCAAATGCTTTTACATCACAGACCACAGGATCGATTCCATAGAGAGGTAATATCTTTTTGAACATAAAGCGCCTGAAATTTAATTGTGTGCGGTAAACGTAAACAATCTTTAGCAAAAGCAGTAGTCCCGGCGGCTAAAATTTTTTCCAGTTTCCAGTTTTTGTCCTTAACTGATTGACTTGCCAAATGGGGTAAATGCCAGGTTCATCAGTTTGAAATGCTGTCTTCCAAAGGGAATACCAATAACTGTCAAACACAGCAGTGTACCGAAGAACAAGTGGGTCAGGGCTATCCAAATACCGCCACACAACAGCCAGATGATATTCATGATGGTAGAAAGGCAGCCGGTGTTGGATGAGGTGTCAGTGATCTGAACGCCAAAAGGAGCAAGGCCTACAAAGGCAAATTTAAAGCATTGCAGGCCAAAAGGAATACCTACAATGGTAAGGCATAAGATAAATCCTCCTATCAGATATTCAAAAAAGATAAATATTCCGCCGAAAATAATCCAAAGTATATTGCCTATAAAGTTCATTGTTGCTTTTTATTTTAAGACGGCAAATGAGCAGATTAGTTACATCTTTATGCTATTGGTTTTTTTATAAATTGTTTGTAGCTTTAATAGACAAATTTATAAACAGGAGGGATTATCATGACTGTTATACAAAAAATTGAGCGGTGGGGCGATCTGCACACTACTAAAGCGCTCGACATCGTCCGTATCGGATTGGGAATTCTGATCTTTAGCAAAGGAATTGCAATTGTAAGTAACACTGCGGCTCTGCAGGAACTGCTGCTGGAAAAGAGTGTCTTTGGTTTTTCTGGCATGATAGCCAGCGTTGCTATTCATATTGCAGGCTTTGTACACCTGGTGGGTGGAATTTTAATCACTATAGGACTGCTTACACGTTTCGCTGCGGTAATGCAGATCCCAATTCTGTTGGTAGCCGTGTTCTTCGTGAATATTTCCAGGGGATTCAGTATGCTGAATTCAGAATTATGGCTCTCCCTGATCGTACTGTTGTTACTGGTTCTTTTCTGGGTAACCGGATCCGGCCCGTATTCTGTTGATCATGCCATGAAGAAAGGGTCAGACAAGGTCGATAATCCTATCTCATAATCCACAGGTGATAGCATCAAATTCGCCACTATAAAGGTAGTTTGCATTATTTCTTTCATATATTGAGAGCCACAATCAAATCATAAACTACTAATGAATAGTTCTAAAATAAGAATTTTTATCCTTTTGGCGGGAATGCTGATGTTCTCTTCATGTATGCTGAAAAAAGGTGCTGTACCCAATAACGCATCGGCGTTTGTCAAAGGTGCGGATATAGGTTGGCTGCCTCAGATGGAAGCTACTGGCTATAAGTTTTATAATGATAAGGGACAGGCAGAAGACTGCTTTAAGATATTGAAGGATCACGGGATAAATACCATCAGGCTGCGGGCCTGGGTGAACCCTTCGGATGATAAAGTGAGCGGTCATTGCAGTACAGAAGAAACTGTGGCAATGGCTGTCCGCGCAAAAAAATGGGGTATGCGGGTAATGATCGACCTGCATTACAGTGACAGCTGGGCAGACCCAAGCAAGCAAAAGAAACCAAAGGCCTGGGAAGGGCACAATTTCCCAAAGCTGATGACAGATGTTTATGACTATACGCTGGGCGTAATGAAGGCCCTGAAAAATGCGGGTATTACCCCGGAATGGGTGCAGGTAGGGAATGAAACTGCTGAAGGCATGATCTATCCCGAAGGAAGTACTAAAAACTGGGGTACACTGGCGCAGCTGATCAATAAGGGGTATCAGGCTGTAAAAGATGTAAGCCCGTCTACCAAAGTGATTCTGCATGTAGATCAGGGGAATAACAATCAGCGTTTCCGCACCTGGTTTGACGATGCCACCTCACACGGGGCGAAATATGACGTCATCGGACTTTCCTATTATCCTTACTGGCTTGAAGGCAAACCTGATTACACACTTTCTATCGATGACCTGGGCAAGAACCTGAACGATTTGGCTGCCAGGTATCATAAAGAAGTAATGGTTGTAGAAGTGGGAAATGAAGATAATAAAGTACAGAATACCTATGATATGCTTTTAGCGGTGATGCAGAAAGTCAAAGCTGTTCCCGAACATAAGGGCTTGGGTTTGCTTTACTGGGAGCCTGAGGGAGCGAGAAGCTGGAGCCATTATGACCTGAGCGCCTGGGGAACTGACGGTAAGCCTTCAAAAGCACTGGATGCATTTCTGAAATAGTTGTGTGAGTACATCCCCAATCTTTGTATCGCAGTTGTATTACGAAGATGGGATATTCGATTGACAAAGCGGGACAAAGGCGTAAAGATCAGTGCCGGGACCGATCAGATTGCAGACCTGACCAGAGCGTATCCACGATTAATTGATGAATTTGGATATTTTGTGAACGACTGCGGCTTTACCACTATTGATGCTATACGCTCTGCCACTATCATCGCCGCGGAACCTATTGGTGAGCAAGAGCGTATAGGGACGATCAGCAAGGTTAAAAAGCAGACCTGCTGATTTTGAAGGGCAACCCCTGATCGATATCAATCAACTCAAAAATATTGAGAGAGTTATCAAATCAGGCAGGGTTGTAGTGGATGACAAATAACTATTTCAGTACTTTTTCAAAGGCTTTCCTGGCACTGCCCCTGAAGTAGACCTCGCCACAATATACATAACCCATTTTTTCAAAAATTTTCAGCATGGCGGCATTGTCATGATTGGTATCTGCTTTTATACTGTATATTCCATTGCTCAAGGCAAAATCCTCGATATACTGCATGATGATTTTGGATAAACCCCTGCCAACAAAATCTTCTGAAAGGGCCACACGGTGAACTACTACAAAGTCTCCCGTGCTGAGCCATTCACCTTCAATCTCCATATAGGCAGGTTCGTCATTCATCACTACAGCTGCGTATCCGGCAATGGTATCCCCATCTGTCAGTACATAACCCTGCTCTTTTTCAATATCTGCTTTGACAACTTCCTTGTTAGGATAGCCATCTTGCCATTGGTTGCTGCCATCGTTTTTTCTGCGCTGGATGCCTTGCTGCAGGATTTCCCAGATTTGATCCTGCTCAGTTGCTATTGCTTTTCTGAATCTGTATTCCATTTTGCAAGTATAAAGATAAAACCTAAAAATCTCTATACTGAAACCTCTCAACGGCTGGCAATTAGCAAACAGAATTTTTTTTCTGGAAACAATGACTTCCTTAGCCTGTTAAACTTGCTTTGAAACCCTATCTATTTAAATCTATACTTATGAATGAACAAGATCAGAAACCACTCGTAAATCCAGCAACTAAATATCCGCAACCACCATTTGACAAACAGCCTCAGGATGCACCAGGACTTGCTTCAAAAATGCAGCCTGTACCAGATCACGGGGAAACCAGTTATAAAGGATCGGGACGTCTGAAAGGCAGGAAGGCTTTAATAACAGGAGGCGATTCAGGTATTGGCCGCGCTGCTGCTATCGCATATGCAAGAGAAGGTGCCGATGTAGTGATCAATTATTTACCCGAGGAGCAACCTGATGCCGATGAGGTGATTGCATTGATTACTGCAGAAGGACGCATCGGGTACGCAATTCCCGGAGATATCACAAACGAAGCGTTCTGTCAGTCTTTAGTAGAACAAGCAGCTGAAAAACTTGGCGGAATTGATATACTGATAAACAATGCTGGCCGTCAGCAAGCTGTAGATTCACTTTTGGATCTGTCTTCTGCTGGTTTTGATGCAACGATCAAGACCAATATTTACGCGCCCTTCTGGATCACCAAGGCTGCATTGCCACACCTGCCTGCAGGTGCTGTGATTATTTCTACGACATCTGTACAGGCCTATGATCCTTCAGAAAACCTGTTCGATTATGCGCAGACCAAGGCTGCCAATGTTGCTTTTGTGAAGTCGCTGGCCAAACAGCTTGGCCCAAAAGGTATACGCGTAAACGGCGTTGCACCGGGGCCTGTATGGACACCGCTACAAACCAGTGGAGGTCAGCCTCAGGATGCTATTGTAGAATTTGGGGGCAAAACCCCGCTTGGACGCCCGGGACAGCCTGCAGAACTGGCTTCTATATTTGTTCAGCTTGCTGACAGTGAATCCAGTTATACTACCGGACAGGTTTACGGAGCAGCAGGGGGTAGTGGGAATCCCTAGAAAATCAAAAAATTGTTTTGTAAACAAAAGGAGCTTCCAATCAAATTAGAAGCTCCTTTTTACTTTTGTACACCCAATAGGATTCGAACCTATGACCTACGGTTTAGAAAACCGTTGCTCTATCCAGCTGAGCTATGGATGCGTGTTTCCCTGTTAGGAGCGCCAAAGATAGGATTTCTATACAATACCAGCAAATCTTTTTTTCTAATTATGCTTCTTTGAGACTCAGTATTTTCTTGCCGGGGTTCATTTCTGCATAGTCTAAAACCATATTCAAAATATAATCATTTGATGGATAAGGTTCTATACATGACTTGAGGGTATCCATATCATTTACATCAGTATCAAAAGAAATATAACCCATTCCATAAAACTTGCCTTCTTCAACCCATAAACAGCTTTGTTCATCCTCATTTCTGCCGTTATCGATCAGTGCAAAAGATGGGAGGGTTGATTTTAAGTGTGCGACGGCAGCTTTTACACGCGTGTTGTAACTGTATGGATGCTCAAGTCCCTGACATGCCCCGTGGCAATCGCCCTTTTCCACGGCCGTGCAGGAAGACCTGTTTTTTTGGATAAAGCATAGTTTTTCACAAAGCTCATGCTCAGTGATCATCCCGCGCAGCATGCTTTGGCCGGCCAGGATACTGTTAAATGTAAACAGGGCATTGGTGTTCTTCTTATATTTATCTATCCCAAGCCTGATATAGCCCTTCTGATCTTCAAAGGAATACAGGGCATACTTTTGTTCAAAACGCTTTAATGCCCGGTTATTTTCAGGCCAGTGCTTCTGTATTTCTGCGGCTTCAAGAATGAGTGCCATCAACTCTGTTCCGCAGATCGTAAAATCAATTGTATGGATATTCTTAAGAAATTCCTGTCGTTGTTTCTTGATGCTGTTTCCGGAAAAGTGTGAGCAGACCCGTTTTTTAATGTTTATAGCTTTCCCTATATAGATAATTTTACCTTTATTGTCCTTAAAATAATATACCCCCGGGTTAGAAGGCAATGCATCTATTGAGGATCTTGACAGGTTTGGGGGCAATACCTGTTCCTTTGATGCCTTGTGTAATGAAAGTGAAATGAGTCCTTCCGTATCATTTTCCAGCAGCAGGCTCAGCAAAAGTGCCGTTGCTGCAGCATCGCCCCCAGCCCTGTGGCGGTGGTTCAGAGGGATACGCAATGCCTGGCATAATTTACCCAGGCTGTAAGAGCTCTGGCCAGGGATGATCTTCCTGCTCATGCGTACTGTACAAAGTTTCTTAGAAATGAGATTAAAGCCGCTCTGTGCCAGCTGGTGTCTTACAAATGAGAAATCGAAATTCACATTATGTGCAACAAAAACTTTATCAAAAAGCATTTCATAGATCTTTGGTGCAACCTCTGCAAACAAAGGCGCATCTCTCACCATATCATTGCTAATGCCGGTTAAACTTTCTATATAGAAGGGAATTTCCTGTTCCGGGTTGATCAATGTTTCAAAAGCATCTATAACTTTTGAACCATCATGAACCAGGATGGAAATTTCGGTAATCCCATTACCCGAGGCAAAGCCCCCGGTGGTTTCAATATCTACTACTGCGTATAACATTTATCAAATGATGTTCTAATACAAATGTGCTAATAAATTTAGTAAAAAAAACGAATATTAAATTTATTCTCAAATGGCATGTAAATAGCATAGATGAAAATGAAATGGGGATAAGTAATGTCTAAGAAAATATTGGCGGTGGATGATGATAACGACATCCTTGACGTTATCAGAATTATATTGGAGGATGAGGGCTATGAAGTCTTTACACTGGCAAACGGAAAATATGTGTTTGATTCTGTGGAGGAAAATATCCCTGATCTGATCCTGCTTGACGTTATGCTGGGCGGATTAGACGGGAGAGATATATGCAGGGCACTCAAGGAACATGAGGAGTATAAAAAAATACCTGTAGTGATGATCTCTGCAAGCCATAATTTAAACAACCTTTTGCTGATGCCAGGCGCGCCTGATAACTTTCTGGCCAAACCTTTTGATATTGATCGTTTGATCGACATGGTAAAAGCTCAGCTTGCAGCTTAATTTTAACTGTACTAATTAGTATATAAAATCGTACTAAATTCTATATAATTAAAACCGGTCAGAGTGTTTATTCTTATAAGATTGCTCAATGATCTGAGGATAGCGGAATGCAGGCGATTTCTATCATCCGGTTTTACGAGTTCATCCAGTTCTTGGAAAAAGGCCTCAATTGTTAATAGATCCGGGCAATTATTAAATGTTGAAAAATAAATTAATTTGCTAAAATGTTATAGCATTACAGATTCAATATTTGTTAACAATTACATGTTGCACACTTAAGAATTACTGAACATTTAATACCCATATTTGTTATGATAAATGAACTAACCAGATATGAATATGTTAAGTAATTATCTCAACTTTCAGTTTGATGTACAGGGCAAACCTGTAACAGGTTTTTGTATGAGAATCCAGGACGATTTTCATGAAACCTATGCTGTAATAATGGATGGATACCATTCATTTTGTGTTTGGCTGGATAAGCCTTCCTCTACCTGGAGGTCGTCCAAATATGTGAATGTTGAGCCTGGTGTTCTGGAGAAGATCATCGACCATTTAAACGTTCACCAGTTAGCCTAGCTAAACAAAATAATGGAAAAGCCTCTGTTGAATTCAATTCTCCAGAGGCTTTTACGTTTATAAACAATTATTTGTGGAAGAATAAATAGGATACGAGCACGGCTGCGATGATCCCGGCAAGATCTGCAATTAATCCAAAGGGTATGGCGTAACGGGTTCGCTTGATGCCTACAGAACCAAAATACAGGGCAACGATATAAAAAGTGGTATCTGCTGAGCCATTAAAAACACATGACAGCCTGCCAACAAAAGAATCAGGTCCGTACGTTTTCATCGTATCTACCATCATGGCCTTTGCACCACTTCCGCTAAGTGGTTTGATCAATGCTGTAGGCAATGCCGGAGTGAAATCAGTATTGATGCCCATGTGTACAAAACACCAGGTAAAACCATCGACAATATACCCCAATACACCGGAATTTCTGAGTACGCCAATTGCCACCAGCATGCCCACGAGATAGGGGATAATAGTAATACAAGTGGTAAAGCCCTCTTTTGCACCTTCAATAAAGACTTCATATACATTTACTTTTTTGCGTAATGCGCCGAGGATAAATGCGATAATGATTGAAAAAAGAATCACATTCGAAGCTACTTTTGATACCGCCTGAATTTCTTCTTTGCTCAGGTAATTGGTAAAATAATAGACCAGAGCAGCAATACCTAAAGTAATACCTCCCAGCCAGGATATGACCACTGCATTGAGCAGGTTAATCTTCTGTTTCAGCGCAACAGCTATCAGGCCAACCACAGTTGCTACATAAGTGGCAATCATGCAGGGAATAAATATATCCGAGGGATCTGCTGCACCCAGGATAGCCCGCTGTGCCATGATCGCAAGGGGAATCAGTGTAAGTCCGGAAGTATGCAGCACCAGAAACATGATCTGCGCATTGCTGGCCGTTTCTTTATTGGGATTGATTTCCTGTAAACTCTGCATGGCTTTTAAGCCGAAGGGTGTTGCGGCATTATCCAGGCCCAGCAGATTTGCAGAGAAGTTCATCACCATGTGCCCAGTTGCCGGATGATTTTTCGGGACCTCCGGAAAGATGCGGCTGAAAAAAGGGCCGATGATCCTTGACAGGAAGCTGATCGCTCCGGCCTTCTCGCCAATGTTCATGATACCCAGCCAGAGGGTCATGATACCTGCCAGCGGAAGGGCAATATCCATCACCCCGGTTTTTGCCGATTCAAAAGTACCGTCTACAATCAGTTTAAAGATTTCTGTATCCCCAAAAAAGATCAGCCTGATCAGCGCCACAACAAAAGCAATCAGGAAAAATGCAACCCAAAGATAATTTAAAGCCATTAATTTTTGTTTGAAAGTATGAATGTAAAAAAAAGGATCTGTATTCCTGAGAATACAGATCCTTTTCAGTGGAAATCCTTTGATTATAGCTGTAGTTGTTCATGAAGGCTTAATTGATTGCCAGCTTAGGGTTTGTCATCTGTCAACTCAAAACCCCATGTTTTCCCTTTCTCAGTAGCCGGTATACCACCAGTCATCCATACCGGAGCTTTTGCACCTTTCAGGTAATAATCAAAAAACTGCTGTTCACGAATCTGAATGTCTTTCCTGTTCTGACGCAGCACCAGATTATGCGCTTCGTTATTATAGTTCAATAACCATGCAGGTTTTCCTAATCTTTTTAACGCAGTAAACATTTCTATTCCCTGGTACCATGGCACTGCTCCGTCTGCGTCGTTTGACATGATCACTACGGGTGTGCTTACCTTTGGGATAGAGAACAATGGTGAGTTTTCGATATAAAGTTCTGGTTTTTCCCAAAGCGTTGCGCCAATTCGGCTCTGTGTTTTCTCATACTGAAACTGTCTGTTCATACCGGTTTCCCAGCGGATACCACCGTAAGCGGAGGTCATGTTCACTACAGGGGCGCCAGCCCATGCTGCGGCATACATATTTGTTCTGGTGATCAGGTAAGCTACCTGATACCCGCCCCAGCTTTGTCCCTGGATACCGATTTTAGTGCCGTCAACCCAGCTGTTTTTCTTTAATGCCTCTACGCCGGAATTGATAAATTCCTCGGCAGATTTTCCCGGATAACCTCTTTCATAGCTGATATCCGGTGCAAACACAAGGTACCCGTTGCTTACAAAGTAGGAGATATTTAACCTTGATGGGGTAGGAGCAGGAGGGATATAATTGTATAATCCTTCCGATAACTTCTCATAAAAATAAACGATCATCGGATATTTTTTAGCAGGATCAAAGTTTTCTGGTTTGTACAGTATACCTTCCGACTGATATCCTTTTGGGGTAGTCCATTTTACCAGTTCTGAAGTTCCCCAGTTGTAAGCAGACTGCTGAGGATTGGTATTGCTGAGTTTGGTTTCAGTTTTGAGATCGGTAGAAACATATACATTTGGGGAAGTACTATAATTGCCTTTGTCATAAATATAGCGTTCTGCACCTTTGGCTTTCACTAAGTTTGAATATTTAAACTTTGCCATAACCGCCAGTTCAGGATTTTTACTGTCGCCGGCATGCGTTCTGTAAAATCCATATTCTTTAGTATCATTGTTAAATGCAGATAACCAGATATCGTCTTTCCGGGTAATGAACCGTTCTTCAGCATCCAGTTTCTCATAACGGAATGTAATCTTGTTTTGTCTTCCAAAACCATTGGTAATCATTTTTGGTGCTGATTTACCATCTGGTGTAAAACTCCAGATATCGTACCTGTCATAGATCAGTACCTGTTTGTCTTCTTCTGTCCAGCCGGCAACACCATAGGCTGAGGGATCGTCAGGCACATCATTGTCTTCATCGGCAAATTTAACTTTGCTGTCAGTATTGAGAACGGTAACTTTTCCAGTGGCAACGGTATAGGTGGACCAGAGGGATGTTTTCTTATCAAAATATAAGATGTAGTTCCCGGCAGGGGATGGGAATGCGTCACCGTCGAGAGCAGTAATGATTTTTTTTCTTGCACCTGTTTTTACATCTGCAAGATAGTAATCACGGATGCGGGCGCCTGTCCATTGCGACTGTATCCGGTTTCCGTAATCAGTTGAAGTAAGAACAAAGCTCGCGTCCCCTTCTTTTACAATGCTGGACTCAGGCATTTTCAAATCTGTTAATGGAATAACTTTAGGATCACTGCTAAAGATATCAATCACACTCAGGTAACTTCTTTTTAGTTCTTTATCCGAATTTTTTAACTGCATGGGCTGCAGATAATCATCTTTATATCCCCATACATCTACTTTAGCATTTTCAAATTCAACAAGCGTGGTATCTTTTGCTTTTTTTAGGGGTGCTATACCAAAGAATAATTTGGTGCCTTCTTTGCTGAAAGATAATTTTCCATCGCCGCTTACTGTCCATTTCGCGGGCAAACCATCAATTTCATTGTCTACTAAAACCTGTGCGGTATCCAGGGTCAGTGAGTTGTAATAGATTCCATAATCCTTCACTTCTGTTTTCTCCGGACTGGTTTCTCCTAAAAAAGCAACCTGTTCGCCGTCATGGTCAAACACAAACCCATTAAAATTGCCTTTAACACCCACTAAGGTCTTAACAGTTCCTTTCTCTGTGTTATAAACGAATACCCCGGCTTTTGCGGTGTTGTCTTTTTTTGATCCGGGAGAGGTAAAGATCAGCTGTTTGCCATTCTTACTGATTTCATAGTCGGTCACATATTTAAAAGTCCTTTCAACACCTGTCAGCAAGTTTCTCAGGACCAGCTCTGAGCTTTCTTTTTTATCCTTATTTTTACTGGTATCTAAAACAGCCTCTTTCTGGTAGGCCAGGAAGTCGCCCGCATCTTCAGGAATCTTGAATGATTTCACGCGTGCTACTTTAGTAACAGCATTTGTAGTCAGATTCACGAAGCCAAGGGTATCTTTCGACATTTCTTCGGGTTTTTTCTTTTTAATCTTTTCCTGCCTTGTAGCTGCAAAAAGCGGTTTGATTAGAAAAGCCGCAAACTTAGCATCAGCGGTAAATTTAAGCAGATCGCCTCTTGGTATAGTTATTTTTGTACTTGCAGACAGGCTGTTCAGATATAAATTTGCATCTCCTTCCTGTTTTACGATAGAATATCCTGCCCATTGTCCGTTGGCAGACAATTGTTTAATACCAATACTCTCCCAGGAATCATAAACCGAATGGTTGAGCGGCTTTTTCTGTGCAAAGACTGATGATGCAAAGAAGAGTAGGACAATAGTGAGTTTTTTGTGCATGATTTCAAGTAAATTTAGATAGTAATATTGTTCAGGCTTAAAAATTGCAAATTATTATCAATAAATCCTATAGGTATATCAATTTTTACATTTTTGGGTCATGAATGCCTCAAAAAGCAAAGGGGCTGTATCATTGCTTTATGTTGCAATAATACAGCCCCCGGGTTCGGTAAAGAAATAACTTATTTATTCTTTTTTTCCTGCGTTTTAACCTGATTCTGCTGACGCATATAATCATCTAAACGGGTCTGGAACTTTGATTTTTTCTTTTGCTCTTCAGGTTTCTTTTTGTTTTCCTTCAGAATATTGTGAATTTTTTCATCGTTAACCATTGATTTAATCAGGAACTGCTGACCAAATGTCATCATGTTCGCAAGGAAATAATAGTAGTTTAATCCTGCAGGGTATTTGTTCAGTACCCCAAGGAAAACGATCGGCATGATATAACCGATATATTTCATTTGTCCGGTAGCACCAGAAACCTGGTTGTTAAAATAAGTGTAGATCAGCGTTGAAATGGTCATCAGCACACACATTAAACTCAGGTGATCACCAATAAAGGGAACAGTAAAACCGAATTTGATAAAATCATCATAGGTGGAAAGGTCATGCATCCATAAGAAACTCTGTCCTCTCAGCTCAAATAGATTCGGGAAGAAGAAGAAAAAAGCCATTACGATTGGCAACTGCAGCAGCATCGGTAAACATCCGCCCAGGGGATTCACACCCACCTGTTTATAGAGTTTAAGGTATTCCTGCTGAAGAAGCGTAGCATTGTCTTCACCTACTTTGGCTTTGATCTCATCCATCTCCGGCTTTAAAATCCTCATTTTAGCCATTGATATATAAGACTTGTATGTCAGCGGTGATAAAACAAGTTTTAAAGCAATAGTAAGGACCAGAATAATTAAACCATAATTCCATCCGAATCCTTCAAGGAAGTTAAATACCGGAAGTACTATAAACCTGTTGATGTATTTCAACGGCCAGTAGCCCATTTCAACCAATTTTTCCAGTTCATGTCCCTGTGCTTTCAATACTTTAAACTGGTTGGTTCCGAAATAGAACTTCATTTTATAGTTTTGAGCGGCAAGCTGACTGAAAGGAAGGTTTACGTTTGCGCTGTAACCCTTTACTTCGCCCGGTGTAGTTAATATTCTAACGCTTGCATTTGCTTTCACAAAAGGATCAGCAGGAATCAGCACAGCCGAAAAGAAATGCTGTTTGAAAGCAATCCATTCAATCTTGGCTTTATTGATCTCTACGCTCTCCTCTTTTGCAAAGCTGAGGTGATCAGGGTTTTCGTCAACGTACTTATAATAAGGGGCAGAAGATTGCTGCTCGGCCTGTAAAGATTTCTCCTGCTGCATCAGGATAGTTTGCCAGTTAAGGGCAATGCTGTCCTTTTGGATTACCTGGTTCATCCCGCTCAGGTTGATATTGAAATCAACATCATGAGAATCGCTGCTTCCCAAAGCATACACATATTCAATGTACTTATCCGCGCTGTAATTGGCACGCATTACCAGAGCATTTGCAGTTTGAGTAGAGGTAAAATAAAGATCATTGGTATTGATCAGTTTACCACCAATATTTAAGCTTAAGCCAAAGGTATTTTGATCACCATCGAAAAGCACTACCGGTTTGCCCAGGTAATTTTTTTCCCCCTTAACTTCTACCGATTTGATTTTTCCTCCTTTATTGGTGAAAGTCAGTTTCAGGGCAGCGTTTTCAAGTACAGTTGTAGTAGCAGTACCAGCTAAATTTCCACCGAATGGGCCTTTTAAAGCAGATGAATCTACTGCCGGAACAGCAGCGGGCACATTTGCAGAAGCTGGTTTTACACCAGCTTTTGCTGCAGAGTCCAGTGAGATCCGCTCGCGTTCTTTCTTCATCTCAGCCTCGCTGGGCTTGAAAAAATAGAATGAACCTGCCAAAACGATCATAATCAGGAATAATCCTGTAAATGTATTTCTATCCATTATTGTTAATTAAACGCGTATTAGTTTGTTTTTTTCTTCGCGTACTCCATTGCAGCGGCGACAAATTTAACAAAAAGTGGGTGAGGATTAGCAACTGTTGACTTTAATTCGGGATGAAATTGTCCACCAACAAAAAACGGGTGGTTTTTCAGCTCAATAATTTCTACCAGTTTGCTGTCAGGATTTATCCCTGAAGCAATCATTCCAGCTTCTTCATATTGTTTAAGGTAGGCATTGTTAAACTCATAACGATGTCTGTGACGCTCATTGATGTGTGCTTTTCCGTAAGCATGGAATGCTTTTGTGCCTTTTTTAAGGTCGCATGGATATGAACCCAAACGCATTGTTCCGCCTTTGTTTGTTACCGTTTTTTGATCTTCCATCATATTGATTACAGGATCAACTGTTTCCTGATCAATTTCTGTAGTATTTGCTGTTGTTAGTCCCAGTACGTTACGGCCGTATTCAATCACAGCACACTGCATACCCAGGCAAATACCAAAGAAAGGTACTTCATTTTCACGTACATATTTGATGGAATCAATTTTCCCTTCAATACCGCGGCTTCCGAAGCCCGGAGCAACAAGTACACCATCCAGGTGGCCCAATTTTTCTGCTGCATTGTCAGGATAGATCTCCTCAGAATGGATATATTCAATTCTTACCTTACATTCATTTTTCGCACCGGCGTGGATGAAAGATTCGATAATAGACTTGTACGCATCAGGTAACTCTACATATTTACCGATCAGACCGATCCTTACATCGGCAGTAGGATTTTTAAGACGGCCCAGAAAGTCTTTCCAGCTTTCCATATCCGGCTCGTTTTTCTGCGGCAGTTTCAATTTGCTCAATACCGTTTTATCCAGCTGCTCTTTCATCATCAGCAGGGGAACTGAATAAATTGAAGAAGCATCCATAGATTCGATTACCGCATTTACGTTTACATTACAGAACAGGGCGATCTTTTTACGGATATCCATATTTATGTGGTGTTCTGTACGGCATACCAGGATATCCGGCTGAATACCGTATTCCAGTAACATTTTAACAGAGTGCTGTGTAGGTTTTGTTTTTAATTCACCGGCCGCAGCAAGGTAAGGCACAAGGGTCAGGTGAATCACAATAGCGTTGTTGGCTCCCGCTTCCCACTTGAATTGTCTTACAGCTTCAACGAAGGGCAGGGATTCGATATCACCTACAGTTCCTCCAAGCTCAGTAATCACGATATCAAATTCTCCTGTATCGCCCAGGATACGCATGTTGCGTTTAATTTCGTCAGTAATATGCGGCACTACCTGTACCGTTTTCCCAAGGTATTCTCCCTGGCGTTCTTTATTGATTACATTCTGATAGATCCTTCCGGTGGTAATATTGTTGGCCTGAGAAGTAGGCACATTCAAAAAGCGTTCATAGTGGCCCAGATCCAGATCTGTTTCTGCACCATCTTCTGTTACGTAACATTCGCCATGCTCATAGGGATTTAATGTTCCGGGATCAATATTGATATAAGGATCGAATTTCTGAATGGTTACACGGTAACCTCTTGCTTGTAAAAGTTTGGCTAATGAAGCGGAGATGATGCCCTTCCCTAATGAGGAAGTAACACCGCCCGTAACAAAAATATACTTAGTCATGTTTGTGAGTTTGTGAAATAAGAAGAGTTTTTTATACCTCTCTTATTGTTTTTGTACGGGATACAAAGCTACGGAAATATTGTCAGAATTCACTCTAAATATTCGAATTCGAATAATTTCAACAGGATAAAAATGGGCGTAAACGAAAAAAGACCTGGTAAATTACCTGGCCTTTTTTAATTTTATATTTGGTTAGAATATGCTTGATTGGTTGAATGTTAAAGTTGTAAACCGTAACACTAAGGTAAATCTAATGTAATTTTTATAATATTGCATATCTAATGTAAAAAAAAAGAGTTGCTATTTATAATACGCTGATTATCAATGATAAAATTTATAGTCATGACACACGTTTTGTCATCATTTTATCAAAACTTAAGTTATTTTGGTGTGTATTTATAATCGTATGTTTAACGCTTATTCAATACGCTTAGTGTTTTATGTACACTAACTATCCTTTTTACTTACAGCATTCATAGTACGGTTTTACTTTTCCGGCGGAGGGAGACCATGCGATATAAACATTGCTTTCTTTACCCAGCCGGTATTTGAATCCGTTCAGTCCTGATTTTTTTAATTCAGCAAAAAATATTTTGTCGGGAGTATTTTTATCCGGCAGTTCATCATCCGTTACTGCTGGTTCAAGAAAATTCTCTTCATCCAAAAATAAACCCAGTTCGTCCTGCATAAACTTGACCTGTTTTTTCTCTTTCCCTAAATCTACATTGTCTTTATAATTGTCAAGAAGGGAAGTGGCTTTTAATATCTTGGTATAGATACGCTGACCTGATGGGCTGGTAATTGTGAAAACGAGTTCCATTTCTTTAGGGCGTTCGCCACTCAGCACAATCTTAAAGGTGTCAACTGTGGCAGTATCACTGAAAGATCTTAAGGCTACTTTTGTTCGGGCTGCGGTGTCGATTTGAACTGGTTTTTCCTGGCGGCAGGCCGTGAAGAATAAAAAGAAAACAGCAATGATTGAAAAAGCGTATCTCATGAAGCATTAAATTAATTGCCTAATATAGCTAATTAATTCCCCTTCATCTTCATGATTTTTTCAAGATCTTCAGGTGTATCCACGGCAATGGACTCCATATCGGTTACCCTTGTTTGTATTTCGTAGCCATTCTCTATCCAGCGCAGCTGCTCCAGGCTTTCTGCAAGTTCCAGGGATGATGGCTTCAACCTGGTGATCTGCAGCAGCGTTTCTACCGTGTAACCGTAGATCCCGATATGTTTGTAGAACTGGTGTGTTTCGAGCCAGTTTGCCTGCTCAGTATTCCTCAGGAAGGGAATGGTGTGCCTGCTGAAATAAATAGCCTGCTGACGGTGGTTGAGCACTACCTTGGGGATATTCTGGTTAAACAGTTCTTCTTCATCCCGGATGCGCTTAACCAAAGTTGCCAGTTTCACTGCAGGATCTGTAAAGCAGGAGCCCAGCAGATCAATCTGGACAGGGTCGATATAAGGTTCATCGCCCTGTATATTGATGATCACTTCAAAGCCCGGAAATTTCTCGGCAACTTCTGCACAGCGGTCTGTGCCACTCTGATGATCATTTCGGGTCAGCGCAAATTCTCCTCCAAACCTTTTCACCTCTGTGATTATTCTTTCGTCATCGGTAGCGATTACTACTTTATCGAGACTGGATGAACTGCATGCCTGTTCATATACCCGCTGGATCATGCTTTTACCTGCAATATCAATCAGGGGCTTGCCGGGAAAGCGGGTAGAGGCGTACCGGGCGGGGATTATTCCAAGCTTTGCCATCTTAAAAAAGTCCGTGTATTTCTGCCTCGATAGACTGGATTACGGTACCCAGGTCTTCCGGGTTATTGGTGAAATCCAATTTATCCTTATCCAGGATCAGCAGTTTGCCCAGCTGGTAATTCTTGATCCAGGCCTCATACTTTTCGTTCAGTTTAGACAGGTAATCCAAACGGATGCCCGCCTCATAATCACGTCCCCTGCGCTGTATGTTGTCTACAAGTGTAGGAACGGAAGCACGAAGGTAAACCAGCAGATCCGGTGGTTTGATAAATGATGTGATATTATCAAAGATATCCTGGTAATTTTTATGGTCTCTGGTGGTCATCAGACCCATCTCGTGCAGGTTTTCTGCAAAGATGTGTGCATCTTCATAGATAGTTCTATCCTGGATAACATTTCTCTGGTTCTTTTCAATGTCTACAATCTGCTGAAAACGGCTGTTCAGAAAGTAGATCTGTAGGTTAAAACTCCAGCGTTTCATATCACTGTAAAAGTCTTCAAGATAAGGGTTGTTGTCTACGGCTTCGTATAAAGCTTCCCATCCATAATTTTTAGCCAGTAAACTTGTTAAAGTAGTTTTACCGGCGCCTATATTTCCAACTATTGCTATATGCATATGATCAATCTGATGCGCTTAAGGTAGTAATTTTTATTTATTGATATTTAAAATGGTTTGAAACCTATCAGTTCCCTAACCTCCCTGATAGTCCTTCTTGCGCTTTCCCTCGCTTTCTCTGCACCATGATTTGCTATTTTACGCAGATAATCGTCGTCTTTTGCTATCTCTTCGATGCGTTCCCTGATGGGCGTATTAAAGATGATCATATCTTCGGCCAGCTGCTTTTTTAAGTCGCCGTAACGGATTGCACACTTATTGTAAAGTTCATCAAAATGCGTAATTGTATCCTCCGCAGAAACGATCTTCATCAGGTCGAACAAATTCTGTATAGGCTCGGGTTTGGGCTGGTTTTCTACAGTTGGGCCACCATCAGAAACCGCCTTCAGTACTTTCTTACGGATAACATCAGGTGCATCGGCCAGATAAATGCAGTTGGCGTCTCCTTCTGATTTTCCCATTTTTCCTTTTCCGTCAAGCCCCGGAACTTTCACCAGGTTTGCCGAATAGTTAAAGGCAAAAGCCTCAGGGAAATACTCATTGTTGTATAATCTGTTAAACCTGTTACCAAAAGTACGTGTCATTTCAAGATGCTGTTCCTGATCTTTCCCCACAGGTACTTTTGTAGCCTTATGAAGCAGGATGTCTGCTGCCATCAGAGATGGATAGGTTAACAGTCCGGCATTCACGTTATCTGGCTGAGAGCGGATTTTATCCTTGAAAGAGGTGCTCCTTTCAAGTTCTCCCATGTAGGCATTCATGTTCAGGTAAAGGTACAGTTCGGTTACCTCCGGAACATCTGACTGAATGTATATTGTGCTGGCTTCAGGATCTATGCCGCAGGCCAGGTATTCTACCAATACGTTTTTCACATTTCCATGCAGGTCGCCCGGCGTAGGATGTGTAGTTAAAGAATGAAAATCAGCTATGAAAAAATAACAATTATATTCATGCTGCATCTTTACGAAATTACTTACAGCACCAAAGTAATTGCCTAAATGTAATTTGCCTGTGGGACGAATGCCGCTTACTACTGTTTCTTTCATGATCTGATTTTTGTGGTCCCCTGAAGGGTTTCAAGAGGCCGAAATTAAGAAAAAACAGTTACACAGACTTGTACTAATTGTCTTTTATGTTTAAAATCTTTGGTTATTAGCGCTTTCTTTTTTAACAAAGCCGCTTTGTTGAGATTTTTTGTAGTTTTGATTGCAATGATCAATCTATTAAAGCGGGTACACTATTATTATTTTCTGTTGATCGTCCTGCTTTTCTTTGTGTTTTTTTATCCTTTTTATTATTTGGCGGCGCGGAAGCCGGCCTGGTATGGCTTCCTGAACCAGCTAAGGGCGCTGAACAGTCTGGCCTGCAGTATTTTTACGGGTGTGTTTTTTCGCTTTACCTATGAAGAGAAGCCCGTCCGCAGTCAGCACTACATCTATTGCGGAAACCATACTTCCAATCTAGATATCATGATCTTTTGCCTGCTGGCTAAAGGGAAATTCAGTTTTATGGGGAAAGACGAACTGCTGAAAAACCCTGTACTGAAAATTTTTTTCAACACCATCGATATTCCAGTAAACAGGGACAGTAAAATGTCTTCATTCAGGGCATTTAAGCGCGCAGGCGACAATCTGAGACAAGGCATGAGCCTGATTATCTTTCCTGAGGGAAGAATTGATATGGGGCAGTATCCCCCGGTGATGGCTGCTTTTAAAAACGGACCATTCAGGCTGGCGATTGAAACCGGTACGCCCATCGTACCGGTGAGTGTAACCGATGCCTGGAAAAAGTTATGGGATGACGGTGCACGCTATGGCAGCAGACCTGGAATCTGCGATATTTACGTCCACAAGCCGGTTTATACAGAAAATATGAAAGCAGATGATGCGGATCAGCTAAAAGACACTATTTTTGATCTGATTAACAGTAAAGTGATTAAGAAATGAACATAGATAAACAGACTATTTATAAAGTTGCAGATCTGGCTAGAATTGAGATTGGAGATCATGAGGTAGCTCAGCTGCAGGAAGATATGAATAAGATCCTTACCTTTATGGAGAAACTAAATGAACTGGATACTACTGCTGTTGAACCTTTGGTATACATGAATCCTGAGGTGAATGTGTGGAGGGAAGATGTAGTCATACAGGAGCTTACGGTTGCCGAGGGACTACAAAATGCTGCAGTACATAATGAGGATTTTTTCTTTGTGCCGAAAATACTGGATAAATAATTTCTTTTGTAACAATCACAGGGAGGCTGGTGTCTAAACCGAAAGCTTGTATTAGCTTTATTATTTGTAAAATATATAGGCGAAAATGGAGAACCCGTTAATTAATATTAAGGAAATAGGTCGTAAATATGTGATTGGAACAGAAACAATCCATGCACTGAAATCAGTTTCACTGGAAATCTTTAAAGGTGAATTTGTAGCCTTAATGGGACCTTCAGGTTCCGGGAAATCTACATTGATGAATATACTGGGTTGTCTGGATACCCCGAATAAAGGCGACTATATCTTAAACGGGATCAACGTCAGCCAGATGTCAGATGATGCACTAGCCGAAGTAAGAAACAAAGAAATCGGCTTCGTCTTCCAGACCTTTAACCTTCTACCACGATCCACTTCTCTCGATAACGTAGCTCTACCGCTGATTTATGCGGGAGCGAGTAAAAAGGACCGCGACGAGCGTGCTAAACTGGCCCTCGAAAATGTAGGTCTCGGCAACAGGATTACCCATAAGCCGAATGAGCTTTCCGGTGGACAGCGCCAGCGTGTAGCGGTGGCAAGAGCACTGATCAACAATCCTTCTATTATACTTGCAGACGAACCAACAGGTAACCTTGATACAAAAACCTCTATTGAGATCATGGGGCTGCTGGAAGAAATCCACAGTAAAGGGAATACAATCATCCTGGTTACCCATGAGGAAGATATCGCACAGCATGCCCACCGGATTGTAAGGATGCGGGACGGTTTGATTGAAAATGATTACCTTAATACGGATGTGAAGACAGTTTCTCCGCGACTGACCAAATTAAAGGAGAGTGGGGATGATTTTGAACAAATTGGTAAACAATGAAGATCTATACCAAGACCGGTGACGGGGGGGAGACCTCGCTTATCGGGGGGACAAGAGTCCCGAAATACCACCTGAGGATAGAAAGTTATGGTACGGTGGATGAACTCAATTCCTATATCGGACTCATCCAGTGCCAGGATATTGATGCCCATTCAAAACGGATCCTGAAGGAAATTCAGGACCGGCTGTTCACCATCGGTTCATCCCTGGCGGCCGATCCGGACAAATCGAGCATGAAAATTCCTGACCTGCATGCAGCTGATATTACGCTGCTGGAAGAGGAAATGGACCGGATGAATGAGTTCCTGCCTGAATTAAAACATTTTATTTTGCCGGGCGGAAATACAATTGTTTCGCATTGTCATATCGCAAGATGCATCTGCAGAAGGGCCGAAAGACTCATAGTACACCTGGCTTCGGAGAGTAATGTGGATAACCAGGTGACTGTTTATCTGAACCGCCTGAGTGATTATCTGTTTGTTCTAGGCAGAAAACTGAGTTTCGACCAGAACGCTGAGGAAAACCTCTGGTTACCAAGGTTATAAAAAGTGGAAAAAAAAGTTTGTTTTTATCAACTTTTTTAATATACTTTTGCAAATTAAATAAGAACAATAAAATAGTATAGAATATGTATTGGACATTAGAATTAGCATCGCACTTGGAGGACGCTCCATGGCCTGCAACAAAAGACGAATTGATTGATTATGGTATCAGATCCGGAGCTCCTGTAGAGGTGATTGAAAATCTTCAGGCTTTGGAAGACGACGGAGAACCGTATGAAACAATTGAAGAGATTTGGCCGGATTATCCGACTAAAGATGACTTCTTCTTTAATGAAGATGAATACTAAAGACTCATAATTTAAAGGCCCCGGTAATGGGGCCTTTCTTTTTTTGGAACGAAGATTGTTTATGAATTGTCAGAAGAGTGTACTTTAACTTTTAAATTCATTTAATTAACAAACTTTATTTTAAAAACTACAACTATGGGAAATTTACTTTATTTAATCGCAGTAGTATTAATTATACTTTGGGTGATTGGCTTTTTCTTTCACGGCTTTGGTGACGTGGGCGGACTGATTCACGTATTGCTGGTTATCGCCGTAATTGCAATCCTCCTAAAAATAATCAACAGAGCTGCTTAATCATAAACAGGGCTTTTGAGAAATCAAAAGCCTTTACTTTTGCAATCTATTTACTGCAGGAATTTTCTGTTTCCAAAGAAAATGGTTTTATTTCCTCAGCATGAAGGAAGCAAGTTCCAGGTCCTGTGCATAGGTAATCTTGATATTACTTCTTTCTCCCGGCAGGATATTGATCACGAATCCCGCCTTCTCCACCACTGATGCATCGTCTGTAAATTCTGTTTTGTATGGTTGCTCGTAAGCCGTTTTCAATTGCTGCGTCACAAAGGTCTGGGGAGTTTGGATCAGGTATAGTTCATCCCTGTTAAGGGCAACAGATTCCTGTCCATCCTTTTTTATTCTTACGGAATCCACCGGCTTTATAGCCGCAATGGCATTCCCTTTTTCGAGGGCCATCTGATAGGACGCCAGAACCAGTTCTGTGCTTACCAGCGGGCGCACAGCGTCATGTATAGCAACAACTCCGTCATCATTGATAAACTTCAATCCGTTTTTCACGGAATCGAACCTTTCCTGTCCGCCTTCGATCACCTGATGCGGGATGCTGAATTGGTGTTTTTCACACAAGCCCTGCCAAAACTGATGCTGCCGGATATTGAGGACTAAAATGATTTCAGGATTTAGAACACAGTTGTGGAATGCTTCAATTGTATGCATGAGTACAGGTTTTCCATCCAGTGCTAAAAACTGTTTGGGAATGTCCTGGTTCATTCTGTTCCCTTTTCCTCCGGCAACAATAATTGCGTAATATTTCATTTTGGGGGCAAGCTATTTTGATTCAAAAAAAAATAGGAGAGACCTAAAGATCCTCCTATTCATTTAAAGGGTTGTTCATTAAAATTAGATGATCAGCATTGCATCACCATAACTGTAGAAACGGTATTTTTCTTTCAATGCCACTTCATATGCATGTCTTACATAATCGTAACCACCAAATGCACTGATCATCATCAGCAACGTTGACTCTGGCGTGTGGAAATTAGTAATCATTGAATTGGCAATACTGAAATCATATGGAGGAAAAATGAATTTGCTTGTCCAGTCATTTGCCGGCTTCAGCATTTTACCGGAAGAAACAGCTGATTCAATAGCACGCATTGACGTAGTACCTACAGCACAGATACGTTTTTTGTTTTCAAGTGCCTTGTTTACAATTGCTGCCTGTTTTTCCTCAATAATGAACTGCTCAGAGTCCATTTTGTGTTTTGTCAGGTCTTCCACTTCAACAGTTCTGAATGTACCTAAACCGATATGTAATGTAACTTCTGCAAAGTTGATACCTTTCAGCTCAAGACGTTTCATCAGTTCACGGCTAAAGTGCATACCCGCAGTCGGAGCTGCAACGGCACCTTCATGTTTGGCAAAAATCGTTTGGTAACGTTCTTTATCCATGGCAGTAGCCTTACGTTTAATATATTTCGGAAGCGGTGTTTCTCCAAGGATCTCGATGTTCTTTCTGAATTCCTCATCAGTACCGTCAAAAAGGAAACGGATAGTACGTCCTCTTGAGGTAGTATTGTCTACAACCTCTGCAACCAGCAGGTCGTCATCACCAAAGTAAAGTTTGTTACCAACGCGGATTTTACGTGCAGGATCTACTAAAACATCCCATAAACGCAGTTCTCTGTTAAGTTCGCGTAATAAAAATACTTCAATGGTTGCACCGGTTTTCTCTTTGTTACCATATAAACGGGCAGGGAAAACTTTGGTGTTATTTAATATCATGACATCCTGATCATCAAAATATTCCAAGACATCTTTGAATATTTTATGTTCAATTTCACCAGTGTCTTTGTGTAGTACCATTAAACGGGCTTCGTCCCTTTGATCTGAAGGATTACTGGCAACTAATGATTCAGGTAAATTAAACTTAAATTGAGATAACTTCATGTTTTTTATAAAATAATTGAGGGCGCAAATTTACAAAATATAATAGAAATATTGCGTATAATGGAATTTTATTTGTACCAAAGCCTTGCAGTATCCTGTTATGCTATTGTAATTAATCGCAGACTGTTCGTATACTGGTCGTACAGTGCTTTATATTGCTGGCCCCCTGAGCGCATCTTCTTAGCAGGTCGAGAGGGGGTTGGGAGCATTTTTTGTGCTTCCAACATGCCGACAACGTGGGTCCAATACGCCGCCAAGGTGGTACCAAGGTGCCCTCAATATGCCTTCAATACAAAGCAACATACGAACAGTGCACGAACAGTATAAGAACATTGTATCTTACTGATACAGAATTGCTGAGGCTACATAAGATTTAAGCAGTAACAAATACCATGAAAGATGATATACGCTGTAACGTTTTTCCTTATTTTTGGTCTAACCATCAATTATGATCATATTCAGACTTATAGGAGAAAGCTTCAGGTTCGCTGCCGATGCGCTCCGCCAGAATAAGCTTCGTACCATGCTCTCCCTGTTAGGGATCACGATAGGTATATTTACTATTATCGCCGTCTTCTCCGGCGTGGATACACTGAGGAATAAACTTCAGGCAAGTGTGGATAAGCTGGGTTCGAAAACCCTGTTCGTACAGAAATGGCCCTGGGGCTTTGGTGGCGATTACCCATGGTGGAAGTATGTGAACAGGCCTGAGCCTTCGCTGCGCGACTATGAAGCATTGAAATCACGTCTCGAACATGTTGACGGGATATCATATGAAGCTACTTCTGGCAACAGAACGGTTAAATACAGGAGCAGTTCTGTTGAAGGTGCTGTGTTGCACGCGGCTACGCAGGATTATGATAAAACCTGGAACCTTGATTATGAAGAAGGACGGTATTTTACAGACAATGAAGGTAAGACAGGTTCTCCTGTTGTGATTCTTGGCGCTGAGATAGCCAATGGATTATTCTCCGGTCAGTCTGCAGTAGGGAAACAGATCAAGGTCATGGGACGCAGGCTTACTGTAGTGGGTGTTTACAAGAAGGAAGGCGAGGATATGCTGGGAATGTCTCAGGATAATAACATCCTGATCCCCCTGAATTTTGCCAAAGGTTTATTTGATGTTCAGAGCAGCAATTACGATCCGCAAATTAATATCAGGGGGAAGGAAAATATAGCACTTGAGGAAGTAGAAAGTGAGTTGCAGGGCGCTATGCGCTCGGTGCACAGGATCAGGCCAGGCACTGAGGATGATTTTGCACTGAACAAAACTACAATGATCACTAATCAGCTGGATACGATGTTCAAAATGGTGAATATTGCGGGATGGGTAATTGGCGGTTTTTCTATTCTGGTAGGGGGTTTTGGTATAGCCAATATCATGTTTGTATCAGTGAAGGAACGAACAAATATTATAGGGATTCAGAAATCGCTGGGTGCGAAGAATTATTTTATACTGCTGCAGTTTATGTTTGAGGCGATTGCGCTTTGTCTTTTGGGTGGTATGCTTGGTTTGACCTTTGTATATGCCCTTACGCTGGTTGCCAAGTATGGATTTGATACGGAGGTTGTGCTGTATATCAAGAATATTGTCATGGGGGTGGGGATTTCGCTGGTTATCGGTACAATTTCCGGTTTCTGGCCGGCTTATTCTGCTTCGAGGTTGGATCCTGTAGAAGCCATAAGGTCTTAGGTTTATCGGGGGGTATTCAAAATGTTTTTGTTATTTCGCTGCTGCCTGCCGCTGAAAGGCGCCAGAAGGCAGCAAAATAACAAAAACATTTTGAATTAACCACCAGATATAACACGGGGTTATCCGACTCACCCAGCTCAATAACCCACAGTAAAAACCACCATCAAATCCCATAGCATAAGCTATCTTAAACCCACAATCAAAACCACCGTTTAATCCCATAGCATAAAGCATCATATAAATCTACAGCTTATACCCAACTCAAAAATCCATATCGTACAGATCATAGTATAAAGCCTACGGCATAAAAAAAGCGTGTTAGCTGCAATAATCATTGCCACTAACACGCTCTTTATTGATATCTGTTTAAATTAGTTTATTTTAGATAAAGCTTCTTTGATTCTCGATACGGCTTTAACCAATTGATCTTCGGCAGCAGCGTAAGAAATGCGGATACAGTCTTCGTTACCGAAAGCTTCGCCAGTTACAGTTGATACGTGCGCTTCGTTTAACAGGTAGAGGCAAAGGTCTTCAGCATTGCTGATTACGTTACCGTTTACGCTTTTTCCGAAATAGTCTTTTACCGTAGGGAAGAAGTAAAAGGCTCCGTCCGGAAGATTAACCTGGATACCAGGAACTTCTTTCAGTAAGGCATAAACTATGTCCCTGCGTTTTTTGAACTCGTCTTTCATCGCAGTTACAGTTTCCAGTCCGTTTTGGTAAGCGGCTAATGCTGCGCGCTGTGAGATGGACGAGGTACCTGAGGTGATTTGTCCCTGTAATTTATCGCAGGCGTTAGCGATTTCTTTGTTGGAAGCCATATAACCAACTCTCCAGCCTGTCATTGCGTAGGCTTTGGAGAAACCGTTGATGATGATTACGCGGTCTTTGATGGAATCAAAAGCAGCTATAGAAGCATGTTTGTCAACAAAGTTGATGTGCTCATAGATCTCATCAGAGATGATGTAGATATTTGGATATTTCTCAAACACGGCAGCAAGGCTTGCCAGTTCTTCATGTGAGTAAACCGAACCTGTGGGGTTACACGGAGAGGAGAACATGAAGAGTTTGGTTTTAGGCGTGATAGCCGCTTCCAGCTGCTCTGCAGTGATTTTGAAATCATGCTCTACAGTAGCGTTGATGAATACCGTTTCACCTTCAGCAAGTTTGATCATTTCTGAGTACGATACCCAGTATGGAGTTGGTACAATTACTTCTTCTCCCGGGTTTACCAGGCATAGCACGGCATTGGCAAGAGATTGTTTTGCACCTGTAGATACAACGATCTGGTCAAAAGTATAAGTAAGGTCGTTCTCATTTTTTAACTTTTCAACAATAGCCTTACGCAGTTCAGGGTATCCGGAAACAGGAGTATAGTAAGAATAATTTTCGTCAACAGCCTTCTTTGCTGCTTCCTTTACGTGCTCCGGCGTAAAAAAGTCTGGCTCGCCAAAGCTCAGGTTAATTACGTCAATTCCTTTAGCGGTGAGTTCTCTCCCCAGCTTTGCCATTTTAATGGTCTGTGATTCTGATAGATTATTGATCCTGTTAGATAAAAATGTCATGATTCTCTTATAAGGTAGCAAATATAAAAACCTGATCCAACATGTGACTAATAAAAAATACTTTTTAGCGTATTATCATCGTGAAAGCGTATTTTTGGGGGCTAAATCATTCCCCTTGCTGCCCAAAAAGAAAGCGATACTTGTCTCCCTCTGCATTAGCATTGTCCTGATGCTGGCCAAATTCGGTGCTTATTTTCTCACACATTCCAATGCGATCCTGACTGATGCAGCGGAGAGTATTGTGAACGTACTTGCCAGTGGCTTTGCCTTTTACAGTATCTACCTGGCTACGCTGCCTAAAGATGAAAACCATCCCTACGGCCATGGTAAAGTAGAGTTTTTTTCAGCCTTTGTAGAGGGCGCTCTGATCAGCATCGCAGGCCTTATTATTATTTTTAAATCCAGTTACGACCTGATTTTTCCAAAGGAAATTTTCCAGCTGCTGGAAGGTGCGGTCATCATTGGCAGTACCGGCGTTGTAAACCTCATAGTGGGATACTACCTGATCCGGACAGGAAAAAAACACAGGTCGCTCACACTCGAAGCAGATGGTAAACACCTGCTGACAGACGCTGTAACCAGTGCAGGACTGGTAGCAGGAATTATCCTGATTAAAATTACCCAGGTTTTCTGGCTGGACAGCGTGATCTCCATTCTACTTGGAATTTACATCGTTTACAGCGGGTATAAGTTAACCAGAACATCAGTGGGCGGATTGATGGACGAGAGTAATATTGGTCTCGTAAAAACTATTGTAGATATTATGCAGGAAAACCGTCAGGATGCCTGGATTGACGTACATAACCTCCGCGCACAGCAATATGGTTCGGATCTTCATATCGACTGCCACATAACCCTTCCTTATTATTACGACCTCAATCAGGTACATACAGAGATTTCAGACATAGACAAGCTGATCAATGGGAGCGGAGAACACGATACAGAATTATTTATACATGCAGACCCCTGTTTACCGGAATGCTGTACTTATTGCAGGATGAAAAATTGTCCTGTACGGCAGGAAGCTTTCCATGGTGAAATCACCTGGACAGTAGACAATGCCACTAAAAACAAAAAACATTTCCAATGAGTTATTTTAATGTAAGAGTATACGGCCTGCTGATTAACGATGCCAACCAGCTGCTCGTAAGTGATGAACAGTCAGGTGACAGAAGTTTCAGCAAATTTCCCGGCGGGGGAGTAGAGTATGGCGAAGGACTGATCGATGCCCTCAAACGTGAGTTTATGGAAGAATGCGAGGCCGAGATCGAAGTGATCAGCCATTTCTATACCACAGATTTCTACGAGAAATCTTCCTTCAATGACAGTCAGATCCTGAGTGTTTACTACCTGGTAAGAGAAGCTGGTCCCATGAAGCTGAATTACAAGACCAAAGTGTTTGACTTTGATCCGGATACCCTTCAATCCTTCAGGTGGGTAAACCTGACTGAACTTACAGAAGATGATGTTACTTTCAGAACTGATAAGACAGCTGTTTCCTTACTGCTTTCGCTAATCGCACAAGGAGCGGAGTAAATACTATAACTGACTTCCCGGGTCCGGGTAACTCAAACCGCTACTACTTTTTCGGGGGTGATCGCATAGAACTGGTCGCCCTCCTCAGCTTTGATTTTACTTAGTCCGGTAAAGAGACTGAATGCGGGCAGAATCGCACAGGTGCTCCCAAAGTAAAAACATGGCAGTTTGATTTGCTGGCGTGCTTTACCATAGATGGTGATGCCCGGATGGATATGACCTGTAATATTGTAATATTCATCGAACACCTTTGGCTGGTCGTGCACAAACCTGAAGGGAAAACTCAGCAGCTCCCGGGGGCAGATCTCTATTGAGAGATCCCCATAGTCGTCATTTGACAACAGATCATGATTCCCCTTGATCAGGATAATCCTGAGGTCAGGAAATGAAGCCCGCCATGTGCTGAAAACCTGCACTTCTGTATTCATATCAGAATGAAACATGTCGCCCGTTACAAGTAATATTTCCGGACTGTACTTAGAGATCAGCCGCCCCAGTTTTTCCAGGTCGGTTTCTGTTACTGTTGCCGGAACCTGTATCCCGGCTTTCCTGAAATGTGCGGCCTTCCCCATGTGGAGGTCGCTGATGATCAGCATTTTTTTAGATTCCCAGTAAATTGCCCTATCCTTATCTAATACTAAACTTTCCCCTTTACAATTGATGGTCATTCTTTTTCCTTCGTTGTGCCTGTGCGTTCTTTTTATCCGCTTCGGCAGTCATTCTTGCAATTCTTTCTCCAAGTTCCTCAGAACTCATATTTTCCCTTAAGCTGTCCACCTTGATTGGGAAGCAAAGCGGGGTATAACTTTCGGCTTTCACGATGATCACCCTGCTGGTCTGGATCCTGTGCAGGGCAGCGGCCAGTCGTGGTTCTTCAATCTGCTGATAAAAGGCTTCATCGTATGCCTGCCGCAATAATAGGTTATGTTTATCATAATCGCTAAAAACATTAAAAAATAATGCTGCTGAGGATTGCAGGTGTTTGTTTGCCACATACTTTCCTGGAAAACCCTGAAATACCAGTCCGGAGATACAGGCAATATCCCTGAACTTACGCCTTGCCATTTCTGTAGAATTGATACTGGCCACAATGTCTTCACTCAGATTGGCGGGACTAAACAGCAGTTTAATATTGTCTTCATCCAGGGGAATGGGCTTTTCACTCAGCAGCTCAAAACCATAATCATTCATCGCAATAGAAAAACTGATAGGTTTGGATTTGGATAAGCGATAGGCAATCAGTGCGGCCAGGATTTCGTGAACCTGCCTTCCCTCAAAAGGATAGGCAAAAAAGTGGTAGCCATCCCGGGTCTTAATCAGTTCAATCAGGAATTCATCATCCTTGGGCACATGTGATACTTTTGCCTGGCGTTCAAACAGAGGGAGAATAATATCAAGTTCTTCATCCTCGTGGGTTTTATCCAGAGTCTGGTTATACTTTTTTCGCAATATAGCACCCAGGTTGGCAGTCAGCGACATCCTGCCACCCATCCAGCTTGGGGTAATAGCAGTTTTCAGCCTGCTTTTCCGCACCAGTGCAGTCATTTCTTTCACCATGATAAACTCCAATACGCGGCCGGCCAGCGTAAAACTGTTGCCGGGTTTGATTTTTGAAAGGAATGATTCTTCCACCATTCCCACATACCCGCCGGTCATGTATTTTACCTTGATCATAGCATCACTAACAATAGTACCGATATGCAGCCGGTGCCTCATTGCCATTTGCCGGCTCTTCACCTTCCAGAGGCCGTCTTCTTTTTCAACTTTGCTGAATTCGGTGTATGCCGTTAAGCTTTCCCCGCCGGTTGTGATAAACTGCATCATCCAGCTCCATTCATCCGGTTCAAGTTCCCTGAAGGCAAAAGTCTGCTTCACCTCCTCAAATAATTTCTTGTCGTCAAAACCGTCTCCAACGGCGAGTGTAACCATGTACTGGATCAGCACATCAAAAGACATTATCACCGGCTCACGGCTTTCGATATCATTGGTTTTAGCTGCCTCCTTGATTGCTGCGGCTTCTACCAGTTCCAGCGCATGTGTTGGAAGGAAGAAGATCTTTGAAGTTTCGTAAGGGGAGTGCCCGCTGCGACCAGCGCGTTGTAGAAAACGGGCAACACCCTTGGGTGATCCAATCTGTACTACAGTATCTACTGGTTTAAAATCCACGCCAAGATCCAGTGATGAAGTACTGATTACAGCTTTGAGTGCCCCGGTATGTATGGCCTCTTCAATCCAGTTGCGCAGTTCATGATCAATCGATCCGTGGTGTATGGCTATCTGGCCTGCAAGATTTTCATCGAGTTTCAGCAAGTTCTGGTACCAAAGCTCAGCCTGTCCGCGGGTATTGCAGAAAATGAGTGTGGTTTTGCTTTTTTCGATGATGGGCAGCAGCTTGTGTGCAAGTTTATGACCAAGATGTCCGGCCCAGGGCAACATGTCGATATGATCCGGCAGTATAGATTTAATTTCAATCTTTTTTTCCAGATCGGCAACCACGATAGTTTTAAGTACCTCATCATAGGGCACCAGAACATCAAGAGCCTGTTCCAGATTTCCTATAGTTGCAGAGATGCCCCAGATCCTGAGCAATTTTTCAGGATGTTTTTCAAGCAGGAGGCCCCTGATACGGGAGATAGCCAGCTCAGCCATTACGCCACGTTTGCTGCCCAGGAGTTCGTGCCATTCGTCGGCCACGATACACTGCAGTTCGTCAAAGTATCGGGATGTATCTTTTTGCGCCAGCAGCAGGTGCATACTTTCGGGAGTGATGATCAGCACCTCTGGCATCTGTTTCTTCTGTTTTAGTTTTTCGCTCTGTGCTGTATCTCCGTTGCGCACACCAACATGCCAGTCGAGTTCAAGCGCAGTGCAGACCTCAGTCATTGCCCTCGCCAGATCTTTCGCAAGCGAGCGCAGCGGAGTAATCCAGATCAGTTTTAAACCCTGGGGCTGGTATTTCTTTTTTTTCGTTTCCCGTGTGGTTTTTGCTTTCGCATCGCTCATTACCACAGCTTTGCGTGATTCCTGGTCATTCAGCTCATCAATCACAACTGCAAGAAACATGGAAAATGTCTTTCCGAAACCTGTAGGTGCATTTACCAGTCCGCTGTAACCTTCGGCATAATACTGCCAGGCATCGGTCTGAAATTTAAACGGTTTCCTTTTGCTGTCTTTCAGCCATTTAATTACCTTTTTATAACCAGGACTTTTTTCCAGCGTCATAGTGTAGAAGCTAAGAGTTGTCTTAAATCATCCAGCGTATTGATCTCTGCCGCTACTTTATCTTTTCGCCAGCGGGCGATGCGGGGAAAGCGAAGTGCCAGTCCGGCCTTATGCCTTTTACTTTCTGCAATCCCTTCAAAGGCAATTTCAAATACAAGTTCCGGCTTCACCGTTCTTACCGGGCCAAATTTTTCTATCGCATTTTTCTTCACAAAAGAATCCACCTCCTTGATTTCTTTATCGGTTAAGCCGGAATAAGCTTTTGCAATGGTGATCAGGTTTTCGCCATCGCGCACCGCAAAGGTGTAATCTGTAAAGTGATTGGCGCGCCTGCCACTTCCTTTTTGTGCATAAATCATCACGGTATCTACGGTATAGGGGTTGATCTTCCATTTCCACCAGTCGCCACGTTTACGTCCGCTATGGTAAAAGGAGCTCAGTTTCTTGAGCATGATACCCTCACTGTTGTTTTCTCTCGAACCTTTCCTGATCTCAGCCAGCTCATCCCAGTCGCTGAATGTAATAACCGGAGAAAGTACGGCCACATCAGTGTTGCTGATCTCAGCTACAATTTCTTCCAGTAACCTTCGTCTTTCTGACAGAGGTTCCGTGCGTATATCGCCGCCTTTGTATTCCAGCAGGTCGTAAATGAAAAATCCTACAGGTGCATCCTTTAACTGTGATTTGTTGATGGTTTTTCTGTTCAGCCTTTGCTGAAGGATACTGAATGCCTGTACCTGTCCATCCTTTACAGAAAGGATCTCTCCGTCCAGCACTGTACCGTCCGGCAACTCATCCCTCAGGAAATGCAGTTCCGGAAACTGGTCAGTAACGAGTTCTTCGCCGCGCGACCAGATAAAGAGCTCTCCGTTTCTTTTGACGATCTGTCCGCGGATGCCGTCCCATTTCCACTCGGCCTGCCATTCTCCGCTGCCACCCAGGCTTGCGGGCTCGGCTTCAAGTGCATAGGCCAGACAAAACGGATAAGGCCATGAGTTATCTGTATTTACATGTGCTCCTTCAATCAGCTCCTGGTAAGTGATTTCCCCGGGATTCCATTTACCCATGATACTGTGCATGATCTTGTTGCTGTCGGTATCACTTTGTTTGGAAATGGCATTCACCAGCATTTTGTTGGATACACCAATTCTGAAATTTCCTGAGATCAGTTTATTGAAGATAAAACGTTCCTGGGTATCCAGGTTATCCCATGCGTAAAGTATAAATTCTTTTTTGGCTTCATCACTTTTGCCGTTCAGCGCAGCCAGATCGTTGATCCATTCATGCAGCTTCCGGTCTGTGGTGTATGCCGCAGGTGGAAGTACCAGCGCAATTGTTTCACTCAGGTCGCCCACACTGTGGTAACTTTCAGCAAATAGCCATGCGGGAATATCGCTCAGTTCTGTTGCCCAGGCCCTGATCAGCGCAGTAGGAACAGGCCGTTTTGGCTTTTTACCGGTGAACATAGCAATCACAAAAGGTTTATCCTTTTCGTCGGCTGTGCTGAAATAGCTAACCAGCGCAGCGATCTTATCGTTGGTCTTGTTGCTTGTTTCCAGCTGCTGTATCAGTTGTGTGAACCTTCTCAAATTAAGCTTCTTTTAAAATTTCTTCTTCCTCGTCATCTTCATTTCCATAACGCGTTACCACCTCTGCTGAGGGTATACCAATTTCGTTAAGGTATTTGGAGAATGTAGAGACAAAACCGTGGGTAACATATACTTTTTCTGCTTCAGTAGCCTTAATCGCTGACAACAAACCCGGCCAGTCGGCATGGTCACTCAATGCAAATCCTGCATCGGCTGCCCGCCACCTGCGGCCGGCCCTTACCTGCATCCAGCCGGAACAAACACCCGTAGCAGCATGGTGGAGGCTTTTCATCCATTTTCCTTCTGCCAGTGCAGGAGGGACGATGACTATGCCTTTTTGCAGGTCATCTTTTTTGGTGTCCGGCGTAATTCTTATCGTTTCAGGAAGATCTACTCCAGCTTTGATAAAGCCTTCATTCAGGTTAGCGATGGAATTGTGAACATATATGGGTACATCGCCTGCGAGGTTTTTGATCAGCCGCTGTGCTTTGCCCAGGCTGTAAGCTACCAGTACACTGGTTTTCATCTGGTCATGGTTATCCGACACCCAGTTTCTAATCTGCCCGAAAACAGTTTCCTGTGGCAGCCACTTATAAATGGGCAGCCCAAATGTGCTCTCAGAAACGAAAGTATGGCATTTCACCGGTTCGAACGCGGTGCTGATGCCATCGAATTCCACTTTGTAATCGCCTGAGACCACGCAGATTTCGCCTTTGTATTCCAGCCTGACCTGCGAAGAACCGATCACATGACCTGCCGGGAAAAAACTGACCTTAACGCCATTGATACTGATTTCCTCATTGTAAGGTAGTGTCTGAACGGGCAGATCAAATCCGAGACGCTGTAACAATACCGGTTTTGTCAGCTCCTGGCAGAGGTATCCCTTATTGCCCCATTTTACGTGGTCAGCATGGCCATGCGTAGTTACTGCAAGATCTACAGGTTTCCAGGGGTCGATATAAAAATCACCCTGTTTGCAATATATTCCCTTATTTGTGAATGTGATTAATGCCATTGCAGGATACAACAACGTGTTTACTGCAAAAGTTTTAAGCGCATTAACCGCTTTTTTCAAACGCTAAATCATCCAGCCGGCAGACGATTTTAAAACATAAAAACGATTACATGGTTTATTAAGGGTGAAAAAATCCCCAGCATATCTACCCATAGAAAACTACGGCATTATCGGAAATATGAAAACGATCGCTCTTGTATCCCTTGATGGCAATATCGATTTTATGTGTTTCCCTGATTTTGATTCACCCACTATCTTTGCCAGCCTGCTGGACCAGAAGGAGGGTGGAAGTTTCTCTGTGACTCCCCAGTTTGATTCATTCAAAACCAAACAGCTTTACATTCCGGGAACCGCAGTATTGCTAACCAGGTTTTTCTCAGATGACGGAATTGTGGAAGTAACCGACTATATGCCGCTGGAAGAAGGGGATGATAAAAAGATCTGTGCCATTGTCAGGAAAATTAAAACGATACGCGGCAATATCGATTATACAATAAATTGTGCACCCAGGTTTGATTACGCTAAAGCAAGCCACCAGATTGAAAAGACAGGTAAAAATGAACTGACATTTACCGCTGTAAATGATGGAGATACCATGGTACGGCTGGTCGCGGATTTTCCATTGAAATTTAAAGGTAAGGACGGCTATGCCGAATTTAACCTTGCGCAGGGTGAAGAAGCCTGGGTGGTACTGGAGTCGGCCGAAAAAGACGACGCCAGGGAGCTGCGTAATATAGATTATTATAAAAACGCGACCTATCAGAAGACGGTGACTTTCTGGCGCAACTGGATCAGTAAATCGACCTATAAAGGCAGGTGGACGGATCTGGTACTGAGATCAGCCATCACGCTTAAATTGCTGACCTCTGCTACATACGGATCAATGGTTGCAGCGCCTACGTTTAGTCTTCCTGAATCTGTAGGCAATGACAGGAACTGGGATTACCGCTTTACCTGGATCCGTGATGCAGCTTTCACTATGTACGCGTTTCTGCGTTTAGGTTACTGGGAAGAAGCTTCGGGATTTCTGAAATGGATCCACGAGCGCTCGGGGGATGATGTGCTGAACCTGATGTATAACATAGATGGTTCGCCGGTGATGGAAGAAGTGGTGCTCGACAATATGGAAGGATACATGGGCTCCGGTCCTGTGCGGATTGGTAATGCCGCCAAAGACCAGCACCAGCTGGACATTTATGGTGAACTGATCGATACCATTTACCTTTACAATAAAAACCACAGTAAGATCAACTACGAATTCTGGCAGACAGTACAAAAACACATTGCCTGCGTAGTAGAAGACTGGAAGAAGCCGGACCACGGCATGTGGGAAGTAAGGAGTGGAAAAAAACAATTTCTGCATACGCGCCTGATGTGCTGGGTGGCCATGGACAGGGCAATAAAAATAGCTGTGGACCGCTCATTTCCCTACCCGGAAAAGCAATGGAAGGAAGTGCGGGATGCCATCTATGTTGATATCTATGAAAGCTTCTGGAATAAAAAGCTGGGAGCATGGGTTCAATACAAGGGGGCGGATGTAGTTGATGCTTCGGTATTGCTGATGCCCCTGGTGCATTTTATTACGCCGGATGAACCGCGCTGGTTAGCTACACTCAAGGTGGTCGAAGAAAAACTGAGTACCGATGTCCTCATCTACAGATATGATAATAAAGGAGGTTCTGATGGTCTTGAAGGGGAAGAGGGCACCTTTAATATGTGCTCATTCTGGTTCATAGAGGTACTTGCCAAGAATAAAGAAATAGACAAAGCCCTGGAGAGCTTCGAAAAGATGACCGGTTATGCCAATCATCTCGGGCTCTTCGCAGAGCAGATCGGCAAACGTGGTGAGCACCTCGGTAATTTCCCCCAGGCATTTACCCACCTTGCTTTGATCAGCGCAGCACTGGAACTTGATAAACAACTGGACAGGTTATAAAATAGACAGATACTGAAATGAAAAAACTTGAAAATAAAGTAGCGCTCGTAACGGGATCAGATTCCGGCATCGGGCTGGCCATAGCCGTAGAATATGCTAAAAACGGAGCTAAAGTAATAGTTTGCTACCACAGCCATGAAGACCGCGCTAAAGAAGCGCTGAAACTTGTACAGGAACAACAGGAGGATGCTCAGCTGATCCAGTTTGATGTCAGTGATGAAAAGGATGTAGAGAAGAAAATGGAAACAATCATCAAAGACTTTGGTGGTATCGATATCCTGGTGAATAACTCGGGCGTAAACGGATCCGGTATCCCTATCGATGAAATGGATACAAAAACATTTGATACAACTATCCGTACAAATCTGTACGGTACATTCTTTTGCAGCAGGAAATTTATCCAGCACCGTAAAGGTTTGAAAAAACCGGGCAAAATCATTAACATTTCATCCGTACATGAAGAAATCACCGCTCCCGGCAATTGCGATTACAATGCCTCGAAAGCAGGAGTGAGAAACCTGATGCGGACGACAGCGCTGGAAGTTGCTCCATTTGGCATCACAGTGAATGACATTGCACCTGGAATGATCCTGACAGCAATGAACCAGAAAGCCATGGATGATCCGGAAGTGCGTAAAAAAGCAGAAAAGAACATCCCTTTGGGCAGGGCCGGAAAACCGGAGGAGATCGCCTATCTGGCATTATTCCTGGCATCGGACGAGGCCGATTATATCACTGGCAGTACTTATCTGATGGATGGTGGCTTATCGATTAACGTTGGTCAGGGTGCCTGATGTTCTTTAGTACCGTGGGTGCAGTATAGGCTACCTGCTACAGGACCATCTTTTAAAAACAATGCGTTTATTTTTCAATGCCTTCTGCTGCTGAAAAGCAGCAGAAGGCATTGAAAAATAAACGCATTGTTTTAAGCGAAGCCGGAAAATCTCCCTAACCCGCAGGCAAAGCCAACTTATCTCCCTCCCGGAGGGCAATTTTGCTGCAGAAACTTAGTATAAGTCCTCGCAAGATGCTCTCTCGTACCAGCACCTTCGCTGATACTGTGCGTGCGGTTAGGATAAGACATCAGCTGAAATACCTTTTGGTTCTTAATCAGCTCATTGATCAGCATTTCTGCATTCTGATAGTGTACATTATCATCGCCGGTACCATGAATATATAAAAGATTACCCTCCAGGTTTTTCGCATATGTAACTGGCGAACCTTTAATATACGCCTCTTTAGATTTCAACGGAGAACCCATATACCGTTCCTGGTAGATGTTATCATACGTAAGCTGATTACCTACTGCCGCAATGGCAATCCCCGTTTTATAAATCTCAGGGTGCTGGAACATCAGGTTCAGCGTTGATGAACCGCCACCGCTCCATCCCCATACTGCAACACGTTCTTTATCAATAAAAGGCCATTCCAATATCTTTTTAGCTGCCGAAGCCTGGTCGCTGATATTCAGGATACCAATATTTTTATAGATGCTCTTACGGAACTCACGCCCTTTTGGCGCCGGAGCACCGCGGTTCTCAATAGATATATAAACATAACCATCCTGAGGCATATCACCTGCATATAAGAAGTTGCGCCCCACCCCGTAAGTATCCGTTACAGTTTGCGAAGCCGGTTCGCCATATACATAAAAAACAACCGGATATTTCTTCGTCTGGTCAAAATTATCTGGTTTTTTCATCCAGCCATCCAGTTCAGTTCCGTCATCGGTTTTGATTTTAAAGAACTCCAATTTATTTTTAGGCTGCTGCATCCTGCCCAGCTGGTTGGTTAAGCTGCCTTCCATAGTGAAAGGATTACCAGTATCTATGCGCATCCATTCTGTGATAGGGCTGATGTTGGCACTTTCATAAGTATGGTTGGCAAAGCTGCCGTTGGGAGAGATATCATATTCATGAGTTCCCGGGAAAATGGAAGGTGTAACCCGTTCCAGTTTGCCACTCCCGTCAAGCTTTGTTTTGTAAAGGTATTTTTGTGTAGCGTTAGTGGGCGAAGCTGTGAAATAAAAAGTGTTGGTTTTCTCGTCCACCAGGCTACTTTCAATCACATCGTATGCACCTTTATTAATCAGCGTCTGTTTTTTACCATCCCTGCTGATGCGGTAGTAATGGCGCCAGCCGTCTTTCTCGCTGATCCAGATAAACTCCTTGCCGCCGTTGATCCATTGCCATTCCTGTCCGGCGTCTACCCATGCCTTATCAGTCTCAGTATAAATATGCTTTACAGCACCGGTTTGTGTATTGGCAACAAACAGATTTGTGGTATTTTGCTCTCTGTTAATTTGCTGAAGAATGATATCGCTTGTGTTTGGTACCCAGTCCATCCTTGGAATATAGTTCTGGACATTATCCCCCGGTACATTTACCCAGGTAGTTTTTGCAGAAGCAATATTCACAATCCCAACTCTGCAGGCCGAAGGATTTTCTCCTACGATAGGATATTCAACCGGCACAGCAAAAGGATAGATGGAATCTGTATTGTTCAGCATCAGGAAGTTTTTGATCTTTCTTGCATCAATCTGCCAGTAAGCCACCGAAGTACCGTCCGGGCTCCACTTGAAACCATCCCTGCAATCAAATTCCTCTTCGTATACCCAATCGAAAGTTCCATTGATCAGTCTGTCGTTGCCATCGGTAGTTAGTGCTGTGGTGGTTCTGGAGGCAAGATCGTCCACATAAAGGTTATGTCCGCTTACGTAAGCTACCTTGCCTGCATCCGGAGACATTTTTGCAAACATCAGGGAAGAGGCTGGTTTGTCCTTTCCTATCTGCGTCAGCGTATTGGCTTTGAGATCAGCCAGCCAGTAATCGCCCCTGGTCTCGTAACGCCATACTTTTTTTGCATTGGTGTAGATCAGTACTTTTGCGCCATCTGCTGAGATCACGAAACTTTTGATCCTGAGGGGCTGGTTTAATCCCTGGGGTGTCAGCTGAGTTCTGCTGAGGATAGTTTTCCGCTCCCTTTTGGGTAAAGTAATGTCAACAATCTCACCATCGGAGATTTCATAGTAGCCATTGCCGTCCTTCGTCCAGTTGATCTCACGTTTACCCTGTGCATAGGTGTTTACACAGAAAAAACTGATCAGCAGCACCAGGCTTAGCTTTAAGATTAGTTTTTGATTCATTGGTTTCAATATTTTTATTTCAGTTAGTTTTGAGCTGTATGCTCTGCAGGTTTTTTAATCAGAGGGCCAGAAAATGGTGGTAGGCCGACTGCATGTAAGATTGGGCGTTCTTCAGCAGCTGCTTTGTGTTTCTGGCATCCTGGGGATGGTCATTGTATAAAACCATCTTACCTACATTGTCAAATGTAACACATTGTTTGTTATCGATAAAACCCATTCCGTTGTCCCAGCTGAAAAAAGCGAAAGAGCGGGTACCGGGATTGAGCAGATTTTTACTCCATTTGAACCCCCTGGAGCTGATACCCAGCTGATGGAGTAGGGTAGAGGGCACATCTATCTGGCTGCCTACACCGCTCATTATTTTTCCGCGGTACTCATCTTTGATCACATCACCAAAAAATAACAGTGGAATATGGTACCGCTGAGGGATGAAAACTTCGTTACGGCCCTTGGGCATGATGTGGCCATGGTCAGCCACAAAGATGAAAAGTGTATTGGCATACCAGGGCTGTTTCTTTGCCCGGGCAAGGAAATCGTTGAGGCAGGAATCCGTATAAAAGGCCGTACTTTTAAATTTATGGACATTGTCACTGTTCCCAAATTTATAGTTGCCGGGCACCTCAAAAGGTTCATGGTTTGTGAGCGTCATCTGTGTGGAGAAGAACGGCTGTCTAGCCTGGTTAAGGTGTCTCAGGTGGGCATTGAAAACAGTACCATCATAAGCACCCCACTTGGAGTTCATGTCCTTACTACTGAATTTAGATTTATCTACCAGCAGCTGGTAACCATGACTCAGCACAAAGGCTTTGTAATTATCGAATTCTGACTGCCCGCCATAGAAAAAAGAGGTTTGATAGCCATTTCTGAGCAGTTCCCTGGAAAGTGCAGATATCCGCTCCATTTTTTCGGGAAATTTAACAATGCTTTCTGCTGCCAGACTTGGATAACCCGCAAGCGTACCTACAATTCCTTTATCAGTTCTGTTGCCGGTAGAATAAATCCTGCTAAAAAGTACACCTTGCCTGGCCAGGCTGTCAAACTTAGGGGTGATCCCGTTTTCGTTGCCAAGTGTTTTGGTCAGGTCAGCAGTGAAGCTCTCCATAATGACCACTACAACATTTGGCCTTTTGGCTTTGAGAATTTGCAGCGTTGTATCTTTTTTCACGGCGTACAGCTCTTTAACCATCAGTTCAGCATCCTTCTCCGAAACATAGTTGTAGGGGTTGCGTTCGGTATGTCTTGATTTCAGCAAGTCAGCTATAAGATTCCACTCCGTGTTGACTGCCGCGTGGTTGAGCATTTGCTGATCGCTGTAGTAAGCCATGCTCTGGTTATTTGGCGAAACTCCCCATCCACCGCGTATCATTAAAAAGGTTAATCCGGCAAGCAGCACACAAAATGGTATTTTAACCCATAAAGAGATCCATCTAAGCGTTAATTCCTGCGGGATGATCCATTTACTCAGAACAAATCCTGAGGCGATCAGAATGGCTAAAATGCCAAGACTGAAAAATATTGGTGATGACGCACTGGATGCAAGTGCTTCGTTTGGTGATGAAAAGGCAAAGCCAACAGCTTTGGCATTTATTTTAGAACCCCATTCGCGGTAGATATTCAGATTGATTACAGCAATGATGCTGAAAAGAATGATATAGGCTTTGTTCAGTTTTCTGAGCCAGTGCATTTCCTTCTTCCGTCCGGAAATGAGATAGGAAATAATAAAGTAGAGCAGAGGCAGGCTGATCATATATGCTGCCGCAGCAAGGTCCAGACGGATTCCATGCCAGGAAACGGCTACAATTTCCAGTACTGCAGCATGCGGTATGTCTTTCAGGAAATTGCATACGAAAATGATTCTGTCCAGCAGAAAGAACAGTAACCAGAATATAAAAAACCGGGCAAAAAAAATCAGGACTTTTAACATTATCGCAAACTTAGTTAAATGCACGATGTTAAAAATCCTGATTTTGTAAAATTATTTCAATTTTACTGACCGCCCATAGCTTTTAAAGCATCCATGGTTGTGATCTCATACGCTGGTGGAACTTCCAGTGAAATAGGCCCAACCTTTTCTTCTACAAGAGTCTTGATCAGGATATTGGCTTTTACACCATTCTGTACTCTGGTAAATTTTACCGGAGTAGCGCCAAGAGCTTTAAATTCCGAACCCGAAATGCCTTCAGGCAATTGGATGTCATTTGTTGCCCACACTTCATAAGCCGTACCGCTCTCGTCTTTGTAAGTGTATTTTTCAGTGTTGTAGTTTCCGATTTTCTGTTTTTCGCCTGTAGCTTTGAAGTCGCTCAATACAGGAGTTTTTCCCATCATCTGCTCATTGTCTTCTTTGGAAGTTTTTACTGCATATTGTTTCTGCGCAATAGGTACATCAACCAATACTAATCCTGTTTTTGCAACTGCATCATTGATTACAGTGATTTTTGCAGGTCCCTGCTCCATTTCAAGCTTAATCAGGCTTCCGTTGAACTTAAACTTTGTTTCTGGTGGCAGCTGTGAGGCCATAGATTTCTGGTCAGCACTAAGATCATAAGTGATACCATACGTAAGTGTACCTTCATTCACCTTTTTTTGTGCGTGTGCAATGGCAGCAGTGCTGATCAGTATTGCAGCTAGTACACTCGTTTTAATCGACTTTAACATATTGTTTTAATTTATAGTTTACCATTTAATATTTTCTTTGCTGATAAAGGCAGCAATACCTTTTTTGAAATCATCACTCTCCCGTACCCTGGCGTTGATCTGTACTGCTAAGTTAAGCGCAGTTTCCAATGCCGTATTGGTCGTTTGTCCGATTAACTGTTTAGTCACCATCAGGGAATTGGAAGAAGTCTCTTCACAAAGCTTTAACGCAAAGTCCTGAACTGTTTGACTCATGTTTTCCTTATTTGTTACATAAGTAATCAAATTATACGCCAATGCCTGCTCTGCGGAGAATAAATCTCCCGTCAGCAGGATCTTTTTAGCAATGGTTTCTCCGGTTTTGCGCATCAGAAAACAAGATACTATGGCCGGAACAAAACCCAGTTTGACTTCTGTATAGCCGAAATTGGCTTCGGGCACGGCAAATGTAATGTCGCATACTGTCGCGAGCCCGCATCCCCCGGCAATCGCATGTCCCTCAACCTGTGCAATAACCACTTTTGGCAGATAGTAGATGGTAGTGAAAAGTGTTTTCAGGTTTTCACTGTCCTTCACATTCTCCTCATGGGAGTTCTGCTGTAGTTGCTGTAAGTATTCCAGATCTGCTCCTGCACTGAACGCAGGGCCTTCAGCTTTGAGGACAATTACCTTTACATCATCATCATCTGAGGCTTCGAGCAGTGCTTCGGTCAGTGAGCTGACCAGTTCAGGGTTAAAGGCATTGCGTTTTTCAGGACGGTTCAGTGATATCGTAGCAATGCGGTTTGCTACCGAATATAAGACCAAAGGTGATGTCATGCGAATACTGATAGATTTATATTTATTTTAGGTTAACCAAAGATGCTTTATTTTGTTTGAAAACCAGAGTTGAGTTTTCAAAATAAAGGGTGTCGCTTTCAAATTTGATTTTAAAATGCCGGAACCAGAGCTGGTGATCCCTGATGTGAAACTCTTGTTTTTTCTGGTACTTCTCGGGGCGGTTGATGAAATCCCAGGGGATACAAGTTATACTGCTGATCTTTCGCTGATCGAGCGAGGGCTGAATATGAAATTTAAAGAGTTTATCTTTAGGTGAGAGATCAGTAAGCACAATTGCTTTGTCTGACCGTAGAAACGCGGTGGCATAATTCCTGCGCAATGCATATGTGATAGTCGTCATTTGCTGCCTGGCCACAGTTTTGTCCCTGAGTAACATACCCTGAAAAATAATGCACAGGAATAACCCGGCAATAAGCTGTTGCTTCTTTCTGTCACAAATCCCATTCATCATGAAAAGCATGGCGGCGCAAAGCACTGCCAGTTCTGTTTTTGTGATCCAGATTTGCTGAATGGCCGAGTAGGGGAGGCTGGCAATGCACTCTAATCCATGATTCATAAAATTAAGGAGCCATTCAAAGGCAGGAGCGAGAAAGTAACAGCGGAAAAGAAGGATGGCCAGGCCGCCATACATCAATACCGCAACAGGCACTGCGATAAACAGATTGCTTAGCAGAAAATACACCGGGAACTGGTGGAAATAGTAAATGCTGAGCGGAAACGTGAACAAAGTTGCGGCAATCGATACGGAGGTAATGCTCCATGTCTGTTGCAGGAGCCACCACCGGAAAGAAATGAGTTTACAGATCTTCGGATGCAGATAAATCAATCCGCATACAGCAAGGTAAGAAAGCTGAAAGCCTGCGTCCCAAAGGAGGTTTGGGTTGCTAAAAAGCAGGCAAAAGGCAGAGAGGGCCAGGATATGAAAACCTCCGGTGTTTTTGTGAAGGGATTTTGTAAGGATCAGCATTGTAATCATAATGGCTGATCTCAGTACAGAAGCTGAACATCCGGTAACCAATGTATAGTACCAGATCAGCGCGAGGATGACAGTCATCTTTAGCCATTTCAAAACTTTTTTCCTGTTCATCCATCCTAGTGCAAACTCAAGAACCATGTATACCATTGCCACATGCATACCAGATACAGACAGTGCATGAATGGTTCCCGTCTTCGAATAGGCTGCTATAGTTTCTGCATCAAGGTCTGCCCGGTACCCCAAAATCAGGGTTGCTGCAACGGCAAATGCTTCATCAGAACTGATCAGTTTACGGTACCGCTCCACCTGCTGTTTTCTGAATGCAAGTACAAACCTGGTTACAGCTGATCCCCGATGTTCCTGAAGAGGGATCAGCTCGCCGGAGGAAAGCAAAACCTGGTGGTAAATCTGCTGATTGGCCAACCAGGATCTACTGTCAAACTCAGCAGGATTAGCGGGGGGCTGTACCCTGTGCCAGCGGGCAGGAATGAGATATACCCTGCCATAATTCACACCCGTAAAATGGAGGCTGTCCAGCCGCTGGCTGACCATCAGCAGACCTGAAGATTTCTTCATTTTCCTGCCAGTGCCGGCAGCAATAACCCTTGCTTTAAATCTCAAATACCCGGCTCTTTCAGTCGGTTCATCCGCAACATAAATTTTTAAATATGCTGCCTTACCTGCTGAAAAATGACTCTGATTCAGCGCGTCAGGCTGAGCTATTACGGAAAGTGCTCCGAGTAAAAAGAACAGCAGGTATAATAGAACAGCAAGTTTATGTTTGTGATGGTAAACTTTAATTGAACGGTATAAATAATTGAATGTGAACAATAAAATTAAATCTGTAAATAGTAGAATACAAACGGGCAAATTTAATTTGGCAAAAACGGCATACCGCAGAACCCCTATTCCTGCACAAAATGGAACAAGTATCCGTACGAATACAGTCGGTTTCGGGTACATAACTTTACTAAAATTGGTAGCGTAACTGCAACTTGATTTCAGGCTTGCTGCTTCCTGTAATCTCATCAAGTCCGGAGCCTGTATGTTCTTCGCCGGGGTAGAAATAAAGAGCATATCTCAGCCATGCTTTCAGTCGCCCGGTGAGCCTGTAATTCATGTTCAGAAAACTGCGAAAGCCAAGACCGTTATACAGGCCCGAACCTGCTCCGTACAGCACGTCATCTTCGTAGGCGTAGATCCTGTTTTCGTAACTGGCTGTACTGAAAAAGGCCAGCCTGATATTGGCAGAAAATCTGGAGGAAAGCGGGCTGTAATCTGCATCCTGAAAGATCATGCAGCCATATGTTGAAGCGGCATTTCCTTTCCTGAACTGAGTGATTTCAACCCGGTTTTCCATCTTCATTTTGCTGTTCAGCCGCCAGCTGGCCCCCAGTCTGCAGTTCTCTTTGTATAGCCTGGCGAGAGGATTAACCGGAAGAGAGGAACTTAGATTTTGCTCACCAACCTTAATGCTGATCCTGAAATTCAGCTTTAGATTTTTTCTGGGTAAATAGCTGATCTGTCCCATCAGATCAGCTCCGTCCGAAGCGCTGTCTATCCTGTACTTAGCCCATGGAAAATGAAACAGATCGGCATAAACGGAGATATCCCAGCGCGTACCGCGGTTCCAGTGTATGCCCCCGTACCAGCCCTGCTCATTTGCAGCATCCGATCCAGCGCCTAATCCCTGGCTATAAAATGTATGATAATCCTTTGCGTAATTCCTGTAAAGGATGACAGCGGAAAAAGAGCGGGAGATGCTCGTCATTGCACCCTGAAGAAGTGCGAAGCCACCCGGGACACTTTTTGCTGTTTCGCCGAATAAGTAGATATTTCTGAGGTTACAACTATACCAGAAGCCAAGGTTGCTGAGTTCTTTTCCCTCAAAGGCATATTGCCTGTATCTTGCGCTACCTTTTGTAAACTGATGTTCGTATGAACTGTGGTAGGCTAGGAGTCCTGCTTCAAGGCTGGTTTTTCTCAGCTCAAGTGCTGTGCCATAAGCCGTTTGCCGGAGACTGCCTTTGTTTCTGATTTCGGATGCTGTGCGGTGCAAACCACTGATGCCTATGGTTGTAAGGCTGTACTCAGCTTCAGAGCTTTTGCTCAGGCTGGCATCTAAATTCCTGAATGAAATAAATGAAGTAATATCAATATCTTTTGATACACTTACTGTGGATCCTGCACCCCTGAAAAAAGCAAATTCATCAGCCGAGGTGTAAGGTTTTAGTCCCGTATCCTTTTTTGCTACTCCAGCCACATCTGCCCCTTTACCAAATGATGATCCTGTCCAGAGGCTCAGGCCCTGTCCAAACTGCAGACTGTAATCTCCGATTACAATCTTTTTAAAGCGGCCATTTTTGTAGAGGCCCAGACTTGCCGAGAGGAAATCGAAACCAGCTTGAGAATGACTCCCCAGAAAGCTTTCTCCAGCATCCTTATCACCTGTTAGAGCAAACGATAGCTGGTCGCCAAGGTAATATTTATATTTCAGCCGGAATTTCTGCGGGCTGCCAAGGTACCTGCTTCCGGGAAGCTCGTCAAAGCCTTTTTGCCTTTTCAGTACCTGTCCGTACCTCAGGATCAATTCGTTATTCCCGTTATGCAGCAGGTTTCTGAGATTAAGCAAGCCTCTGTAACTCTGCCCGGGTTTAACTGTTACATAGGGCAGTATTCTCCTGATCGTTTCGGTATCGAAATCATCTATTCCCTGCAGCTCCAGAATATCCTTTAGCTTTCCATTGACACGGATATGTCTCAACAGATTGCTGATCTGTAAAGCAGAGAGAAATACCAGTTCCTTCAGCTGATCAGGTTTTGCCTGATTCAGGTCGATAGGCTGTTCTTTGTAAAAAGACAGACGTTCGGTGAGAGCGGAGAGGTCTTCTTCCTCAGGCAGGCTTTCTGCAAGATGAGAAGTTATATTTTTGAGAACTGCATCTTCCTGTGCAATGGCGGTCTGCCTGCAACAGCAACAGCAGATGAGTGCTGTCAGCAGGCCGCATAGCGGTGGACTGAACAGCGGGAACTGGAGAATGGTATACTTTGACATGATGACAAAGTAATACCAATAAAGTAATTATGTTAATTTATTATTTAAATCTCTTCGTTTAACTTTAATAAGAAATCCTTCAGGCGTTCCAGCGAAGCAATGATCTTCTGGTTTTCCTTTACATCCCCGCTATTGTTCTTCAGGTGGTCCTTTGCACCTTTAAGGGTAAAACCCTTGTCATCTACCAGGTGAAAGATCATCTTCAGATTCTCAACGTCCTCAGGGGTAAACAGGCGGTTTCCTTTCTTGTTTTTCTTGGGCTGGAGGATGTCAAACTCTTTCTCATAAAAACGGATCTGAGAAGCATTTACGCCAAACATTTCCGTTACCTCACCCATCGTATAATACATTTTATTAATTTCCCGTTCCTTGTAAGGCATACTTTTATGTTGATAGTTAGTGTTTTACAGCATTTATATGAAGCATTCAAATGTAAAGGGATTTTAGTAGAATACCGCAATAAAATTTTAATTTTGTTGAATAATTTTCAAGCAAAGAATGACAGCAAAAGAAATCAGACAGGCCTACCTAAAATTTTT
>Ga0308163_10000451_pt1 | contig 74419 bp, 56 predicted proteins | sample PhyTR1_FD_201037 | JGI IMG/M metagenome (GOLD analysis project Ga0308163, IMG submission 201037) | Phyllosphere microbial communities from UC Gill Tract Community Farm, Albany, California, United States - DLSLT.R1 | ecosystem: Host-associated > Plants > Phyllosphere > Unclassified | place: USA...
GTTACGTTAGTAACGGGTCGGCTACAGAATTTCTTGACGACCATAGAGTGCTGGAACCACCTGATCCCATCCCGAACTCAGCAGTGAAACGGTGCATCGCCGATGGTAGTGTGGGGTTTCCCCATGTGAGAGTAGGTCATCGTCAAGATTCAATTCCGAAACCCCTGTCTGCTTACGCAGACAGGGGTTTTGTCGTTTCAGGGCAACGAAAAAGCCCGTTCGGGCCTGAACCAGTGCGGGCTTCAACCCCAGCGGCTGTCTATCAGGCGAACAGTTTTTGCACGTTGCTCAAGGCATCGTCAGCAAAGCCTCGAAGGAAGTTGTGGAATTCTTCAGGGCTGGCGGGATTGCCCTCGGCAGGTTCTGCGATGATGGTCCAGGTGGCATTACAGCTCTGCTCGCTGGTGGCAACCACCGTCATTGACGCCCAGAGGTTGCGTATGCCCAGATTGTTATGGATCGTTGTCCAGGTCATGGACAGCGCACGGTCGTCTCGTGAGTTCAATTGCTCGACCACGACCAAACCGCCTTCCTTGAACTGCTTGTAACGAACTGCCCCAGGACCGGTTCCGATGACCTCAATGCTGGCCAGCGCCGGAATGAATTTCGCGAAACCGGCGAAATCACCGACGACTTCCCAGACTGCCTGCGCGTCGGCAGGCACTGAAACTGTCGACACCACCGGCGTGCCTACAGGATTGCTGATCAAGGTGTCGGGTGTCAGGTTGTGGATCGTGTTGATTGCGTTCATGTCGTTCTCCATTACGTACGTCAGTGTTGCCTTCGGGGTCAGTCAGATGAAGTTAATCTCTTTCAGGTAGTCGCAGCCTTTACGCAGCAGCGCCGGGGTTTTCTGTGGGTAGCGTTCGCCCATGCGCTGCACGCCGGCCACCGCGTTCTGGTGTGCGATCGTAGAGATGTCGCCGATGTCCTCCTCGAAACCGTCGAGGTAGAACCCCAACACGCCGAACAGGGCGTTCTGGCTATCGACTCGGTTGAGCTGGGTCTGCCAGTGCGCGACGCTGACCATCTCGAACTCGCGGCCGGCTTTGCGAAACGCGTCGACGTAACCGGTCCAGCTCAAGGGCTCGGGGTTGTGCAGGTTGAATACCGCACGTGAGGGTTGATAGCGGCTGCTGTGAAAACCGATGAAGCGGGCGAGGAAATCCACGGGCATCAGATCAAAGGTCATCGAGAAGTCGGGCACCTGACCCAACTGCATCGAGCCCTTGAGCATCAGCATCAAGCGGTTCTTGTGCGGCTGACAGACGCCCGTAATGCTGTTGAAGGCGATGTTTCCCGGGCGATAAATGTTGACCCATGCGCCCTGTTCGCGCGCTTGCTGCAAGATGCGTTCAGCGACCCATTTGGAGAGGTTGTAGCCGTTCTTGATGTAGATCGGCGGGGTCTCTGCAGCAGGGGCTTCCAGAACGCTGCCGTTGGCGTCTATCGCGCTGGAGGCGGAGAGCGTCGAGACGAAGTTGAACACCTTCTTGCTGCGCCCTTCGCACAACCTGAGGCACTCGAAAATGGGCGTGACGTTGTCCTTGGTGAGTGTTTCGTAATCCTGGACATGATTAACGTTGGCCGCATTGTGGATCAATGCGCCGAACTCGCTATCCAGTCGCTCGTAAACATCGTCAGCCAGGCCGAGCTGCGGCCGGGTGATGTCGGCGGCATAGACTCGCACCCGGTTCAGGTCCAGATGCTCCAACCGGTTTTCGCGCAAGGCTTCGACAAACCGGTCCTGTGCCGTCATGCCACCGCCCTCGCGCACCAGGCACGCCACCTCTGTCGCGCCCCACGCCAAAAGTGCCTCGACGAGGTGAACACCGAGAAAGCCATTGGCACCGGTGACGATGATCTTGTGCACGTCGCCGAGTTTGCCGACCGGCAGGATCGGCAGTTCGATGGGTGTCGAGGCATCTTTGAGCGCTTGCGGACTGACCGTCCAGGACGAAGCGCCGTCACGGTCGATCAATGATGCGAGGTTGATCAACGTTGGGGCTTCGATGAAGCGGTTGATGGGAATACTGCGGCCGAATCGCTCGCGAATGCCCAGCAGCATCTGCGACAGCAAAATCGAGTGACCGCCGAGGTTGAAAAAGCTTTCATCGGTCGAAATATCCCGCAGTGGAAGCTCCAGCAGGTCGGCCCACAGTTTCTGCAGGATTCGCTCATTCTCGCTTTCCGGCGGACGGCGTCGCGCCTGCTCCGTCAGGTTGACCGGCAACTGCAGTAACGCCTTGCGATCAATCTTGCCGTTATTGGCGAAAGGCATCGTTGCCAGCTGGGTGTAGGCGGCCGGGCGCATGTAGTCGGGCAACAACCGTTCAATGTGGGCTTTGAGCAGATGCCGTGCGGCATCGGGTTCGACACCGTGTGGTTGCGCGAGAAACGCCAGAATCCGGCGCTGGTCATCGATCACCACTGCGACCTGTCGGTACAGCTGGCTGTCGCGCAGGCAATGCTCGATTTCTTCCGGCTCAACCCGGAAGCCCCGGATCTTTACTTGATTGTCCCGCCGCCCCGACAATTCCACCCCGTCGTCGCTCCACCTACCGATATCACCCGTGCGGTAGGCGCGCACGCTTTCTCCGGCGCCGAGCGCGATTCGCACGTAGCGCTCGTCAGTGAGTGCCGGATTGTGGATGTAACCCAGACCGACGCCCGGCCCCACGATGTACAACTCGCCCGGCGTCTGCTCGGCAACCGGCTGCATCTGTTCGTCGAGAATCAACAACTGACTGTTGGCGATAGGCCGCCCCAGGTTGCGATTGCTACTGCCCGGCTGGAACTGTCCTGCGGTGATCAGCACCGTGCCCTCGGTGGGCCCGTACAGGTTGTGAAACTGACAATGCCCCGCCAGCCGCTCGATCACATACGGCTCACAGACATCGCCGCCTGTGCAGAGATGCTCGAGCTTCAGGGGACGCTCCACTGGCAGAATGCTGAGCAACGCAGGCGGTAAAAAGGCATGGCTCAGGCTCTGCTCGAGCAACGCCATAAGCTGCAGCGGATCCCGGCGTTGGTCTTCGCTGGCGACCACCAGTTCGGCGCCGCTCAGCAACGTCGGGAAGATGTCGATCACTGACGAGTCGAAACTCAATGTCGAAAACTGCAGAACGCGGCTGCGTTCCGACAGCGCGACGTACTCGGCGTACCACGCAGTGAAGTGGCTCAGGTTGCGCTGGCTGAGCATCACGCCCTTGGGGTGCCCGGTCGTGCCCGAGGTGTACAGCGCCATGCACGGGGCTTCGGCCTCAGGGCGAACACACAAGAATGACTCATCCGTAGCCGTGATCTGAACAGCACTGACATCCAGCCCCGGTACGCTCTGTCCGGCGAGCGGGTGCTGACCGTCATGCAGCAGCAATACAGCCTTGGCGTTTTCCAGTATGTACTGCTGCCGTGGCAGGGGCTGGCTGGGATCGAGCGGTAGATACACTGCGCCGTAACCGAGAATCGCGACGATCCCTGCGAACAACGCTGCGCACTTGGGCAGACAGATGCCGATCACCAGTGGCTCGTCTGAAAAGCGTGGGAGCAGAGGCCGCATGTGCGCCTGGATGGCCACGCTGTGCGCGCGCAACGCGTCATAACGGATGCGTTGACCACCGACATTCAACGCATACCGATCAGCAAAGGTTGCGAAGCTCTGATCCAGGCGCGTGACCATCGGTTGCTGTGCGATGCTCAGCAGGTGAGGTTGCGCGGTCTGGTTGAAACAGTGCTCGAACGCTAGCCGATCCAGTGTGTGCAGACCTTCTTGCGATTCACTGTGAGGCGGTTCGACACGCTCGACCTGCGCAAGGAAGCCGGCGTCCCGCGAGAGGCGGCTGACCAGCAAGGCGACGTCGTCGACGAGCGTCGTAATGGCACTGTCGCGTAGCATTCGACCGTTGCCCGAAGGTTCAGCCGGCAGGATGCGACGTGCGATTAGCTTCTGCGCGACGGCCGAGCCATACCAGCACAGCAATTCCAGCCGGGGTAGTGCGCGCTGGACGTCAGGGATCAGCCCAATACGCAGACCAAGCTGCGCATCGGTTTTGAAGGCAGCGAGCCGCATGCTGGTCAGCGCCAGCGTACCATCGTCGATGATCAACGAAGCGCCGTACACCTGGCTATATTCGAGCGCGTGCGCGTCCGGAAGTTGATGAGTCAGATGCCCATGGGTCTGCAGTTCGATCGCGAGTTCGCCCAAGGCCCGACTGTGACCGATGAGCACCATCTCCAGGCGCTTCATTGCGTGCCGCCCGCCGGCAAATAGTCGGCGAGCGCGTGTTGCACGCAGGCGGAGTCGAGCATCGAGCTGGCCTTGAAGAACCGCACGATGTTACCCACCAACGGATGATGGCGATTGATGGGAAAGCTCATGGCCTGGGTTTCGTCTTTGAGCGCTTGTTTGGTGGACTCGGTGACCGGGAGATTGTCGATCAGCACAAAGTCGAAGGACTTCTGGATGTCATTGGTCAAATATTGAGCAATGAACACCGGCATGATGCGGGCGATGGTTTCCCGATCCATCTCCGTGGCGGCATGCCAATAGATGCGCACCAATCGCGCCCAGAAGCCCGAGTGTCGGCCTTCATCGAGTAAATGGTCCGCCATCAGCCCCTTGATCGATTGCTTGACCGTGTCGTCCTTCGCGAACGCCGCGACGTCGTTGGTCACGGTGTTCTCTGCGACAGCGACACAGATGAGTTCGACCGCGCTGCGCAGGTGATCGGGGGCGAGGGCCAACGCGGCCGGAATCGCCCGGCTCAATTCGATTTCAAGGGGCAGCGCAATGGGCTGAACGCCCGTCAGTGCGATGGTTTGCTGCATGAAGTCCATCGCCACCAAGGCGTGATAGTCCTCATCCACAACCACTGTCATGGCGTCGTATCGGCACGCGAACGGAAAGCGGATCGCAAAGTTATCCTTGGCGATGCTGCGCGCAGTCTTGTCGACGATCTCGGTCTCGAAGATCACCACGTCATTGATGAACTTGTACAGGCTCTGGATCAACGCGAAGTCACGCAGGTGCGGGCACTCGCGGGTGAAAGTTTCGCTGAGCACCAGCGGCTGGCGGCTCAGGGGATAGATGAGTTTTTCGTCGTTTTGCACGATGCGGCGTGGACGCGTGCGGATGGTTGCACGGCCTTCCCAAGCATCGACGAATGACAGGTAGTCTTCGGCTTTCATGATGTCGTCCCTGTGTAGGTAGCTGAGGTGTTTGCGAGCAGCGAGCAAGTCATGCGCTGGGCTCCAGCGCCGGTTCGCGCATGCTCACGCGCAGCACATCCCACAGGGCGATGCGGCTTTCCACGGCGGCAATAGCGGCTTCATAGACTTCGTGTTCGCGTTGCGCGTCGCCGCCCACCAGGCGCGCGAGCAAGGATTGGGCGGCTGGACCGTGGTCCTCGGAGTCCACCTCAATGTGCCGCTTCAGGTAGTAGCGAAAAGTAGGCGCTTGGTTGGCCGTGATTCCCCAGCCGTCGAGGATGCGTTGGAACATCTTTGGGATGACGCTTTCACGTCCGTGGAGAAAAGCTGCAGCGACGCTGTGGGCAGGAGCGTTAATGGCGGTGTCGAGGGTGTCCCGAACGAACCGGGCGGCGGCTTTTCCCGCGCTGACGCTCTCCAACGCGGTTTCGTAATGCACACCTTCCTCCTGCAGCGCAACGAAGCGCTCGATGCGGGCGGTGCTGGCGCCGACTTCCCGCATCGCGTCCAAGTACAGCTCGAAGTGGCTGTAATGGCCGTGATCAAGGCGGTCGTCGGATTCCTCACCCAATACGATCTCATTGATCAGACGCGCGGCCTTGGCGTCTTTTGGCGGAAGCCACGGCAGTTGAGTGCAGCTGAGCTCGCGTTGCAGGCGTTTGGTCAGGGACATGAAGTCCCAGACCGCGAAGACATGAGCCTCCATAAACCGTCGGAGCACATCCAGTGAATCAATTTCCGAGAAGATCGGGTGAGCACTGAGTTCCGATTTCTTGCGGTTCAATAGTTGCTTCTGAGTATTCATGGAAGACGTCCTTGAGAATGGAATTTTGTGCAATAGTTGCGCGCTTTAGTTGCCGAAATCTTCTAAGCCTTTACTCATGTTTCACCATGGCCATGCAAGCGAAGTCCTCGAGAAGATACTTCGTTTAATCATCACGGTTTATAAGCACTGGCAGTGCGCACTTCGCGTCGAACCCCTTAAGGCGCGGGAGCTGCAAGGCTTTCCGGGAGCGAGAAAAGGGCGACAGGAAAACGTTAAAGCACTTCTTAATACGAGAGCAAATGCTTTTTTATATATTTTAAATTTAATAAAACCGATGCCAATAGAGTGTCGATAAAACTTTTAATTTAAGTTTTATTGAGGCGAGCGCAACCCTTCCAACTCGATAAAGTCAGAATTGATAATAATGAACGAATGCCTCGTTCAGCGTTGCGCGTTAACTGAATAATCGGTTTTGAAAGAATTTTGTGTGGGCGACGTTGAGGGGCATCCCTCATGACGTCTCCGCCCGTGCACTGCTCCTTTTTTTGCTCCATGACATCCGTTTACAAAATCGACTGCAGGCGATTTCGTCACCCGAGTGTGCCTGAAACACAGAAATGCGCTGTGTTGAGGCTGGGAGATTTCACGATAGGTGAGCAGGCGGGAGACCGTATCGGGGTGAGCAAGCTCCCCCGACAGGAGAAAAGGTGGCTGCTTGTTCTGTCAGACGCCCAGCAGCCCCAGGTGAGTGTTGATGATGTGCAGCAGACGGTCGCGCTGCGCTCTGAGGAAATAATGATCACCGCGTACTTCGATCAACTCGAATTCGCGACGTGTGAATTCCCGCCAGTTCATCATGCTGGCGGCGGTATCGAGGGGATCGTCGCTGCCGTAAAGGGCAGTCAGCGGTATGTTCAGACCGCCGTCGGGACAATGCGACCACAACTCGGCCAGCTTCAGGTCGCTGCGCATGACCGGTTCGAACAGGCGCATCAGCTTCTTGTCATGAAGCATCGACTCGGGCGCTGCGCCGAGTTTGATCAGCGCCTCAATGAAGTCGTCTTTGGGCAGCGTGTGCAGGTAGGGTTGAGGCTGCTGGCTGTCGGGGCTGCGACAACCGGAGATGAACAGGTGGCGGGTAAAACCGGGATACTGTGCTTGCGCCAACCGGGCCATTTCGTAAGCCACGCGGCCACCAAAGCTGTGGCCGTAAAAGGCGTGCGGCTCGGTCAGGTAGGGCTGCAACGCGAAAAAGGTGTCCTCCAGCAGCGGCGCCCATTGATCGTAGGGCGTCTCCTTGAGCCGACTGCCGTGGCCCGGCAGGCGCAGCGTCACCAGTTCGATGTGATCCGCAAGGCCGTCCGACCAGTCACGGAATTGCTCCGGATCGCCGCCCGCGTGCGGGAAGCAGATCAGGCGCGTCCTGATGGGCTGTCCTGAATTGACAACCATCAGCCATTTGTTTTTGGCGTTCACTCAGGTTTCCCCAAGCCTGTTTGCACAGGCTTATCACAACCGTGGGGCCGGGTCCTTCGGCGCTGGCACCGCAACAACCGGTGCTCTTTGAACCCCTTGCCTCATCCGGTTGCGTGCGGCAACTGCAGGCAGGGGTGCGAACTGCTGGACATGAGCATAGCCGCCGCTCACGATCGTCGAGCCCTCATTGTGCGAGGGCGCGCTTCCTTGACGCCGTGGCGGGTTTGGCGACTTCCGCTGGGCGGCTTTTCAGATAGGTATTGATAGCCTCGACACCACGGTTCAAGTGGTGAGCGAGGGCGTGGACCGTCTCGTCGACGGCGCCAGCCTCGGCCATCTTTAACAATTCCCTATGGTCGTTCTGGGACAGTTTGCCCAGTCCCATGTACTTGAGGTTGAACCTCAGAAAGCGCTCCTCCTCGTTCAGACCGTCTTCGACCAGCTTGAGCAGGCGTTTGTTCTGCGCCCGGGAGTATAGGGCCATGTGGAACATTCGGTTGAGCGTGCCGATCTTCGAGTAGTCGGTTTCAACCTCCAGTTGCTCGATGTAACCGCCGGCCAGCTCGATGTCGACCGCCGTCAGCAACGGTATCGACTGTCGCAGGGCCTCAGACTCCAGCAGGATGCGCAGTGCATAGGCATCGGTCGCGTCTTCGTTGATCAGTGGGGCGACGACAGCGCCCTTGTGGGTCTCGACGCGCAGCAGCGATTGCGCCTCAAGCTGACGCAAGGCTTCACGCACCGGCATGCGGCTCACACCAAACAATGTGGCCAGTTCTTGCTGACGCAACGCGACACCCGCAGGCAGGCGTCCGTCGAGAATCGCTGCGCGCAGTTTTTCTTCGATCACCGCGCGTGCGAGGTGCGCAGGCGGTTGCTCGTTGCCGAGCACTTCTCGCAGAAATTGTTCTTTCTCGGTCCTGCGCATCGATGAGTTCTTCTTCACTGATCAGAGATTGGATCCAATGGAACACTAGAGGCCATAACCCGGCTTGTCAAACCTGGACCTTCGTCTCGCTTGCTACGGCGGACCGCATTCTACAAGGCTTTGTGGCGATGATGTGCCTGCCGTGTTCTATCCTTTTTACGATACGAGGCGTCGAAAAAACGATCGCCTGGACGCGGCATTTCAACGCTCACGTCGGCACACAATCGAAGTCATTGAATTGCAAGCCAATGATCGCCAGATGCCATTATTTTCTCCGGTTGGAGGCTCGCCAGCGAGTACCTCCGGTCGATCCATGGATTGAGCGCATTGGCGACCCGTTTCGCTCTTGACCGGCTTGCACGCAGGCTCTGTCAGCTGTTGCTGACGGGCGTCGTGTTGGCGAGTCTGGCGTATGCCGGATGGGACTTTTCGCTGATCACGCAGCGCGCCAGCACGTTGTACGGTCCATCGGTGGAAGGGCGACACCGTGTCGATGCCTGGAGAGCCCTGCTCAGCGGTCACAGACCCGCCAGCGATCTGGAGCTGCTACAGCGGGTCAACCAGTTTTTCAATGAGGAGCTGCGCTACGTCGAGGACATCGACCTGTGGAGGATGGATGACTACTGGGCCACGCCTGTTCAGTCGTTGTGGAAAGGCGCCGGTGACTGCGAAGATTTTGCCATCGCCAAGTACTTCAGCCTGCGGCAGTGGGGAATGCCCGCAGACAAATTGTTGATCACCTACGTCAAGGTGCTTAACCCGGAGCGTGCGCACATGGTGCTCACGTATTACCCCGACGCAGACGGTGAGCCGCTGGTGCTCGACAGTCTGGTCGATACGATCGAACCCGCGGACGCACGCAAGGACCTGCTGCCGGTGTACGCCTTCAACGGTGAGGGCGTGTGGTTGCCAGACGCGACGGATACCACCATAGGGAGCAGCAGCATAGCGGGAGACATCAAGCAGTTGTCTCGCTGGCAAGACGTGCTGAACAAGATGAAAGCCGAAGGTTTTCCGGTCGAGGGCAACACGCCCTGATCTATCCGACAGAACAAGGATTAGCCTATGACCCTGTTCAAACAGCTGTTGATCGCCATCTGTCTATTCATGATCGTCGCCTTCAGCGGCGGATTCATGGTCAGCCTGGAAAGCTCGCGCAACCAATACGTCAACCAACTGCGATCCCACGCGCAAGATGCCGCCACGGCGCTGGCGCTGTCATTGAAACCGTCAGTGGACGACCCGACGATGATGGAGCTGGTGGTCAGCTCGATTTTCGACAGCGGTTATTACGCCCGGATCCGGGTCGTCAATCTCACCACCGGCAAGGTTATCGTCGAGCGTAACGCCACGCCTGCGGCCACGGCGCCTGACTGGTTCATTGACCTGATTGCCCTCGAACCTGCCGGCGCCAGTGCGATTGTCAGCCGTGGCTGGCGTCCGGCGGCCAAGGTCGAGGTGATCAGCCATCCGATGTTTGCCATCGGCAAGCTCTGGCAAGCGGCGTTGGGAAATCTGGGGTGGCTCTTGCTGTGCGGTGCGCTGAGCTTCCTGCTCGGCGCGTGGCTCTTGCGCCGGCAACTTCGGCCGCTGGACTACATGGTCGAACAATCCCACGCCATCGGTCGTCGCGAGTTTCTGAGCGTGTCGGAATTACCCGCCACCCCCGAGTTGCGTCGGGTGGTGCTGGCGATGAATCAGATGGTCGACAAGCTCAAGGCGCTCTTTCACGAACAGGCTGAGCGCACCGAGAAGCTGCGTATCGAGTCCTATGAAGACAGCCTGACGGGCCTCGCCAACCGGCGTTATTTTGACATGCGGTTGAGCGAGCACGTCAGTCAGGTCGAGGATGCCCGTTCGGGTTACTTGTTGGTCATGCGCGTGAATGACCTGGCAGGACTGAACGAGCGCATGGGTGGCCAAAAGGCCGATGCACTGCTGGTCGCGGTCAGCGATGTGCTGGTGCGTCAGTGTTTCAACCATGCCGAAGCCCGGCATTTGATCAGCCGCATTCGGGGTGGCGAGTTCGCGGTGCTGGCGCCAGGGCTGGTCAAGGAAGAGGCGCTGCAACTGGCCCATGAACTGGAAACCGCATTGAGCAGCCTGCGCGGAACGGGCGCGTCGGACGTCAGCCCCGCAGCGTTTGTTGGCTTGGCGCCTTACGCCCCCGGAGATTCGGCGCAAACCTTGTTGGGGCTGGCGGACCAGGCGCTATCTCAAGCAGAAACCCAAACCGAGCACATCTGGTACTGCATCGAGCACGGTGCCGTGGATAGCCTGGAAGACGATCATCACGCGTGGTACGAACTGCTCGATCAGGCCCTGTCGGAACGTCGATTTCAGCTGTTCTTTCAACCGGTGATGGATGCCAGTGACATCGGTCGCGTGCTGCATTTCAAAGTGCTGTCCCGGGTCTTCGACGAGGACTCCCAAACATTGCCCGCCGGGCGTTTCTTGCCCTGGATCGAGCGCTTCGGCTGGTCGGCCCGGCACGATCGAGTGATGCTGGACGCCGTCCTCGAACAACTCCCTCGTCACGACCAGAGGCTGGCGCTGAATCTGTCGGCGGCCACGTTGGGTGATCCCGGCGCGCTGAACGAGATGTTCGATCTGTTGCGAAAGCATGCGCACCTGGCGTCGAGGTTGATCCTGGAGATCGGCGAGGAACAGGTGCCCGATCAGCAAGCGCTGGAGGACCTGACGCGCCGGCTCAAGGGCTTGGGTTATTCACTTGCACTTCAGCATTTTGGCGGACGCTTCAGCATGATCGGCAACCTGTCGAGTCTGGGGCTGGCGTACCTGAAAATCGAAGGCAGCTACATCCGCGCCATCGACCGGGAACGGCACAAACGTTTGTTCATCGAGGCGATTCAGCGCGCGGCACACAGTATCGACCTGCCGCTGATTGCCGAGCGGGTCGAGACGGAAGGTGAATTCGAGGTACTGCGGGGGATGGGGATTCAAGGCGTGCAGGGCCAGTTGTTCGGTGACCCTGCGCCTTGGGAGTAGCGGTTATTGCACAACACTGCCGGGGCCGGCTTGCTGGCGAATGTGCGGTGTCAGTCAGTACATACCAACGGCTTTATAGTGCGTTCGCCAGCCACCCTTACCGTTATCGGTCTGTCTTACACATAACGGCCTGTCACAAAGTGCTGCACGTCATTGAAACCGGGCGTCGAGGCATGACCCGGTGTCACCAGCGAGTCGATAAAGGCCTCGTCTTCCGTCGTGATCTTCACGCTCAGTGCCTTGGTGTAGCTGTCCCACTGGTCTTCGGTCCGAGGGCCAACGATGGCCGAGGTCACCGCCTGGTTGTTCAGCACCCAGGCAATGGCGAACTCCACAAGACCGACACCTTTGTCCTTCGTATACGCCTGCAGTTTCTGCGCGATATCCAGCGACTCCGTCCGCCATTCGGTTTCCAGAATGCGCTTGTCCTGACGGCCTGCGCGCGTGCTGCTGTCGGGTGTGACGTCTGGTGCGTATTTGCCGCTGAGAACGCCGCGAGCCAGTGGGCTGTAAGGCACAACGCCCAAACCGTAGAACCTGGCGGCAGTGATTTGCTCCAGTTCCGCCTGACGGTTGACGATGTTGTACAACGGCTGGCTGATCACCGGCTTGTCGACGCCCAGACGCTGCGCGACGTTGACCACTTCAGCAATGCGCCAGCCACGGAAGTTCGAGACGCCCCAGTAACGGATCTTGCCCTCGCGAATCAGATCGCCGATGGCCGACACCGTCACTTCAAGTGGCGTGCTGTGGTCTTCCTTGTGCAGGTAATGGATATCGATGTAGTCGGTGTCCAGGCGACGCAGGCTGGACTCGATCTCGTTGAAAATGTGCTTGCGGTTCAGACCGCTGGTGTTCGGCGCGGTATTGCCGGAGCTGCTGCCGACCTTGGTCGCCAGCACCCATTCGCTGCGGTGTCTGGCGATGGCCTCGCCAACGATTTCTTCTGAACGACCGGCGTTGTAGACGTTGGCGGTGTCGATGAAATTCACGCCTTGATCCCAGGCTTTGTCGATGATGCGCAACGACTCTTCGGTGCTGGTCTGCACACCGAACATCATGGAGCCCAGGGTCAGCGTTGAAACCTTGAGGCCGGATTGGCCAAGCGTGCGGTAGATCATTGCTCGATGTCCTTTTCGTCAGGGAAGTGGAAATCAGGACAGTCTGGGCAGGCTCGAAGCTCTGGAAGAGGCCCGTCAGACCGACAGCTCTAGGCCGGACATACTCGCCTGTTTGTGGCAGATTTGAAAAGTGACAAATTTGACCGCGCGCCTACAAGGGGATATCCGGGTGAGTGAGCTTCGCGCGTCGCCCGCTGAGAAAGCACAACGTCCCACCCATCGCCGTCAGACACGCCAATACATAGAACATCGTAGGCGCGGGGGTGTTGATCAATAAATAGCCACAGATCACCGGGCTCATGGCTCCGCCGAACGCCGCCAGGTTTTGTGCACCCAGATAACTCCCGCGCAGATGCTCGGGCGCGATGGTGTCGACGAACAGATACTCAGCCGGATAAATGATCATCTCGCCCAAGGTGAAGACGAACATCGCCGCGCACCAGGCCAAGGTGCTCTGCGCAAAGCTGAAGCCGAAAAGTCCAACGGCGAACAGCGCAGTGCCCAGGCATATCCAGTACGGCAACTGCTCGCGCTTGAGGAAGCGACCGATCTGGTACTGCATCAGAATGACCGTCACCGCGTTGCAGGCCAGGACCGCCGACAGGATTTTCAGCGCCTGTGCCGAGGTGTGGGTGACCAGCAGAAACTGAGAAAGGTACAGCGTGTAGCGGCCATGCACGATGGTGCTGAGCAGGCTGCCGCCGGTGAACAGGATCAACGTTCGGTCGCTTTTGAGTGTCGCCAGGGTGTCGAGAAAGCTGCGGGGTTGATGTTCGCGATCAGACACGGTCGGTGGGATGCCGATCATGAGAAACAGGCTGCCGAAGGCGATGGCGCTGGCGATCAGAAACGGCGCCAGCGGCAACTGTCCGGCAATCAATACGCCAAGCATCGGGCCGGTGGCGTAGCCGATGTTGGTCAGGGTATAGCGCAGGGAGAACACCTTGGCGCGCTCGCCGATGGGCAGGTTCTCACTGATGATCGCCTTGGAGCCGATGAGAAACAGCGCCGACGCCGTCTCGGTGATCACCAGGGTCAAGGTGGTGAGGTAGACGTTCTGGGCGAAGGTCAGCAGGGTGAAACCGATAGCGCTGGACAGCATCGCCAGGATCAGCAGCTTGCGCTTTTCCAGACGGTCGATGATGTAGCCGCCGTACAGACCCAACAGTGTGGCGATGAACACGGCTATCCCCATCAACAAGCCGACATCTTGCTGGTTCAGTCCCAGTCTGGTGCTCAGGAACAGCGTCAGCAACGGACTGGTCATCGCCCGGCTCATGACGATGGTCAGTGAGCAGACCATCAGGCGGCGAATGACGAGGGAGTAGGTGGCCACGGGTGTTATGTCCTTGTTGTTTCTTGGCCTCAGATGCCGCAGATGCTGCTGGCGCACCGCGATCTACTGTAGGAGCGCGCTTGCCCGCGAAGGCGTTGTGTCAGTCGCAAAAAGTGGCACAGATAGATCGCAATCGCGGGCAAGCGCGCTCCTACATGATCGTGTTGCGGGATCGTCCGTGCAGGCTTGCGCTATTACTTGCCCTGATCCATCCCGATTTTGGTCACGGCGCCTTGCTCCAGGTCCCACTTCTTGAGGATCTTGCCGTAGGTACCGTCATCGACCATGGCCTGCATCGCTTCGGCGATGGCTTTGGCCAGCTCAGGGTTGGATTTGTTCACGCCCAGGCCAGTGAACTGTTTGGAGATCGCCAGGCCGATTGGCTTGTAGGTGTCCTTTTCCTGCGACATCAGGTAAGGAATGGTTTCGCTGCCTTGCATGGCCGCGTCCAGACGGCCCTGACGCAGTTGCGCGCGCGCATCGGCGGAGCCTTCGGAGCCGGTCACGATAATGGCCGGCTTACCGGCCGCTTCGCAGTTTTCCTTGCTCCATGCCGCGATTTCCGCAGGCCAGGTGGTGCGCCGGCTGGTGCCGACTTTCTTGCCGCACAGGTCGGTCAGTTGATTCAGTTCGGTGTTCTTGGTCAGCGTGTACAACTGCGGACCACTGGTGAAGTAGTCAATGAAGGTCACCGATTTCTGGCGCTCGGCGGTGTCAGTCATGCCCGACAGAATGATGTCGAAACGCTTGGTCACCAGGCCGCTGACCATCTGCTCAAACGCGGTTTCCTGCCAGCTGATTTTCACGCCCAGACGTTCGGCCAGTGCGTTACCCAGATCGACGTCCAGGCCGGTCAAGGTGTTGGTGGCGGTGTCCTTGAAGTCCATCGGCGGATAGTTCGGCACGATGGCGGCTGTGATTTCGCCTTTTTCCTTGAGGCTGGCGGGCACGGCAGCCAAGACCGAAGCGGAGACCATCAGGCCGGCGAGCAAGGTGGGGAGGATCATTTTTTTCATGGTCGTTCTCGTTTGTTCTGGTTTAGGTGCGAACGGCAGAAATGAAGCTTTGGGTTCTTGGGTTTTGTGGGCTTATTAGAATGTCTTCCGGGGTGCCGGCCTCCACAATCTGGCCGCCGTCCATGAACACCATGCGGTTGGAGACTTCGCGCGCGAAGCCCAGCTCATGGGTCACAACGATCATGGTCATGCCGCTGTGCGCGAGGTCGCGCATCACCGACAACACTTCGCCGACCAACTCCGGGTCGAGGGCAGAAGTGGGTTCGTCAAACAACATCAGCTTGGGCCGCATGGCCAGCGCGCGCGCAATCGCCACGCGCTGCTGCTGGCCGCCAGACAGCTCGACGGGGTAGGAATGACGCTTGTCTGCCAGGCCCACGCGGGCCAGCAGTTCGATCGCCTCTTCGTTGGCTTCCTTGGGCGAGCGCTTGAGCACCTGGATCGGGCCTTCAATGACGTTCTGCAACGCGGTCATGTGCGGAAACAGGTTGAAGCGCTGGAACACCATGCCGGTGCTCAGTCGCTGGCGCGCGACCTGGCTTTCGTTCAGCTCGTGCAGCTTGTTGCCGACGATGCGGTATCCCACCAGTTCGCCATCGACCCACAGGCCGCCCTTGTCGATCTTTTCCAGCTGATTGACGCAGCGCAGCAGCGTGCTCTTGCCCGAGCCCGAAGGCCCGATGATGCACAGCACTTCGCCTTGCTCGACCTCGATGCTGACGTCTTTGAGGGCGTGAAACTGGTCGTAGTATTTGTTCAGGCCAACGGCTTTGACGATGCTTCTCATACGAATCTCCAGGGCCTGAATTACGAACGCTTGCCGGCGCCGCGCGCGAAACGCAGTTCCAGGCGGCTTTGACCGAACGACAGAACGGTGACCACCGCCAGGTACCAGATGCCGGCGACGATCAGCAACTCCATGACGCGGGCGTTGGCGTAGTAAATGTTCTGCGCGTTGTGCAGCAGCTCCGAGTACTGGATCACGCTGGCGAGACTGGTCATCTTCACCATGCTGATGAATTCGTTACCCACGGGCGGAATGATCACGCGCATGGCCTGCGGCAGGATCACCCGACGCAACGCCTGAAGGCGCGGCATGCCGATGGATTTGGCGGCTTCGTACTGACCGGTGTCTACCGACAGCAGGCCCGCCCGAACGACCTCGGCGGTGTACGCACCCTGGTTGATGCTCAGGCCCAGCAGCGCGGCGACGAAGGGCGTCATCAGCGTGACGGTGTCGAGCTGGAACACGCCGGGAATGCCAATCACCGGGAAAATCAGGGCCAGGTTAAACCACAGCAGCAGTTGCAGAATCAACGGCGTGCCGCGAAACAGCCAGGTGTAAATGATCGCCACGTAACGCAGGATCGGGTTCGCCGACATGCGCATGATGGCCGTGATCACGCCGATCACTACGCCGAGAATCATCGCCAGAATCGACATGACGATGGTGTTGAGCAAGCCCCACAAGATGGCTTCGGAGGTCAGGAACTGGCCAATGTAAGCCCACTCGATCTGCCCGTTGGCGAATGCGCGCGCCAGGCCTGCCAATGCAATCACGATCACCGTCGCGAAGAAGATCCGCCCGTAATAGCGACGGGGCACGTGCTCGTACTGAGTGATGTCGAACGCGTTCTCGGACTTCTTGCGTTCGGCTTGCAGTTGCTCTGCCTGGTTCTGGTTCATGGTGTTTCTCCGACGCTGTGTTCAGGCCGCGCGTATTTGATGCCAGTGAACGGCCCTTTTAACCTATCGATCACGGCGTGTACACGCGTCGGGGTGTGGGAGTATTCGCTGAGAGTTGAAGGCAGTTTCGAGTTGCAAGTCCTGATCAAAGTGTCAGGTTTAATCGTCTTTGAATCAGCGAGCGGGTCACTGATCGGGGCGCCGTGCGTATGGTTGCCAATCGCCATTTTCTGTGTTCATTATTATCAATCGGGCATGTTTTTGTTGTGAGTCAAAGCCTGTTGAATATAACGGGCGAGGTAAATAAGCATTATGGAAACTCCACTTTCCACTTCTGGAAACGTGCCGCCGAAACGGGGGATTCGCCCGCCTTTATCCCTCAGTGGAATGGACTTCAAGCTGCTTCGGGTCTTTCAGGCCGTGGTCGAGGCCGGTGGTTTCAGTGCCGCGCAGAATGAACTGAACGTAGGCCTTGCGGCAATCAGCAAGCAGATTTCCGACCTCGAAATCCGCATCGGCATGCGGCTGTGTACGCGAGGACGGGAAGGGTTTCACCTGACGGAAGAGGGCAAGCTGGTCTATCAGGCAACCATCGAACTGTTTGCCTCGGTGGACACTTTCAGAGACCGGATTAGTTCGGCGCAAAATGAACTGATCGGCGACCTGAGTATTGGCGTTATCGATAACACGATGCCCGACACAAGTTCGCCGCTAATTGCCTCGCTCAGAACAATGCACGACGAAGCGCCCAAAGTAAGGCTGCGCTTGCATGCCTCGCAACTCGACGACATCGAGCGCGGTGTTGTCGAGGGGCGTTTGAGTGTGGGCATCGTGCCGGTCTACCAGCGTCGCGAGGAGTTCGATTATTTCGAGCTGTACGAGGAGCTATCCCACGCCTACTGCGCCGTAGGTCACCCGTTGTTCGACGTGGCGGAGCGCGATCTGGATATCGACAGCCTTCGGCATTACCAGGTAATAAACCACCGCTACGCCATCCACCGGGACAAGGCGAGTTTCGTCAATTATGACAGCCAGTCGGCGTCCGCTTCGCAGGTCGAAGCCGTGGCGATCCTGATCCTGACCGGACGGTTCATCGGCTTCCTGCCAGAGCACTACGCCCGCAACCTGGTGCGTGATGGTCAGCTAAGGGCTTTGCGGCCAGACCTCATTCACCTAAGCACGCCCTTCAACCTCATCCTGCGCCAGAGCGCACCGCGCAGCCCGCTCGTGAAAGCCTTCGCGCAGGCTTTGAATGTGGATTTGAAGCGCGTGGTCTGAGAGGTGGGCGCACGGCGGGAGCGAGCAGACTCGCGTTACGCGTGATAACCCGGCAAACCCCAGTCTTCCAGTGGAAACTCCGCCAACGAACCCAGCATCAGGTCGGCGTGTGCATATTGAGCCACCGGCATGTGCGAGTCCGGCACAGCCACGGCGTACATGCCTGCGGTTTTGGCGGCGGTCACTCCGAAGGGCGAGTCCTCGAACACCACACACTCCTTCGGATCGACGCCCAGCAGGCGCGCTGCGGTCAGGAAGATATCCGGCGCCGGCTTGGCTGCTTTCACGTCCTTGTGGTCGGCAGTGACCACGTGCTTGAACAGCTCGAACCAGGAGCGGTGATTGCTCGTCTTCACATGGAAGTAATGAAGTGAGGAACTGGTGCCCACGCCAATCGGGATATTGTGTTCCGCCAGATGACGCACCAGCGCTTCGGCTCCGTGCATCGGCTGGGCGTGTGGAAAACGCTCATCGAGCATCGGTTGGCGAACGGTGAGAAATTCTTCCGGGGACATCGGCAGCTCAAGCGCGCTGATGACGTACTCCGCGAAATCCTGCGAGCCACGCCCGATGGAATGCTGTTTCACGGCCCAGTCGAACGTCTTGCCGTGCCAGCTGGCGATGGTATTGGTGACTTCGGTATAGATGCCTTCTGTGTCCAGCAACAGGCCGTCCATGTCGAAAATCACCGCCTTGATCGGCCCCTTTGGCTTTTGCGCGTTGCTCATTTCATCGACCCCGTTTGCAGATTGATGCCCAGCCTAACGCCTCGGCAAAGGCCGTGGCTAGGCGCAACACCTGCAAAATGCCCTCGGCAGATGCTAATCTCGCCGGGCTCTCGGCAGCGCAAGGTGCTGCTCGGCGGTTGCATCGCAGCGCCGAAACCCTTTCGGGGTCAGGGAAGACACGACCTCTCTTCAAGAACGGACATCTTCGAGTCGACACATGAAAAAATCAGTCAACATTGCCGTAGGCGTCGTCGTGGTTGCAGGCGCACTCATCACTGCCGGTGCGTGGTACACGGGGACTCGCCTGGAAGGCGTGCTCGGTGATGCTGTCCAGCAAGGTAATCAGCAAATTCAGGCCGCGTTCGTTGGCCACGAAGGCAGTGCGAGCGTCGAGTTGCTGTCGCTGGATCGCCACTTCTTCACCAGCACCGCGCATTACAAATTCATCGTCCAGAACCCCAAGCTCAATGGCGGTCAGCCGGTGGAGCTGCTGTTTGTGGATAACATCGAGCACGGCCCTTTCCCATGGAGTCGCGTGAAGTCGCTGAATCTGGTGCCGGTCATGGCGGCCAGCAACATGGCGCTCGAAAAGAACGTGTTTTCCGAGAAGTGGTTCGCCATGACCCAAGATCAAGCGCCACTGACCGGGCACTTCAGCATGGGCTACGATCGCGCTGCGTTGGGCCGCATCGAATTCCTGCCATTCCAGTTCGACGATCAAAACGGCTCATTCAAATTCTCGGGTTTCACCCTCAACGCATCGGGCAGCGCCAACGGCGAGAAGCTGGAAGCTAACGGCGTGCTGGGTAGCCTGGACGTCACCGCGACCTCCGAAGAAGGACCGGTCAGCCTGTCCCTGCGTGATCTGACGTTCAACACCGGCGGGACCAAGGGCAAGTCAGGGTTCTACCTGGGTCACAGCGATGCCAAAGTGAGCTCTGCGACATTCCAGGCCGCAGGTCGTCCGCCGGTGCAGTTCAAGGACTTCGTCAACACCAGCCTGTTGCAGGAAGTCGAGGGCAACTTGAGCGCTCAAGTCACGTATGACATCGGCAACATCACGTTCGATGGCAAGGCCATCGGCTCGTCGCAGATGGTCTGGAAGTTCGCCAACTTCGACATCGCGTCGACCAAGGCCCTGTTGCAGATCTATCAGGAAAAAGTCCAGCCACAGGCCCAAGCCGCGGCGGCCATGGGTGAGTCCTACACGCCACACCTGAGCCCGGCGGATCAGGCGCTGGTGCAGGCTGAAGTTGGCAAGCTGCTGTCAGCCAAGCCGCACATCGAACTGGAAAAGCTGTCACTGAAAACCGCCAATGGCGAGAGTCATTTCAGCCTGTCGATGGACCTGAGCAACCCGACCTCGCTTGATCAGCCGGGCGCCGCGCTGCTCAAACAGCTGGTGACTCAGCTGGACGCCAAACTGCTGCTGTCCAAACCGATGATTCAGGATCTGGCCAGCCTGCAGGCGCTGTCGGACGGACAGACCGACCACGCCGCCATCGCCGAACAGGCCAAAGGCGCTGCCGAGTCGGTTGGCGGTATGGCGATCATGTTGCAAGTGGGCAAAGTCGAAGGTGACAACATCACATCCAGCCTGCACTACGCCAACGACGTGGTGGACTTCAACGGCGTGAAAATGAGCGCCCAACAGTTTGCTGCGGCGATGATGGGCAAAGTGGTGATGTTCAATCAGGCGCAGTGAGGTCTGAGTCAGTGCGCCGGTTCGGGGTCTCGGCGAGACACCTCTGTGGAAGCGCGCTTGCTGTCGTAAGCCCCACTTAGATCCCTGTGGGAGTGAGCTTGCTCGCGAATACTGAGTGTCAGCCGCGGAATATCTGGCGACTGTACCGGCGCTTTCGTGAGCAAGCTCACGCCTACAGGTTAGTCGTCGTCCAAAGGATCGATGGTTTTGCCGCATGTTCCATGCCGTCAATTTCGACGGCTGTTACACCGGTGGCTGACGCGCGATCTCGGTCGGCCGCTCATGAGTGTCCTGCTCCGGCTGCACGTTGCGTGACGACATTTCCGCCCGCAGCTGTGGCAGGCATTGCGGGTATTGCTTGGCGACGAAGCTGATCAACCGCTCGCGCATGTGGCAGCGGGCATCCCAGCTGCGAGAGGAATCCACCGAACTCAACAGCACCCTCAACTGCATCGCCCTGTCCGTTGTATCAGTAACCTGGAGCACGCAGACCCGGCCATCCCACAAGTGCGGGATGTCTTTGCAGATACGCTCCGTCTCGGCCCGAAGCTCCTCCAGTGGCAGCGAATAATCCACCCACAGAAACACCGACCCGATCAGGCTCGACGTGCTGCGCGTCCAGTTCTGAAACGGCTTTTCGATGAAATATTGCAGCGGAATCACCATCCGCCGCTCATCCCAGATCTTCAACACGACATAGGTGCCGCTGATTTCTTCGATGCGTCCCCATTCACCCTCGACGATGACCACGTCGTCCAGCCGGATCGGCTGCGAAATAGCGATCTGTAACCCGGCGATCAGGTTGCCAAGCACCGGTTTGGCCGCAAAACCCGCCGCTAGGCCTGCAAGCCCGGCGGAAGCCAGCAAACTGGTACCGATTTGCCGCACCGGCGGAAAACTCATCAGGATAAGACCGGTGCCGAAAAGCAACACCAGCACATTCAGACAGCGCACCAGCACCCGCACCTGAGTCTGGATGCGTCGCGCTTGAAGGTTGTCCTCGATATCCAGCGGGTTGCGGATCGCTACGGCCTCACCGATGGCTTTTACACAACCCAGTGCTAGCCAGGTGAACGCCGCCACAACCAACATGCCGTTGAGATGGCGCACGCCATTGATTAGCAACAGATCATCGGGCGCAGACGTCCACACGGTCTGCAGCGCAAGTAACGGGATAAGCCAGAGCGTTGAGGCTTCGGCGCGTTGGAGCAATTGTTGGGCAAAGACGAACGATCTGGCGACGCGTCGAAGTACCACTAATGCGATCCAGCGCCCCAGCAGGGCAATGCACACGGCAACGGTCGCGGCGATCAGGGTATTAAGCCAAGGCAATGGCAGCGCATTGAGCCAGGCGTCCGGGAGTACGTGTTCCATGCAGGTCACTCGTGAGGAAGACGGTTCAAAGACAAGAAGTGTGAACCCCTCAGCCCCTCATCGTTCCCCGATCGCAGGACAATTGCCCGAATGTAATCCCCCGAAATCAGCGTGCCAGAGCATGCGAGCCGGTGAACGCGCTGTAGGCGCCGCTTCGTGGGCGGGTCTCCAGCAACTGCGCGAGTAACTGGTCGATGAACGCGCTGCCGTGATCAACACTGGTGTCGACCACATACTCCGGCTCAATAGGCGCTTCGTAAGGGCTGTCGATGCCGGTGAAGTGACGGATTCGTCCCTCGCGCACCGCTTTGTACAAGCCTTTAGCGTCCCGGCGCATGCATTCGCTTAACGGCGTACTGACGTGCACTTCAATGAACTGCCCTTCGGCGAAATGCTGCCGACAGGCGTCGCGGTCCTCCCGATAAGGTGAAATCGCCGAGACAATCACGATCAGCCCGGCGTCGACCATCAGTTTGGCGACCTCGCCGATACGCCTTACGTTTTCCCGTCGGCTGTCTTCGTTCATCCCCAAATCCTGACACAGGCCTCTGCGCAGACGGTCACCGTCCAGCAAGTAACTGTGCAGCCCGTGGGCGACCAGCGTCTGATCGAGGTGATTGCCCAGCGTGGTTTTGCCGGCGCCGGACAACCCCGTGAACCAGATACAGCATGCGCGCTGGCGCTTGAGCGATTCACGATCAGCCTGGGGCACCGACAAGGGCGAGGCGATGATCATTGGGCGGGGTTCTGCGCGGGCATCAGTCATAGGAAAACAACTCGTAGTCTCGGGCGTAAACCTCGCGGATCCGTTTGCGCGAGGCGTCTGAACACAACCCGGTCGTCTGATAGCGTGGCCCAGGAGAACGGTTGAGGTGGCGCAACTGAACGTTGATGTCGAGGTGTTCGCACAATGCGGTGAAATCCGCTTCCAGGTGTTCCTGACGACCAATGAAATCCACGGCAATCTGCCCCATGCTGTTTTGCAGAAACTGGTATTGCGGCGCGAAGTGTATTTGCTTCGATACATTCTCCGGGTGCAACCAGCCATCGACGAACGTATCGAACCGCGAATAACGGCTGACCAGTTCGAAAGCGGCTCTATCCCGCTGCTGCGGGTTCTGCAATAAATAACGATAAGCCGACAGTGCTCGATGTAATGGATCACGTACAAAGCCAAACTTGAAGTATTGCTCATAACGGTCTTTGAATTGTTTTTCATACCAATACAGCGGCAGATGGCCGGTGGGTGTGTCACCAAAGATCGACATCGCCACGCTGCTGCCCGCGCATTTCGGGACATGAATGAAAATGCACTCGAAATGGTCAAAAGCCTCGGGAAACCGGGCCTTGCGCGACAGCGTCTTGTTGATCACCTGACGATCCACGACCGACAGCCGCTCCAACAACAACTCGCGATGCTGCTTGGGGAATAACTTCCAGAGTAAATGGTTCATGAGGATGGCCTGTAACGAAGTATGAAGCGACGTTCAGATTACAGGGAGTAAAAACACATGAGCGGAACTTTGCAAATACTTTACGCACGAAAGTTTCTTAATGGTCGTATGTAGTTTATTGTTGGGAAGTTGATACAAAGGCGGAGGGTGTGTTGAGTGAGCGATGATAACTGGCTGTTTTTTATTATTGTTGATTAGTATCGAGTCAGAAAAAAACGCCCGGTCTGTCTTTGCCGGGCGCCTTATTTTCAATGCGATCCGGCAGGCCTCTGTTCGCCCGCAGGCAGCTGCCCTTTGGCCTGCATGCTTCTGCACAAGGCGATCTTCTGCTCCACGGTTCTTCCCTCGCAGGTCTTGGTCGTCATCGCGTGCTGGCACGATTTGTTCATGAGGTTCAAAGCTTCCTGGCTTGAGCAGTCGAACGGGGCAGCGGTCGCTGTTGGCTTCTCAGGGACAGGAACGGTTTGAAACGCAGGGTAGGTCACCGCCTTGTAAGCCATGAACACCATCACCACCGCAATGAAGATTAACGGCCCGCGTTTTATCTTACCGGTCAGCCTTCCCAGCCTTTCAGACAGCGCGCCATACGTCTGCGGATGTCGTCCAGGGGAAGCGATCAGCCACAGCACCATCAAGATCGAATAGCAACCGAAAGCCCAAGGGCCGACACGGGCCATGATCACGCCACAGAGCACCAGCGGAACGCCGTGACGAATCAACAACGCCTGTGATCCCGGCCAACTGAGCGAGTCGGGGATGAGTTTCTGACTGACCCACTCGTCCCCGGCTTGCAGGGCATCGGCCAGCGGTCCCCAGATCCGCATGAAGAGCATGCAACCCGCTGTCATGAGGACGGGATAGACGCCAAGGAGGGCGGCGACATCTGCGAACGTCGTCGGTCTGGACATCACGTGCTGTGGCAACGTGTAGAGCAGTGTCATGAGCATCCAGCCGATCCAGATCCAGCGTCGCGCTTGAATCGGTTTGGTGTGCAAGGTTCTCCAGCCTTCCAGGTCGGCGTTCGGAAAATGCTCCAGCAAGTCCGGATAGCGATGGGTCAACTGACTGCATAACCGCTCACAGGCGTCCCACAGGTCGACGTTGCCGCTGCGCGCCAGATGCACACGTTCAGCGTTGCTGCGAGGCGGGTCGAGCACCAGCACGGCAGCTTGCTCATCGGTGATCGTCGAGTTACGGATCAGGCTGCGCTGCAGGTGTTGCAGGTACGCATGCTTCTCGCAGCGCTCGATCAGGCGGTACCAGACGAACTCCGGTTGAGGCGGCAAACTGCTGTTGGTTTCCCAGCCGAACAGCGTGCAGATCCTGTCGAACAGCGCGGGCGACCAGCCCTGGGTGTTGTGCAAAAAGACCAGCATCCAGCGGTAGAGCTGCTGGCGACGCTCCAGCGCATTCAGCCAAGGCTGACGGCTCAGCGTCTCAATGTCGTTGAACAGCCCACGCTCGTCCCCTTGGCTCATCCGTGATTCAAAACCCGCCTGCTCCTTGTCGAGCAAGACTTCTGTCAGATGCACTTCCTGATCCTGACTGATGCGAGCGGTTTGCCAGGGCGTCAGCCAATGCAGATGGGCCACGGCAGCCTTGAGCACACCGATGTTCGCTTCTGGATCTTGCAGGCACCGGTTCAGCAGCGCCTGTTGAAAGGGCGCTGCGCAATCCTGTTCCAGCGCATGGCGATACTGCTGCTCAAGGTTCTCGTCTGTGGTGTGCGCAGCCAGATCGGCGGCGATCTTGAACGCCAGTTCGGAAGACGTCGGGCCTGCGTCATCCAGTTGCGGCGGTTGGGCATTCAGCACCTCACTCGTGAGGGGGCTGTGCGCCGACTCCGCAGTCGCTTCGCCTAACGCATCGCCTTCATACTCTTCTTCATCGAAGCGCATCCGTGCCCAGTTCAAGGCATATTCGTACGCTTCGCGCAGGCGCTGGAACGCCTCGGGATCGTCGTCCGGACGGTTCACTTTCAGCAGTTTGGCGTACTGACGCTTGATGCTGCGCTCGTCAGCGTTTCGGTCCAGCTCAAGGACACCCCAATGATCCATGTGCGTTACCACTCCCCGCGTTCGAACTGATCAACCTGTTCCGCCAGATGCTTGCGCACCTCGCTGATCTGGCGCTCGTCTTGAGTTTCGAGGGCTTGCTGAAACTGGCTGGCCCACATGCCCACCCGTTCCCGCGCTTCGCCGAGGTATTCCTGATACAGACGCTCAAGTCGTGCCGCCAGATGCGTGTTCACCTGCTGCTCGCGTGGGTGAATCTTCAGGGCCTCCAGCGCCTTCAGACGCTCCTGGATCTCAGCGGGCGTCAGCACGCCCGGGTTGTTCTCGATGACCAGCGTGTGCGCCTCGCCGGTCATGGGGATTCGTACATCGGCCTCAAGAATGCCGTTGCTGTCATAGGTGAAACGAACGTCCAACTCGACCTCACCCGCCTTGTGGGCCGGCACCGCGATGTCCAGTTCGCCCAGCGCAATGTTGTCCTTCACCAGACGGCTTTCGCCCTGGAAGATACGCACCAGCACCTGACGTTGATTGTCTTGAAGCGTATTCACCGTTTTTACCCGGCTCACAGGCACCACGCTGTTGCGCTCGATGATGGGCAGGTAATGACCGCTTTCCTGAATCTTGCCCATTGAGCGCGACACCTCGATGCCCAGGGTGTACGGGCAGACGTCTGTCAGCACGACCTCTTCGAGCGCCGCATCCCGAGCCTTCAAGGCTGCCTGAATTGCCGCGCCGTGAGCGACCACCTCGTCAGGGTTGAGGCTGATGGACGGGAAGCGACCAAACAGGCTGGCCGCGAGCTTGCGGATCAACGGCATGCGTGTCGTTCCGCCCACCAGGAGAATCCCGTCCAGGTCCGCGACCCGGATACGCGCATCCCGCAGCGCACGTTCGATCGGCGCGCGCACACGATCCAGCAACGGCGCATACAGCTCGATCAACTGATCCTGCGTCACCGTCTTGCGCCATTCGCGGTCAGCATGACGCAACACGAACTCGGCGCTCGCGTCCTGTCCCAGCGCCTTGCGAACGCGCTCCGCTTCGCGACGCAGAGACTGTTTCACCGCGACAGCCGACGGAAACCCGCTCTCGTTCCGGTGCAGCGTCACGAAGTGCTCCAGCAACAGCTGATCGAAATCCTCGCCGCCCAGAAAGTTATCCCCAGCGCTGGCGCGGACTTCCATCACCCCGTCGAACAGCTCAAGGATCGACACATCGAACGTGCCACCGCCCAGATCGAACACCAGAAACGACGTCTCGCCTTCCTTCTGGTGCAGACCATAGGCAAGCGCCGCAGCCGTCGGCTCGTTGATCAACTTCTCGACCTTCAAGCCCGCCAGCTCACCGGCGACCCGCGTGGCCTTGCGCTGAGCGTCGCTGAAGTACGCCGGCACGCTGATCACCGCCTCGGTCACCGGCTCGCCAAACGCCCGCTCAACGTCGGCTTTCAGGCTCTTGAGCACCAACGCCGACAACTCTTCCGGGCGATAACTGCGCGAACCAAGCCTCACCTCATGCGCGCTGCCCATGTGACGTTTGAACAACGCCGTCGTACTGCCCGGATGCGTCTGCAACCGCTCACGCGCGGCCTTGCCCACCAGCACATGCCCATCGTCATCCAGCCCCACGACACTCGGCGTCAACCACTCGCCCAACGCGTTACTGACCAATTGACTAGCCCCATCGCGCCAGACGGCGACCAGACTGTGGGTGGTGCCAAGATCTATACCAACGATCATGCCGAACGTGCTCCTTGCGGGACTGCTGTGTGTCTGTGCTGGGTAGACGGGAAAGGGAAGGTGTAATTAGTTGGTATCGGCCTTGGCTTGCTTACCTTGAGTTTTGGGGCGGGAGCGCTCGTGGGTCATTGGGCGCAGCATCCATTTAAGCCGTAGCAAAAATGCTTCACTACAGATGTCTTCTTCATTAAATGGCTGTCCTTCAGCGTGCAGGCCGCGCTCGCTGTGGAAGACCCCAGAGCAATGCCCCAACGCACGCCAATACCGTAGGTCGCAACGATAATTCCGTTTGATGCGATGAGTGTGGTGATCGCCAGCAACGTGTTCGCCACATTGAGGAGCTAGCGATTTAGGTCGTCTGACCTGTAGCGCAGTTGCTGGCTGTTAGTTGATTTAAAAAGGAAGTGTCCCTTTAATCGATGTAATCTTGGAAATTTCTGCTCCTTTGGCTTTTAAATACCCAATTGCTTCATCAAAGGTTTGAAATGTTTTTATTTCTTCACATGCATAATCTTCAAATACGTCATATTTTGACTCTTCTATCTTCAAGACGTAGGTGCTAAACACTCCGGCTTCTTTTTTTATTGCATATTGAAACAGATAACTGATAGCGTCGATTTGACGTATTTCGTCATACCCACGCCGCTTCCCAGACCCAAGTGCCTTTAACAGTTGTTCCATGAGTTTCCTCAGCCGGTAATATCGATACGGACCATCGTTCCGTCCGAGCGCTTAATGTTGATATGAGGGAGCTCTCCGTGTCCGGTGCCTTTTGGGTCGTCATGACCGAAGACGCGTCCGGTAGCTTTGTCTATCGGGTAGTCCTTCCTGTAGCGAACCTTGCCGTCTTTCTTCTTGAACTGCTCCATCTTGTGTTTCTTCCTAATCCCTGTCGCGTCCTGAGGACCAATACCTCGTACTTTTTGAGCGCCAGGAAAAGCATCTAGTACTAATTCTTGGGCTTCTGCTTTAGATTTCACACTCACCGTAGTTTTTTGTGTTCCGGTCCGTAGTGATTCTACTTTCTTGCCGCAGGCCGCTAGCCCTAGAGGATCAATCCATTCAACTGGATTCGGCGCGTACTGATATAAATTCAGCCCGCCCGCCAGCCCAATCGGATCCGGCGTGGTAAACCGGCCTATGTCAGGGTCGTAGAACCTGAAGGTGTTGTAGTGCAGTCCGGTCTCGCGATCAAGGTACTGGCCCTGGAACCTGAGGTTCTGCTCCTCGATGAAATATGGCTCACGGGTTTCTTCCAGGGTGCTGCCCCACACCCGGTAATGTGCTTGCCAGACCGTGGCGCCGTCGGTTTCGGTGAGTTGTCCGGGCAGGCCGTTCAGGTCGTTGTGGTAGTAGCGAATCTTCTCCAGTTCGCCATAGCCATCGACGCGTGCGATGGGGTCGTAGCCGTCGGCATAGAGGTACACGCTGCTTTGGTTGTTGCGCTGTTCCTGCAGCAGGCGCAGGCCATCCCACGTGAATCGGGTTTCGCCGAGCAAGACACCTTGCGGATTGTATTCGCTTTTGCCGATGCGTCGGCCGAGCGGGTCGTAACTCATACGGACGACGTTGCCGCCTGGATTGTGAACCTCGATCAGGCGGCTTTCAGCGTCGTAAACGAAACGTTGTGTGCCCTGTCGCGCGCTGCGTTTTTCGACCATGCGGCCAAAGCCGTCGTAGCGATAACGCTTGTCTTGATACGTCAGCAACCTGTTGTGCTGCACCCATCCTGCGCCGGGAAGCGGCCCATCCAACAGGTTTGCGGCCGCGTCGTAGGCAAAGGTCTCGCTGTTACCGTGAAAGCTGGCCTGACTGGCGATGATGCGCGCGGTCGCGTCGTAATGGAGTTGCGTTCGCTGCTCGCGTTCTTGAGTACGGTCCAGTCGCCCGATCAGATTATCCGCGGGGTCGTAGTCATATTCTTGTGCTCGATCAGCGGGCAGCTGCGTTGGCTGGTGGTTGAGTCGACGCAGTCGTGAACGCAAACGCCCACTGCGATCGTATTGGCTGCGGGTGCTGATCTGCCCTTGGCTGCGCAGCACTTCCCGGTGCAGGCGATCACGCTCGAAGTCGCTAATGACCTTACCGTCCAGATTGATCTGATGCAGATGCCCGCTGCCGTAATGCAGCCGGTTCAGCCAGCGGCCGTCCGGTAGTTGCGTCTGAGCCAGGTTGCCCAGTTCATCGTAATGATGCTGCAAGGCGCCAGATGCCGATTGCTCGGCAAGCAGCTGGCCCCGTGCGTCGTAAGCGAACGCAACGCGCCGTTGTTGACCTTCAACGCTTGTAAACGTGACTTCAGTCAGCCGGTCCATCTCGTCATATTGGTATTCGCTGCGGCCATCATCCGTCACCTTTGCCGCGAGTCGTCCCACTGCATCGCGCTCCAGCGCCTGTACCAGCGGCGCCGGATCGTCGTCGCCCGGCGCGAGAATGTGCTCGACCCGAACCGGATTGCCAAACGTGTCATAGGTGTATCGGCGCTGACTGCCATCCAGATACTGTTGCGTGGCCAGGCGATCACCGGCATCCCAGACAAACTGATAGTGCTCGCCGTTCTCGTTGGTGAGCGCCTGCACACGACCGTAGGCGTCATAACGGAAGTGCACCTTGCGGTTGTGGGCGTCGGTCCGACGTCGCACCTGACCGCGCCGGTCATATTCATACCCGGTGGTGTGGCCCGCGGGATCGGTATAACCCGTGAGCAGACCGTGGGTGTCACGCAGGTAGTGTTCGGCACGGCCATCGGGCAGCACGCTGCGCAGCAGGCGACCCTGTGCGTCGTGTTGGAAGACGGTGCGCTCGCCGAGGGCATCGGTGATGCTTTGCAGACAACCACGCGCGTCGTAGCTGAACACCGTGGGGTAACCGGAGCAGTCGATGTGCTCGGTCAGCTGTCCGAAATCATTCCAGCGCAGACGTTTGCTTTTGCCGGTAGCGTCGATGATTTCGATGATTTGCCCGCGGTCGTCATACCGATAACGCGTCGGGTGGCCGAGCGGGTCGATCTCGTGAGTGCAATTGCCGCGCGGATCGTATCGGTATTGCCAGCTGTGACCGGCAGCATCGGTTTCCACGATTGGCAGTGACCAGTGCTCCAGCCACAGCGTGGAGTCGCTGCGGCCCAATGGATCCTGTGTCGAGCAAAGATTGCCTGCGTCGTCGTAGCTGTACTGCCATTGCCCACCTTGGGGATCGACCGCAGCTAGCAATTGACGCTCGTCGTTCCAGAAAAACTGCCACGTCTGGCCCAGATTGTCGGTGTAGTCGGTGATCTGATGCTGAGGATTCCAGCCACGCGTGCTGACTCGGTTCAGGCCATCAGTAATCCGCGTGCTGCCGGCGGTGAGGTCATACTCGAATCGGTATTCCTCGCCGTCATCGGTCCAATGGCGGATGACGCGCCATTCGAGGTTGTCGATCAGCGACCATTCATAAAAACAGCGAAGACCTGTAGGCAACTGGTGCTCGACCATGCGTCGGCCGTCGTCGTAGGCAAACCGCCGTCGCAGATTTCCCGATGTGTCACTGACTTCAGCCAGATCGCCTGACTTGTCATAAGCGTAAGTCGCCAGCAACTCAGTGGATTGGTCGGCGAAGATCCGCTCGATCCGTTCGACTCGGCGTAACCACTGTGAGGAATAAGCCAGCACCACACGCAACTGATCGAAGGTGTCACGCAGCTGGACGAGGCGTCCCTCGGCGTCGTAATCCAGGTAAATACGATTGTCGTTGCGGTCGCCTAGCTGAGTCAGTCGAAGCAATGAAGCATCAATCAGCGTCGGCTCGAACAGCCGGTAAACCCCATCTTCGCTCTCGATCAGCAACTGACCATTGCCATGCCGCTTCACTGCCAGCCCTTCGCCTGCGCTGAATACCGCACCACCCAGCGGGATCGCACCCATGTCGATGCTGCGCGCCTGCTCGTCAATGTAGATCAGGCGCTCGCCGCCTTCCGGATGGGCTTCGATGCGCACGCTGACTTCATACGCGACACTCCACCCGGCGCCGAATAATCCGTCGCGACGTTCATCGCGACTGCTGTAAAAACGTTGCCATTCGATGGCCAGAATGCCCGGCAGAGCGAAATCCAGTTCTTCAACGCCCCCTAGCACCTTGGCGCCCGTAGCGGCATGCACCGGGTTTGGCGATCCGGCAATCGCGTTGGTCAGCGCGCTCATGGCGGAGCTGACCACGAAGGAATTCACGCCACTGAGCAGCATGCAGGGCAAGTTGCTCCAGAACTTGCCCTTGCTACCTTTGAGCATCATCAGCGCGGTGATCGCCAGGCCAACGCCGGGCGTCTTGCCGCTGCGGATCTCACGGACCACAACTTTGCCGCCCCCGATCCGCACGTTGGGCGAAATCAGTCCTGACGACACAACCGTGGCATCGCACGTACTGCGGTCGCCGCTGCGCACGGCAGGCTGGCCATTGATCGTGACCTTGTCCGAACCTTCTGCGAGCATTTGCTCTGGCATCGGCGGGTGCCGGGTGCAGATCACTAGATCCAGCGGCTTGGGAACGACACCGGGGCCGGGTGTCGCGACGGTCGGGCGCCACATTTGTGAAAAGAAACCCTTGGCCATGTCGAGAAAGCCAGGCTCGTTTTCAGCCAAGGCATCATTGCCAGCCTCGGGTTCCGAAGGCTCGTCGCTGGCTGGCGAACCGGAAGGCACCAGCGTCGAATGTACGCTGCCGGCGGCTCTGGCTGCTGGCATTCCGTTGATCAGCGTGTCAGAAGAGCCTGTCCAGATATTTGCCTGCACCGTGGGCGGGAACAGGCCGTTGCCGATGTCCTCGCACAACGAGCTGAGGCCTTTGTCGGCCCCGGTTTTGCTCATCACCACACCGACAACCAGCCCCACCACCGCGCCTAACACGCAGGCACCGATGCCGCCGGTGGCAACCGTCAGGCCGGTTGCGGCGACCACCGCGGCGGTCGCCAGGGCTCCGATGGCGATGTTGGCCGCCACTTCAAGAACACCGCCAAGAATGTCGGCCATCATCGACGGATGAGCAAGAGCGTCGCCCACTCGTGCTGCCCAGAGCGCGTCAGACATCGGCAACACTCATGCACATAAGCGGAGCACTCATTGGAAACCGTCGAATTGCATCGAATGCTTGATCCGTGCCCAGTGCGCAGCTTCGGCGTCGCCCAGTGGCTGCGCTTTGACATAACTCAGGGCGAGCATTTTGCGCGTGCCGGGGAGAACGAGTGCCAGTTGATACTGGAATACTTTTTCAGCGCCCTTGCTGAACTGGCTACGCAACTCCAGCGCTTCAATTTCCTGGGTATTGCCGACGCGCACCGTTTGCGCCGGTTGATAACGAAGCTCTTTGACTTGCTGTTCCAGGCGCTTGAGTTGAGCATCGAAATTGCTGTGCAGGGTTTCCTCGTCGGCCAGAAAGCTGCGGCTAACGATCAGTGACGTGCCCAGCACGGGAAATTTCAAAATGTTGATCGATGCGTCCTGCAACTCGGCATCGGGCAGGGCGAACTGGAATTCATTGATTCGATACGTCATGGCGATGACTTCTCTTGGATGAGGTGATTACTGGGCGGATTTGGGTGTCGGGAACATGGATTTCACCGCCGCGTCGATACTGTCCTTGTCGCCTTGACGGTCAGGCGTAGCGCCGGGACCACCGCCGATGTTCAGATGCAGCGTGCCGCCGGTGTTGATTTCGGCGCTGCCTTCGGTGTTGAAGTTGAATTGCACGCCAGTCAGATTGATCTGGCCGCTGGCGTTGAGCTCCAGCACGCTCTTGCCGCAGACAAGACGCAAGTTCTCCCCGACCTCAATCAGGTAACTGCGGCTGATACTGTCGGTTTTACTCGAACCTACCAGCAGCACATCGTCGTGCTTGACCGCGCGCAATCGATCCAGACCAATCGTCACCGTCTCGTTATGCCCAACGCTTTTATTCCGGTCATGCCCCACCGAATGGCTCTCATCCACCTCGACCACGATGTCCTGATTACGCTCGGCGTGGATGTACAGCTGTTCGGCGCCTTTCTTGTCTTCCATGCGGATTTCGTTGTAGTTCGCCGGTGTGCCGCCTTTGCTCGAACGGCTTTTCATGCCGCTCTGCGTCGCATTGGCGGGCAAGTCGTAGGGGACGGTTTGTTCCGCGTTGTAGACCCGGCCGGTAATGATCGGCCTGTCCGGATCACCTTCCAGAAAACTGACGATCACCTCTTGCCCGATGCGTGGGATTTGCATCGAGCCCCAGTTCTTGCCTGCCCAAGCCTGTGATACGCGAATCCAGCACGAGCTGTTTTCGTTGGATTGATCATGACGGTCCCAGTAGAAGTGCACCTTTACCCGGCCAAACTGGTCGGTCCAGATTTCTTCACCACTGGGGCCGACGACCATGGCGGTCTGCGGGCCCTTGACGATGGGTCGCGGTGTGATCGGCAACGGGCGAAAGCTTTGTTGCGCAGCGATGCAACTCAGCGCGCTTTCAAATTGCACGTCGGTGGAGGCGCTGCCGGTTTCAAGACTTTCCTGAGAGATCAGGTAACGGGTGCTGACGATCAGGTATTCGCGGTTTTGATCCTGGCGGCTGAAGCCGCTCATGCTGAAAAGGTGACCGGAACCCAGCCCGCGGGCATTGCCGCTAAGTTCGACGCGCTCGTGCTGACTCTGGATCGCCTCGATGCGGGTGCGAGCGTAGTGCTCACCGTCCTCGCTTTGCACGTAGGTGCCGGGATAGTCGTAGAGCGGGTAGTCGCCTGCCGTGTGGGGGCGGGGCATCGCCGAGCGCACATCGATGCGCGCGCCAGGCCGCTGAAAGTCATAGTCGTTGAGCTCGATCGAACCGGGCTGCACAGCCTGCGCGAGTCGCCAGTCACTGATGTGATCGCGCTCGCGATGCTGGCCGTCCGGTGGATAAAACGGCACCGAGTCGTAACCAGGCGCAGGGTGGTGAGCACCATAGGCGTCGGCCATCACCAGCACATGGCGATCTTTCTCATGGCGGAAGAAGTAGTAGATGCCTTCCTGCTCCATCAAACGGCTGACGAAGTCGAAGCTGCTTTCGCGGTATTGCACGCAGTATTCCCACTCGCGGTAAGGCCGGGTGAGCGCGTCTTCGAAGTCAGAAAATCCGAGATCGCGAAAGACCTGCTTGATGATTTGCGGGATGCTCAGGTGCTGAAAAATCCTGCAGTCGGTGGTACGTGTCAGCAGCCACAGCCAAGGACGCAACGTGACCTGATAACGTGCGAACTGACCGGTGTCGACGTTCTGGCTGCAGCGTGAAACCACGCCGTGGAAGTAGCGGCTGCTCCCTCCACCGAGCTGCAGCGACAGGCTTACAGGCTTGCCCAGCAGTTGGTTGAGATCGATCGAGTCGTCCTTTGAGGTCAGTTGCAACTCGTATTCGAACAGGCGCCCCAGCTCGTCGCCGCCACTCATGTTTTTCAGAATCAGGACGTCCGGGCCCAGAGGGCTGCTGACTTGCGCCAGGCGCGTGAGTTGCGTGAATTGCATGGGTTATCTCAATAGCTTTATGGCTTTTGCAGGAGTGCGCTTGCCGGCGAATGCATTGAGTCGGCTGATTCATTCGTCTCAGACCGAGCGCATTCGCGGGCAAGCGCGATCCTTCAGTGATTAAGGGTGCTCAACCGACATCGCTGAACTGATAATCCAGCTGGTGATCCCGCACGCCGATGCGCACACTCGCCATCGCCTTGCCTTCGAGCATGCGCGTCAGGAATTCGCGGCTCATGTCCGGCAACAAGGTGTTGGTCAGCAATGCGTCGATCATCCGGCCGCCGCTTTCGGTTTCGGTGCACCGCGAGACGATCAGATCGATCACTGAATCGTCGTAGTCGAAGGCGACGTTGTGCGTGCTTTCCACGCGTTTTTTGATGCGATTGAGCTGCAAGCGGGTAATCGTCTTGAGCATCGTGTCGCTGAGCGGGTAATACGGAATGGTCACCAGACGGCCTAGCAGCGCAGGCGGGAAAATCTCCAGCAGCGGCTGGCGCAAGGCTTTGGCGATCTCTTCAGGGGCAGGCACGTTCTGCGCGTCTTTGCACACATGCGAAATCAACTCGGTGCCCGCATTGGTGGTCAGCAGAATGAGCGTGTTCTTAAAGTCGATGACGCGACCTTCGCCATCCTCCATCACGCCTTTGTCGAACACCTGGAAGAAGATTTCGTGCACGTCAGGGTGCGCCTTTTCCACCTCGTCCAGCAGTACGACGCTGTAAGGTTTGCGCCTCACCGCCTCGGTGAGCACGCCGCCTTCGCCGTAGCCGACGTAGCCAGGCGGCGCGCCTTTGAGTGTCGAGACGGTGTGGGCTTCCTGGAACTCGCTCATGTTGATGGTGATGACGTTTTGCTCGCCGCCGTACATGGCCTCGGCCAGCGCCAACGCGGTTTCGGTCTTGCCCACGCCGGAAGTGCCCGCCAGCATGAACACACCGATGGGTTTGCTGGGGTTATCCAGGCCGGCGCGTGAGGTCTGGATGCGCTTGGCGATCATCTGCAGCGCGTGATCCTGACCAATGATGCGTTTCTTCAGGTGCTGATCGAGGTTGAGTACGGTTTCGAGTTCATTGCGGGCCATACGGCCCACGGGAATGCCGGTCCAGTCGGCGACTACCGAGGCTACGGCCTGATAATCCACGGTCGGCAGAATCAGTGGATGTTCGCCCTGTAAACCGCTGAGTCGCGCCTGCAGGTCGACCAGTTTTTCCCGCAGCGCATGATGTTGCTCACCTCCCGTTTCCTGATCGACGACGCTTACGGTTTCGCGCAACTCGGCACGTGTGCAAAGCAGCTCGTCGACCAGTGATTTCTCTTCGCCCCAACGGCGTTCAAGCTCGATCAGACGTTGGCGTTCATCGCTAAGCAGTGCTTCGCTGTTAGGGCGACGAGCGCCGGTATCGATCCCGATCGCGTGCTCTCGCGCAATGATCCGCAATTCCGTTTCAAGGGCTTCGATACGCCGACGACTGTCATCCACTTCGGCGGGTACGGCATGCAGGCTGACCGCGACCCGCGCGCAGGCGGTGTCCAGCAGGCTGACGGATTTGTCGGGCAACTGGCGCGCCGGAATGTAGCGGTGAGACAGCTTGACCGACGCTTCCAGCGCTTCGTCGAGGATCTGCACCTGATGGTGTTTTTCCATCGTCGACGCTACGCCGCGCATCATCAGCAAGGCTTTCTCTTCTGAAGGCTCACTTACTTGAACGACCTGGAAACGCCGGGTCAGGGCCGGGTCTTTCTCGATGTGTTTCTTGTATTCAGCCCATGTCGTGGCGGCGACGGTGCGCAAGGTGCCGCGAGCCAGCGCCGGTTTCAGCAGGTTTGCGGCATCGCCGGTGCCGGCAGCACCGCCTGCGCCGACGAGGGTATGGGCTTCGTCGATGAACAGAATGATCGGTTTTGGCGAGGATTGAACATCCTCGATGACCTGGCGCAGACGCTGTTCGAACTCGCCCTTCATGCTTGCCCCGGCCTGCAGGAGACCGACATCAAGACTGCGCAGCTCGACGTCTTTCAGCGCTGGCGGGACGTCCCCCGCGACGATGCGCAGTGCGAAGCCTTCAACGACGGCCGTTTTGCCGACGCCGGCTTCGCCGGTGAGAATCGGGTTGTTCTGGCGGCGGCGCATGAGGATGTCGACCATCTGCCGAATCTCTTCATCGCGCCCGACGATGGGGTCGAGTTTGCCGCTGCGCGCCTGCTCGGTCATGTCCACGGTGAAGCGTTTGAGGGCTTCCTGTTTGCCCATTGCGCTGGGTGCGATGGCGCCGCTCGCTTCGCCTGGAGTTGCACCCGCGTTGAAACCATCGCTGGCGTGCAGAGCGTTTTCCGGAGAGTCGCTGACGTATTCGTCGAAGCGCTCGCTCAGGGTTTCGACTTTGACCTTGTCGAATTCAGACGAGAGCGCCAGTAACCCATGGCGCAGACTCGGTGTTTTCAGAATGCCGACCAGCAAATAGCCCGTGCGCACTTGGCTTTCACCGAACATCAGGCTGCCGTACACCCAGCCTCGCTCAACCGCTTCCTCAACATGGGAAGACAGGTCGGTGATCGACGTCGATCCCCGTGGCAGGCGATCCAGTGCTTCGGTTAAATCGCGCGCCAAGCGGGCGGGTTCGACATCAAACCTCCCAATGATGCGATGCAGGTCCGAGTCCTGTAGTTGCAGCAACTGATGTAACCAATGGGCCAGCTCCACATACGGGTTGCCCCGTAACTTGCAGAACACGGTTGCGGCTTCGATGGCCTTGTAGCCGATGCTGTTTAACTTGCCGAACAGCGCTGCGCGACTGATCTCACCCATGTTCTGTGCTCCCTGCGAGGTGGTGTTGAGAAGTTTGTGATGATTGCTCTGCCGGGCCCGCGTGATCGGCGTAGTGCCGGGCTAGAATCAAATCGTCGGCGTCTTGCGCCGGTTGCCCTAGCCACGTGTTGAAACCCAGTCGAAACTGGCCGTTGAGTTGCAGCTTCGGGACTTGGGGCTGCTCCAGAATCAGGTTCAGGTCCCAATCCAGTTCGTGGCCCAGATACTCGGCGACCCACGCCACCAGATGTTTGAACGGCTCGCCATCGGGCAACATGCCCATGTATTCACCGAGCTTGAGCGGGCCGAGTCGGATGCGGAATTTGTGTTGGCGGTCCCAGACATGACTGCCCAGACAGAAGTCGATGCCCAACCGATTGGCGCTGACCGCCACACGGCTGCGTTCCGGCAGCTCAAGCCATTGGCCGACGTATTCCTGGATCTTCACTGACAGGTCGAAGTAGTCTTCAAGAATCGCCTTGAGCCCATCGGGATAGCGGGTTTGCGCCGAGAGATGGCCGCTGAAATGCAGCTTGGCCGTGTCGGGAATCACGCCGTGATTGAGCAGGCTCGGCATGCCGCGGCCGCTGAACGCAGCGAGTCGCGCCGACCAGTAATCATCGTCGGGTCGGTCGTGGCTGACCGTCGGGCGCGCCTGCGCCCAGGCGCGGTAAAACAGACAGAGCAGGCGATGATGAAAAACGTCAAGAAAGCGCTTGCTGGTGCTGTCTGCATGGTTGCGCTGACGCTCACGCACATACTCGGTCAAGTGCAGAGGCAGCGGGCCGTTTGGACCGCCAAGGCCGAAGAAAAACTGTTCAAGTCGCGCCGGTTTGCCATCGTCGCTGGGGCTCAGTGCGGCCAGTGTCGACGGTGCGAAGGCGCAGTCGGGCTGCTGTCCCAGTCGCAATGGATCATCTGCCAGACGCATCGAATGCCCCAATCGTGGCAGTTGCGGCGATTCACTTTCGATACGGCGCAGCACCTGGAAGAAGTCGTACTCCCAAGGCTCGTAGTGCATGTCAGTGAACGTGCTCACAGGGTCGGACGCCGACCGGGCTTGGCTTTCCATCGCATGATCTCGCCGCGCTCGCTGGTACGGATCACGGTTTCGGTAAAACTGTTGATGGAGACGTACCGAGCCAGGAAACGCTCGAACACTGCACCCAGCAGAAAAACGCCGGTGCCTCGGAAGGCGTTTTCATCGAACTCCAGCGTAATTTCCAGACCACGTCCGAAGACGATGGGCCCCGGCATCGGCAGGCGACGCGTACAAGGCTTGCTGCTGACGTTGCGCAGGCCTTCGATTTGCAACTGCTGCGCTGCATCGTTGCTGTCGCCATACAGACGAAGCAGTTCGCGCAACGCGGCAGCGCCTTGGCCTTGTTCACTGATTGACAGGTAGTTCAGCGATAGCTGGCTGATGAGACGCCAGGCCTTGTGGTCGTGGGCGTGGCTGGCGCGAGGGCGGCTGGGGCCGGCAAGGCAGCGAATCGACGAAACGGGCGCGCTGTCCGCCAGCGTAAAATCGGTGTTGCCACTGCCCGCGCTCATGAACAACGGCAGATCACGGTTCGTGCACAGGGCGCTCACCCCCAGCTGGCGCAGGTCATGGCGGTAGGGCGCCTGCTGGCTGTCTACCAGGCTGACGAAGCTTTCGCTGCCCACGTAGGTCGAGCGCGTGCCGGTTCGACGCTGCCCGCTGGACAACACGCGAGGCTCGCGTCGCAGGGAGTAATAGGCGTTGTCGCGACCATAACGCGAGGGGTCACGTACTGCGTAGAACGGCAGGAAGGTTTGCTCTGGCCCCGTCCCGTAACCGGTGATGCCGGTCAGCGAATGGATTTCGAAATCCATCGGGCGAGTCCGGTCAGCGATCACGTGGTGCTCGTTGACGCGATCGGACAAGTGAATCCGGTCGACCCGCCGAGGGAACAAGTTGATTGCAGGGGTGCAGAACGGTACGAACTGCTCGGATCCAACGCTCCCTTCAAGACTTTTGTCGAAGTGGTCGAATAACACGATCAGTTCCAGGTCTTGTCCGGTGCACCGCTGAACGGCTTTGCCAAGTTGGCTGAAGTCAATGAATAGGTAACGCTGGGGCAAAGCAAAATATTCCTGAAGCAGTCGGTAACCCTGGAACGCCTGAGGAACCACTGGCATCGCGGCTTCCCGGTCATCGAAACCGCAGGATTTCAACGCGTCGTTCGGGAGTCGTTCGACCCACTCGGCGCCGGGTTGGCGTGCGAATATTGCGCAGGCATTACCGAGCAACTGCTCGTACAGACGATACGGAAGCTCGTCCGCGCCATTGAGGTACAGCGGCAGGTTATCCAGACTCAGGGTGTTGAACGGCAGTTCGGCGTCACTGTGCAAGGTGATGCGTAAACCCGCTTTGGCCCTCGGTTCGCTGGCCGCGAGCCGTCCCAGCACGGTTGTCGGATTGCCGAAGTACTCAGCCTGACTGACGCTCAGGGGCCACAATGTCACTGGGTGGGCGCTTCGATATTCACAGGGGGTTTGCGAATCACGGCCCAATGTCGCGCGCAGTACGGTCTCGCGCGGCAGCGTAAAACCGCCGCTCAGCGAGCCTTCATTCGGGTCGATCTGCATCTGGACGACCGTCATTGACGGAGTGGGCGCCAGGTAATGCGGATAGGCGATTTCCAGCAGGTTGTGAGTGAAGGTCGGATACTCGGCATCGAGCTTGAGCTGGACACGCGCCGTCAGGTAGGCAAAACCTTCCAGCAGCCGTTCGACGTAAGGATCTACACAGTCGATCCCGGACAGCGTCAGGCGGCCGGCGATCTTAGGGTATTCCTTGGCAAACTCTGCCGCGCTTTCGCGCACGTGTTGCAGCTCCTGGTTGTAAAGCTCCAGCAGACGCGGATTCATGCGCGCCTCCGTTGTTCGGCAGGCACGACCTGCACGTGACCTGATTCCAGATCCAGATCCGTTCGCAGCAATAACGGCAGCGCCACGGGCTGTGCCCACAGATCGCCCTCGATCTCGAAACTCAAAGCGTTGTGGTTCATCTGGTTCGGCAGTATTTGCGCTCGCACGCGCAGAGTATTTCGCAGAATTCGTGGCTCGAATGTCGCGATCGCTTGATGAATCAGACCTTCCAAAATGCTCACATCGATACTTGAGGCGCTGTTTCCGGCCAGCGCGGGCAGACCGTAATTGATGACCGATGTACCGGCTGGCGTGTGCTGCGTGGCGTTGGCAGTCAGCACCGAGGTGGTGTTGAGCAGCCAGGTGAGGTCACGCAAGACAGAGGTCTTTAGCTGATTCAGAGAGAGCACGCGCTTGTCGGCGCTTTCCTGAAGGGCGCCAGGCTCTTCGTCGGTCAACCGGTCAAGCAACGAGGGTTGCAGACGGTCGCGAGAGGTCAGGTCGTTCACCAGTCAAACTGCCATACCAGGGTTTTTTGATCCCAGTATCCAGGACCGCATGCGGCGACTCGTGTCACCGGTGCAACTTCAAGTCTGCCCCTGAACTGGCGAATTGCCTGCAAATCTGTCTCGCAATCGGTACTGGGGACGGCCAGAGGCTCGCTCCTCTCGACCATGATGACTTCCGCTTGGCGGAAGTGCTCAACTCGCACCTTTTGCTTGCGGTCTTCGCTGAATCGGCAAGGCCATTTCATGTCTAAAGCGCGTGCCGGCTCCGCTGAGCTGATCAAAGAACAGCGTCCTTGGTCGTTAACCAGACTGATCTGCACGTCGGCTATCTGTGCGCGCGTCAAGCCACTCGTTTCGATTGACTGCTGACCGGCGCAGGCCGTCAGGTTGAGCAAGCTCACGGCAAAGAGCACGCACTTGTTCATCACGTCAGCTCCCAAAACCAGATTGCTTTGGCTCGATGAAAATAGTCGCCGCTCTTGGTCCGGCCACGATTCCACAAGTCAATATGATCCCCGCTCGGCCGACCCGGTGCGTCGCTGGTCTGCATGTAGAAGTCTTTGAAAAAAATGATCCCGGTTTTGCCCAACAACGCGTCGCGGTCTGTGCTGCTGTTGGAATAAATTTTTGGTGGACCGATCTGATTTTTCTTCCATAGCCAATTGGCCAGAGATTCGGCACCTCGCGCATGACCGTGAGCACAACGAGGCTCTGTATAGGTCGATGAGTTCACCGGTAAGGTATGTTCGCCACACAGCGCAATACTCAATCGAATTGCGCACTGGTTATCCCACGGCCCATCGCAAGCCGGCGGAGTCGGGTACGGGGGATAGCTGTTCCACAAATTGATGAACGACGGTTTAGCCATACTTCAGGCGTCCTGCGTATGAAGTCCGAGTTGAAAAGGCGCCCGTGAATAAAACTGGACGCCAAGGCGGAGTTAGCGCTTGGTATTCGAGCGGATATTCCAGCCGTATTTGACGGGACCGCCATCCTTGGTACCGTCAGCTTTTTGCGGTTGGTAATCGACGAGTACCTGGGCAAAATTCAAGCTGACGTTTTCGGTCAACCGATCAACTGATCCTGAACCACCTGTGTCTAGAGAGGTGACGATGACCTCTTCGAGGTTGATCACCAGATATTCCACCTGGCTTTCCCCGCCAGCTTTGCGCACCGTCAAGGTGACCTTGTCGATGTGTTTGCCACTGGAGCAAAGCATCATCAGGTTGGGTGTTGCCTTATCGACATATTTGGTAAAAGACAGGTCGCGGATGTTGACCTTGCCAGCGCCGCCACCACCGCCTGTGTGCATGTTCCCGGACTGGGTCATGCCCCAGCTCCAATTCAGCACATCAATCTCATCCTTGTGGGCCTTGTCCATGGACTCGCCCTTGATGTCGCCGATCTTGATGAAGATATCAACAGCCATGTTTTCTCCAGTGTGGTCTTCACCACGGTGTTTTAAGTCAGAGCCAGCATCAGGATACGGCTCGATTCGTTTTTAGATCAGGCGCCTTTGGCCGACGGCAGCTTGGAAACCAGACGCAATGAAACGGTCAGGCCCTCCAGTTGGTAGTGCGGGCGCAGGAAGAATTTCGAGTTGTAGTAACCCGGATTGCCTTCGACGTCCTCGACAACGACCTCGGCTGCGGCCAGTGGATGCTGGGCCTTGGTGGTTTCGGTGGAGTGAGCAGGGTCGCCGTCGACGTAGTTCAGAATCCAGTCCTGCAACCAGCGCTGCATCTCATCCTTCTCTTTGAAGGAGCCGATCTTGTCGCGCACGATGCACTTCAGGTAATGAGCGAAACGGCAGGTGGCGAACAGGTAGGGCAAACGCGCAGCCAGGTTGGCGTTGGCGGTCGCATCCGGGTCGTCGTATTCGGCGGGTTTCTGCAAGGACTGAGCGCCAATGAACGCAGCGAAGTCAGTGTTTTTCTTGTGCAGCAGCGGCATGAAGCCGTTTTTTGCCAGTTCCGCTTCACGGCGATCGGAGATCGCGATCTCGGTCGGACACTTCATGTCCACGCCGCCGTCATCGGTCGGGAACGTGTGCGCTGGCATGTTCTGCACTTCGCCGCCGGATTCGACCCCGCGAATCCGCGAGCACCAGCCGTAGTGCTTGAACGAGCGGTTGATGTTCACCGCCATGGCATACGCCGCATTGGCCCAGGTGTATTTGGCGCTGTCGGCGCCGTCGGTGTCTTCTTCGAACGCGAAGGCTTCTACCGGGTCGGTCTTCGCACCATAGGGTAGGCGCGCCAGGAAACGCGGCATGGTCAGGCCGATGTAGCGGGAGTCTTCAGACTCACGTAAAGATCGCCAGCCTGCGTATTCAGGTGTTGTGAAAATCTTGGTCAGATCGCGTGGGTTGGACAGCTCTTGCCAGGATCCCATGCCCATGACGGTGGGCGATGCAGCGGCAATGAACGGGGCGTGCATCGCTGCACAGGTCTTGGACAGCTCGCCCAACAGTTCGACGTCTTGCGGTGATTGGTCGAAGTAGTAATCGCCGACCAGGCAACCATAAGGTTCGCCGCCGAACTGACCATACTCTTCTTCGTACATCTTCTTGAAGAGGGGGCTCTGGTCCCACGCCGTACCCTTGAATTTCTTCAGGGTCTTGTGCAGTTCCGGCTTGGCGATGTTCAACACCCGAATCTTCAACTGTTCATCGCTTTCGGTATTGTTGACCAGGTAGTGCAGACCACGCCAAGCGCTTTCCAGTTGCTGGAACTCCGGATGATGGATCACCTGGTTCACTTGCGCGGTGAGCTTGGCGTCGATGGCGGCAATGATCGACTCGATCGACGTGATGGCGTCACTGGACACCAGATCGGTCTGCGCGAGTGCTTGTTCGGCCAGCGTTCGAACGGCGGTTTCAACCGCTTCACGAGCACGCTCGGTCTTGGGTTTGAATTCTTGCAGCAGCAGCGACGCAAACGCGTTGGGGTCTTCGCTGAGGCTGGTTTGGGGCTGATTATCACGCAGCAATTCGGTCATGATCATTCGTCCTGATAAGCCTTGGGCTCAGTGCTTTGTGAATCAGCACCTTGTGGTTTTGGCGCACTGGCCAGCGCCTGCAGCAGAGCCGGGTCCTTGATCGCTTTCAGGATGATGTCTTCGGCACCGGTCTTGCCGTCCATGTAGGTCAGCAGGTTGGCGAGTTGAGTACGTGCTTCGAGCAGCTGTTTCAGCGAATCGACTTTGCGTGCCACGGCCGCTGGGCTGAAGTCCTCCATACTCTCGAAAGTGATGTCCAGGCTCAGGTTGCCTTCGCCTGTCAGCTCGTTTGGCACGTGAAAAGCCACTCGAGGCTGCATTGCCTTCAGGCGGGAATCGAAGTTATCAACGTCGATTTCCAGAAATTTTCGATCCGCTACAGCTGCCAGAGGCTCGGCAGGTTTGCCCGCCAGATCCGCCATTACGCCCATCACGAAGGGCAACTGGACCTTCTTCTCGGCGCCGTACAGCTCAACGTCGTACTCGATCTGAACCCGTGGGGCGCGGTTGCGCGCAATGAATTTCTGAGAACTGGTGTTCGCCACGTTGCTCCTCCTGGTCGCTGCTGCGACTTGAATGGCGTCATCGGTGTTGGCCGGTAACGGGGTTGCGTGATCCTTGCCTGAGGCAGCCTGCAGAAGCGGACTGAGTTACTCGGCATCAGGGCCGCGCAGGTTTTCGAACTGGGAAATACCGTCGGGAATCAGGTTGCGCACAATGGTCGCGAAGTCGGCGTGCACCAGGTTTTTGGCGCGGCTCAACAGCACGGGCAACGGACTCGATGGCTCGTGTCGGGCGTAGTAGTCGAGAATCCGGTCGAGGTTGCGCACCACATCGTCACGATTGGCAATGTCTCCGGAGGCACGGGGCGAAATGACGGCAATCGGCGCGCTCTCGGTGGCGGTTTCTTCCCCCGATCCTTCGACGGGCTTGTTTGTCCCAACACCGTGTGGGACGTATTCGGCCAGGATGTGCAGCGCTTGTTTAAGCGGCAGCTTCAAGGCGCAAAGGTCCACGCCCTGAGCTGAACCCACCTGATCGGAAACGTAACGTTCGATGGCGTCGGCCGCGTCATGGGCTTCCTGCAAAGCGGAGCTTACGGCGGACAGCTGTTCGGGATCCGTGTCGCGCAAGGCGCCTGCCAGCTCATCGGGAGTGAGTTGTTCGTCAGAGAAGCTTTGCAAGCCGCTCGCGTTCAGCGCGGCGCGCAGGCTCACCGGTCCGAAGGTCCGCGAACGGGTCAACAAGCTCTCCCGCAGGAGTCGAATATTCGTATCGCAGGCGATGCCAGAGAGTGCGTTGATACGCACGGTGGAGTCGTTATCGTCATCGGCGTCGAGCTGCGGGTAAAGCGAAGGCCAGTATCGGACCAGTAGATCGTTGATCAGCGTCAGTGCGTCGCCCAGTCCGGAAAACCCGTTCAGGGCCAAAGCACTTTGCAGAAGGAAATGAGTGATGCGCAGGTCTTTGCTGCGCTGCAGAAGATCGGTGGTGGATTGTTCGATTTGGCGCCACTGCGGTGGTTCTGCGGGTCGAACCGAGTCGCCCATTGTGCGCTCTGGCTTGCCTTGGGCGTCGCGCTCCAGCTGCAGAAATTCCGCGTCATATTCCAGGTCATCACCACAGGGAGAATCTGCTGAAACTGGGGCGAGCAAAAAATTAACGTCCACCAAAGTCGATCTCCTTATCGGTGAGGGAAAGTCAGATAGTTAGCAGAGAAACTTCCTACACTAATCACGGAATAGCCTTATATCTATGCTGATCGTGGCGTTGCAGAACAAATAATATGGTTATCAGAGAAAATTCCTACAACAACTACAGAAAGATCCTTATTTGTGTTGTTTGTACTGGCTCTGAGGCATTACGTGTATTTTTAAAGTTGTGCATTTTTGTTGTGGAAGTTCCCGGTTGTCAAGGTAAGCTATATTCCGCCGACGGCAGTTGTGATGTCGGTAACAACCCTCAGGGCTTACCGGATATATCCATGAGTGTTGTCGCGAGACTCTGTGTAGAATCAGGAAAATCCAGTCAGGGGTCCATGATCCTGGGGCTTTTAGCTTTTTTTGCACGATGTTCAACTGCCGCGAGCAGAATTCCGAGTCTGGCACAAAGGACTTGAAATTTAAGAAAGGAGGCGCCGTGCTGCTCTGTCTGACTATCATCAGTTATCAGAAGATAACCCCCGGGCAAGTCCCCGAAAAATCGATGGTTAATGGGGAAATGGCAATTGGCCGCGGAAAGGAAAATGACTGGGTACTTCCAGATCCGGAACGTCTTGTTTCTTCAAGGCATTGCGTCATTCAATATAAAGACGGTCGTTACTATCTGACGGATCACAGCACTAACGGCGTGGAGCTGGTGAACGCGGGTGTTCGCCTGCGTCGCGGTAACAGCGAACCCCTTGAAGATGGCGAGGTTATCCGTATTGGTGACTACGAGATCCGTGCGCGAATAAATTTTGAAATAAAACTCTCGGATTCGAGTATGGCGGGTATGGATTCATCCAACGGTTTTGAGGCGCTGATGGGGCGCCAGAACAGCGCTGCCCCGGCGCCTCTGGGCGCTCTGTTTGCGGCGCATTTTCAAGGGGGCGCGGCACAGGATACGTTTCCCGATTTGTTTGATTTTCTTTCGCCGTCAAACGTGCCCCCGGCGACGCGCTCCGATCACGTTCCGGCGGACCGTCACGACTTCCGTCCGCCCGTTACTGCCACATCGCCGGAGCCGGTTGCCCAGCCAGTTCCTGTGTTGGCACCCGGCGTCATTCCGGAGGACTGGGACGTTTTCGCGGATGCGTCGACGCCGATGTCTACAGCGCCGGTCCTCCCGCCAACGCCGGAGCAGGGGCCCGAACTGTCCCTCGCCTCACCGTCCACGCCAGCGGTTGAACAATGCATACACCAAGCGAACGGTGATCAACCCGATTTACTCAAGGCGTTTTTGCGCGGCGCCAGACTCGATCAGCTGCGTATCGAGCCTGCTCAGGTACAGGCGCAAATGGAGTCCATCGGTCGCAGTTACCGGCTGATGATCGGGGGCTTGATCGATGTGTTGCGAGCGCGCAGCAGCCTGAAAGGCGAGTTTCGTCTGCAGCAGACGATGATTCAGCCTGTGGAAAACAACCCTCTGAAATTCGCTCCGAATGTCGATGAGGCGCTCTTGTTGCTGCTGCGACATGGCAATCGGGCGTTCATGCCGCCGGACCAGGCCATTTCGGACAGCTTCGATGATTTGCGCGCACACCAGTTGGCGGTCATGGCTGGCGTCGAGGCTGCGATCAAGGCATTGCTCAAGCGCTTCGAACCCGCAGAGCTGGAAGCTCGCATGGGTAAGTCCGGCGCATTGTCCAACCTGTTCGGTTCGCAGCAGGCGCAGAACTGGCAGCAGTTTACTGAACGTTACGCACAGATTTCCCGCGAGGCAGAAGAGGACTTTCAAGTCTTGTTCGGTCGCGAATTTGGCCGTGCCTACGAAGAGCACAGCGCACGGTTAAGCCGCTCCTGAGAGACGCGGCCCACGGAAAAAACGGATAGACAGTCAGTGCGTCATGAGGACGAAGGATGTTTCGAAGAGTTATGTCGGTAGCTGCCATGGCGCTGCTACTGGTTGCCTGTGCCAAAAACGCGAAATCGCCACAGCCGGTTGAAAAACCCTCTGATGCGACCACCGTCGCGCTGCATTTCGACGCCGCGGCTGGCCTTAATCCCGGTGCAAATGGCCAGCCTTCGCCTGTTCGCGTGCGTATCTATGAGTTGAAAAACACCGCCAGTTTTGCCCGCGCCGACTATTTCGCGCTGGCCGAGCGGGCGCAGATGACGCTGGGCGCCGATCTGATCGATCAAGACGAAGTACTCGTTCAGCCGGGCCAGCAGCTCAGTCTGGATCGCAACCTCAACAGCGCGACACGTCAGATCGGTCTGGTGGTGGGTTACCGCGAAATCGATCAAGCCCGCTGGCGCACCGTTCTGGTGGTCGAGCCGCGGCAGGCCCGCGAATTCCGGATCGGGCTCGGCATGCGCGCCGTCGGCAGCGACTCCAACGCCCACCCAACTCGCCTTGCCCAATAGGCAATCGGAGAATCCATGTCCTGGAACAATCGTGTGGTCTGGTCGGAAGGCATGTTCATCGGAACGCAGCACTTTCAGCAGCATGACCGTTACCTCGAAAATCTCATCGACGCCCGTAGCCGTCCGTTGTCGGCCGGAGGATGGGGCTTTTCCGAGCTGTTGCTGGATCAAGGTTTGCTGGCTCAAGGCAAGCTGGCCATCGTGACGGCGCGTGGATTGTTGCCGGATGGCACGCCGTTCAACATTCCCCAGGACGATCTGGCCCCGAGGCCGCTGAACATCGAGGATGACCTGCGCGACGGTCTGGTGTATCTGGCCTTGCCGCTCAAGCGCGCCGGGCAGCGCGACACGGTCGATGAGGGTGAGACGCCGGGCGGCGCACGCTTCGTCAGTCAGGTCCGCGAAGTCCGGGACGATAACGCTCCGTTTGAGAACCGTGCACCGGTGGCCGTCGGCGCGCGAGCCCTGCGTTTGTTGACCGACAAGGACGGGCTTGGCGATTACGCCGCGATCGGCTTGGTCAGTATCAAGGAAAAACGCGCGGATCGGGCGCTGGTTGTCGACGAGAGTTACATCCCGCCCATCCTCGATGTGACGGTCTCCAAACCGCTGACCGCTTTTCGCAGCGAGCTGTTGGGATTGCTGCACCAGCGTGGCGAGGCGTTGGCAGGGCGGGTGGTCGCCTCGGGCGCTGGCGGTGCCTCGGAAATCGCGGACTTCATGCTTTTGCAAGTGGTCAATCGAGCCGAACCCTTAGTCAGCCACCTGACTCAGCTGAGTCCATTGCACCCGGAACGTTTTTACAGCGAACTGGTGAGCCTGGCGGGCGAGTTCGCGACCTTTTCTACGTCCGGGCGCAGGCCGGAAGAGTTCGTGCGCTACCAGCACGACGATCTCGCCGTGAGCTTTGCTCCGGTCATGCAGGCGTTGCGCGAGGCCCTGTCGATGCTGATCGACAGCAAGGCCACGCCGATTCCCATCGTCGAAAAAGCGTATGGCGTTCATGTCGCGATGCTTGCGGACCGCGCGTTGATCGACAACGCCAGTTTCGTCCTCGTCGTCCGTGCCGACATGCCCAGTGAAACGTTGCGCGGGCGTTTTGCTCAACAGAGCAAGATCGGTTCGGTGGAGAAAATCCGTGATCTGGTCAACCTGCAGCTCCCCGGCGTGAACCTCTTGCCGTTACCGGTGGCCCCGCGGCAGATTCCGTTTCACGCGGGCTCTACCTATTACGAGCTCGATCGTGGCAGTGAGTGCTGGGCGCAGTTTGCGACTTCCGGTGGGTTTGCGTTTCACATCGCGGGCGAGTTCCCCGGCTTGAACCTGGCTTTCTGGGCCATCCGAGGATAGAGCGAGATGTCTTCCCACGACGAACCTTTCAACTCTCCGTTGCCAGCGAGCGATCGCACCCAGTTTATGCCGCGACCGGGTGGGCGCGCTCCGCAGTCTGCTGGACTCGCTGAGCCCTCGCCTTCACCACCACCGTTGTCGATGCCTGCTGCGCCTTTACTCACCGGACAGGCGCAAGGTTTGAATCCACTGGAAGCCGCTGCGGCTCCATTGCTCGCATTGCTCACCCGGCTGCGGAGCACCATCGCGCACCCGGCCCCCGCCAGCTTGCGCGCCCAGTTGCTCGCGTATCTGCGCCAGTTTGAAGAACGCGCCGAAGCGACGGGCGTGGTGCGCAATGAAGTGATGCTCGCGCGTTATGCCTTGTGTGCAGCTCTCGATGAGGCCGTACTCAGCACGCCATGGGGCAGCAGCAGTGAGTGGGGCAAGCAGAGCCTGTTGATTACCGTCCACAACGAAGCATGGGGCGGCGAGAAGGTGTTTAAGCTGTTGGAGCATTGCCTGCAAAGCCCGCGTGAACGCCTGTATCTGCTTGAGCTGTTGTACTTGTGCATGTGCCTGGGTTTCGAAGGCCGCTATCGCGTCATGAACGATGGCCGCAGCCAGCTGGAAGCCCTGCGTGAGCGCACCGGCGCAGCGATTCGCAGGGCTCGCGGCGAGTTCGAACGTGAACTGTCGCCGCATTGGCGCGGGTTGGCAGTGGTGCGAGATCGCTTGTCGCAGTTCATGCCGCCCTGGGTCGGCGTGGCAATCGGGTTGGCGCTGCTATTACTGCTGTTGTTCGGGTTGCGTCTCAAGCTGGCTGCCGATGCGGAGCCGGTGTTCAAACGCATTCATGCGCTGGGCGAGATTCCCGTGCAAGCCATCACGCCTGCAGCGGTGCAGCCCAAGGTCGTCGAGCGGCCTCGTCTGGCAGGGTTTCTGGTCGAAGACATCAAGGCTAACCGCGTGGTGGTTGAAGACGCCGTCGACCGATCGGTGGTGACTATTCGAGGCGATGAGATTTTCTCGTCCGGCAGCGCGACCATCGTCGACGACTTCCAACCGCTGATGCTGCGCATCGCCGACGCGATCCGCAAAGTCAAAGGTCAGGTACGGATCACCGGCCACAGCGACAACCGTCCCATCGCCACCCTTCGATTTCCCTCCAACTGGACGCTTTCCCAGGCGCGGGCCGAGCAGGTTCTACAGATGCTCTCCGCCAAGACTGGCCAGCCGGAGCGTTTCTCCGCCGAGGGGCGCAGCGATACCGAACCGCTCGCGCCTAACACCACAGCCGAAGGGCGCGCAAAGAATCGCCGGGTTGAAATCACTGTATTGGCGGAGGGCGTCGAGTGAAGGCGTTTTTTGGTTTTTTTCTTCGCTGGGTCGTGCCGGTTCTCGGCCTGATCGCGCTGAGTCTGATCATCTGGTTCGTCGGTCCGCTGCTTGACGTGCTGGTGCCAGAAGGCCGGCGTTGGGCGTTGATCGTTGTGCTGTTCGTAGCATGGATCGTCTGGCGAGTCTTTCGCATTGTTCAGGCCCGACGTCATGCGGCAAAAGTGCTGGAAAGTCTGGCCGCAGAAGCAGCACCCGACCCTGCCAGTATCGCGACTGCTGAAGAGCTTGCGACCTTGCGCCAGCGAATGGACGACGCGCTCAAATTGTTGAAAAAAGCCCAACTGGGCGGTGACGAACGACGCAATCTCTATGAGTTGCCGTGGTACGTGATCATCGGCCCGCCGGGTTCGGGTAAAACCACCGCGTTGATCAATTCCGGCCTGCACTTTCCGCTGGCGGCGCAGATGGGTGCGGGCGCTATTCGCGGGGTCGGCGGTACGCGTAATTGTGACTGGTGGTTCACTGATCAAGCCGTGCTGCTCGACACCGCCGGGCGTTACACCACACAGGACAGCCATGCCCCGGTCGACAAAGCGGCCTGGCTCGGGTTTCTCGACTTATTGAAAACCCAACGCTCGCGGCGACCTGTCGATGGGGCCTTCATTGCCATCAGCCTGTCCGACCTTTTGCTGGGCAGTGAGGCTGAGCGCACCGCACACGCCGTGGCTATTCGGGCGCGGATACAAGAGCTGTACAGCCAGCTTGGCGTGCGTTTCCCGATCTACGTGATGCTCACCAAGCTCGATCTGGTGCCTGGCTTCATGGAATTCTTCGAGGCCCTGAGCAAGGAGGAACGTAAGCAGGTCTGGGGCATGACGTTCGCCCTTGATGACGGCAAGCATGCCGATGGCCCGCTTGCGGACTTTCTCAGCGAGTTTGCGATGCTAGAACAGCGGCTTAGTGCGCGTCTGGTGGAGCGCTTGCAGCAAGAGCGCGATCCGGCTCGGCGGGATCTGATCTATGGGTTCCTGCAGCAATTCGGTGCACTCAAAGAGACCCTGAAGACCTTCCTCGACGGTGTGTTCCAGCCCAATGCGTTTGAAGACCGCGCGTTGCTGCGAGGCGTTTACTTCACCAGCGGCACTCAGGAAGGCAGCCCGATTGACCGCTTGATCGGTGCGATGGCGCAGAGCATGAATCTGGACCGCCAGCATTTGGCGCGGCAGACCGGAACCGGACGCAGCTACTTCATTGAAAAACTGTTTACTGCGGTGGCGTTCGCAGAGCGTGGGCTGGTAGGCGTGAATCCGAAAGTCGAGCGCCGACGCAAATGGCTCGCCCGCTCCGCGTTGGCGATGATCGTCGCGGCGGTACTGCTGGTCGGCACGCTCTGGGTGATCAGCTATCGCGCCAACCAGGCTTACATCACTCAGGTCAATGAGAAAGTCGCGCCGTTGGGGCTGAGCGTGGAGAGCCTGAGTCCGGCTCAGCGTGACGTTCTGGCGGTGCTGCCTTTGCTGAACGCCGTGCGCAGTCTGGCAGGCGACCCGCCGGGAATGTCGCGGGGCCTGGGGCTGTATCAGGGCGCCATGCTGGAGGCCGAATCCGGCAGCGTGTATCGAAAGCTGCTGATCGCCGTGTTCGCCCCGCGTCTGGTCACACGTGTGGAAGAGCAACTGCGCAGCGGTGGCAGTTCGGATTTCCTTTATGAAGGGCTGAAGGCCTACCTGATGCTTGCTGACCGCGATCACTACGACGCCGATTTCATCAAGGCCTGGGTCGCGCTGGACTGGGATCAGAGTCTGCCCCGTGATCTACCGCCTGATCAGCGTCAGGCATTGGGCGAGCATTTGCAGGCGCTTTTCGAGCGCCACCCGCCGACTGCGCGTCTGGATCAGCGGCTGATCGATGATTTGCGTCGGCAGTTGCAACAATTGCCGGTTGCGCAGCGAGTGTATGACCGGGTGAAGCGGCAGAAACTGCCGGAGAGTGTCCCGGCTTTCCGAATGACCGACGCCGGCGGGCGTGACGCTGCGCTGGTGTTCGCACGCAAGAGCGGCAAGCCCTTGGGTGACCCGTTGAGTGGTTTCTTCACGGCCAAGGGTTATCGCGAAGTGTTTCTGGCGGCGAGCCTGAGTCAGGCCGGAACGTTGGCCGAAGAGCAATGGGTGTTAGGGCTTGATCGTGCAGATCAACAGAATGTCGTCAGCCTCGCAGGCGATGTACGTCGCTTGTACTTCCAGGATTACCAGCGTCACTGGGATGCGTTATTGGCTGACATCGATTTCGTGCCGATCACCAGCGTGGCGCAGGCTGCCGACGTGCTACGGGTGATTTCAGGCCCCGCGTCTCCGCTGAAAAAACTGTTGGTGGCGGTCGCCAAAGAAACCAACCTGCAGCAGGAAGACAAGCTGCTGGCCGAGCAAGGCAAAAAGGTTGAGGGCGGAGTTGATCAGCTCAAGCAACGACTGGGTTCGATACTGGGACAGGAGCACGCGAGCGCTTTCGCAACGCCTGCCAGTGTCGATGACCCTTTCTCCTCACACTTTGCCGAGCTCAACGCTTTTGTCAGCCAAGGCGAGGGTGAGCCCGCTGCTATTGATGGTTTGCTGGCTGACATGAACGCCTTGTACGTGCAGGTCAGTGCGATGGTCGGTGCCAGCGGCGAGGCGTTGCTGGGCGAGGCAAAGAACTCGGCGAGCGCAGCGGCCACTCGGGTAAACCTGAATGCAGACCGACAACCGCCTGCGGTGCAAGGGTTGGTCAGATCGGTTGTCAGCTCGGCGACCAATACCATGATGGGCGGGGTTCGCAATCAGCTGAACGCAGCGTGGGTCAGCGATGTGGTGAACGTTTATCGCCAATCACTGAGTGGCCGGTACCCGCTGGCGCCGGGTAGCGCACGTGATGCCACACTCGACGACTTCGGCCAGTTTTTCGGCGTCGGCGGTGTGATGGACAATTACTTCCGCAAGTACCTGCAAAGCTACGTCGATACGTCTGCCTCAGCCTGGCGATGGCAGCCGGGTGCCGCACAAAAGCTGGGGATCAATGCTTCGGTGCTGCAGACGTTCCAGCGCGCGGCCGCTATCCGCGACGCGTTCTTCCGCTCTGGCGGGGTACAGCCGACCGTACGATTCGAGCTCAAGCCGGTGGCGATGGACGCTTCGATCACGCAATTTCTGCTCGATCTTGACGGCCAGCAGATCAGCTACGACCACGGGCCAAGTCGTCCGGTCGCGATGCAGTGGCCTAACCCTAACAGTATCGGCGTCGTACGCCTGTCGATTTCACCACCTGCCGCCAGCGGTCGTTCGGGTATCACCCTGGATGGCCCATGGGCCTGGTTCCGTTTGCTGGAGCGATCAGATCTGGTCAGCGGCGGGTCGCCTGATCGCTTCAACCTGCGGCTGCGCGTCGATAACGCCAGTATTTCCTACGAGCTACGTGCCAACAGCGCTTTCAATCCGTTCAAAAGCCGTGTGTTGAGCGGCTTCAGTCTGCCGGAGCGGTTATGACGACGCTTGGTTTTTACGGCAAGTTGGCCAGTCGCGGCGACTTTGTCAGTCGCGGCTTGCCGCAGAGTTTTGTTGAAGCTTGGGACGCGTGGCTTGCGGCCGGATTGCATGTCAGCCAACAACAGCTCGGCGCGGATTGGCTCGACGCTTATCTGGTGAGCCCTCTGTGGCGTTTTGTGTTGGCGCCCGATGTGTGCGGCCCGCAAGCCGTAGTGGGTGTGTTGATGCCAAGCATCGACCGGGTCGGGCGTTATTTTCCGCTGACCATCGCGCAAACCATTGAGCCTGACCAGTCCCTCGCGGCGTTGGTCAGTGCGCCTGAATGCTGGTTCGAGCAAGTCGAAGCCTTGATGCTGGCGACGCTGGAGGAGGGCAGCGATTTTTCAGCCTTCGACGACAGCGTTTCCGTGCTCGGTTTTCTGCCGACGACTGCCTGTGGGCCCATCCATCTTTTCGCGGGGCTGCAGCGCACTGGCGCGAGCGACCCACAAGCACGTCACCGGGCGCTTGCCGAAACCGCATGCGCGGGGGTCAGCCTTTGGTGGGGCAGGGGCTCCGAACGTATTGCTCCCGGACTTATGCGCTGCGCGGGGCTGCCTGATGCCGCCGAGTTCGGCAGTTATTTGCTGGGACAAGGAGCATCAATCTAGATGTCCGTACTGCCTGAAAGTATCCGTTACCGCTCTGCCAGCTATAGCCATGTCGGCCTAGTGCGGCAGATCAATGAAGACGCGTTTCTGGAGTTACCTGAAAACGGCGTGTGGGCCATCGCCGACGGCATGGGCGGGCATGCAGCGGGGGATTATGTCGCGAGCCTGATCGTCGACAGCCTGCGTCACGTCTCGCCATCTGAATCGCTGGCGATTTACACCTGTGCACTGCGTACCGCACTGACCCAAGTGAACGCGGCGGTGCGAGAAGAAACCCTGAGGCGCGAAGCCCCCCTGATGGGCAGCACCGTGGTGGTGCTGGCGGCCCAGTCTAATCAGGGGGTTTGCCTCTGGGCGGGTGACAGCCGCCTGTATCGGCTGCGCGATGGCGAATTGCAGGGCATTTCCCGGGATCACAGCTATGTGCAGGAACTGCAGGACAGCGGTCTACTCAGCGAAGCCGAAGCCCGCGTGCATCCGCGCGCGAACATCGTCACCCGTGCCATCGGCGTCGAAGACACGCTGGACCTGGCGATGGTCAATCTCGACGTTCAGCCTGGCGACACCTATCTGCTGTGCAGCGATGGCCTCAACAAGACCGCAGAAGATCGCGAAATTCGCGATGTGCTGGGACATGCCGATCCCTATCAAGTGGTCCGCAGCCTCGTGCATCTGGGACTGACTCGGGGTGCCCCCGACAACATCACGGCCATCGTCGTGAAAGCTTCTTGAAGACCCACGCTATGGACATATTGATCCCCGGATTCGACATAGGCGGCGAGGTTGGCGAAGGCGCGATGGCCACCGTTTATCTCGCCACGCAGCGCTCGCTTGAGCGCAAGGTCGCGCTGAAAATCATGGCTGCGACGCTGGCCGCCGACCCTACGTTCTGCGAGCGCTTTCTGCGTGAGGGCAAGATGCTGGCAAGGCTGTCGCACCCGCATACCGTGACCATTCATGACATCGGCAACGTTGGCGATCTCTATTACATGGCCATGGAGTACCTGCCCAACGGCACGCTGAAAGAGCGAATCGCTGCGGGCATGAGTACCGACCAGAGCCTGACCTACGTGCGCCAGATCGCCTCGGCACTGGGTTATGCCCATGCGCAAGGGTTGGTCCACCGAGATGTGAAACCGGCCAACATTCTGTTTCGCGCCAACGGCTCGGCCGTGCTGTCGGACTTCGGTATCGCCAAATCGCTTGATGATCGAACGCAGTTCACGCAGGCCGGTTTTGCCGTGGGTACGCCGAGCTACATGAGCCCGGAGCAGGCACGTGGCCTTGAGATAGATGGACGCGCCGATTTGTATGCGCTGGGTGTCGTGCTCTACGAAATGCTGGTCGGCAAACTGCCTTACAACGGCACCGACGCCCTTTCCACGGCGCTCGCTCACTTGACCGAGCCGCTGCCCGAGCTGCCGATTCACCATGGACGCTACCAGCACATTCTCGCTCGACTCCTGGCCAAGGATCGTGAAGACCGGTTTGCCGATGCGGCCGGGCTGATTGCCGCGCTGGACCATCTGCCACCGGAAAACCCGGACGCGACCATGGTGCGCTCGCTGCCGTCGCCGTCGACCGACATGCCTGGTCGGCCGGCCACGGACGAGCTGGGTGGCTTGACGCCTGTATCTATCGACATTCCGGCGACTTCCTCCGGGGCCCCGGATCCGTTGGTACAGCCAGAGCCCGTGCGCGTATCTTCAAATACGTCCGAGCAGCGCAAGGGGCCGGTCATCACAATGCTCGCGGTTGCCGTGGTCGCTGCATTGGGCTTGGGTGCGGGCGGTTACGGGTGGTTGAGTACCGATAATCCGGCTGTGGTACCGACGGCTTCGGTCACCCCGAGCCAATCGGTTGTCGCTGGCACGCCGGTCGCTCTGACCCCCGGCGTGGTGCCGCCATACAACACGTCGTCCGCTGGATCGCCTGCTACGGCTACTTATTCATCCGGTCCTGATGCCGATGGAGGCGATCGCCCGCTCCTGATGGCGAACAAGAAGACCCTGTTTCAGCGCGTTTTGAGCAAGCCTGACGCGCGGCTCTCTCCCGGCGCAGGGGCCTTGGCGGGGGAGTCGTCGCTTCCGGCGTTCTCGGTGCTCTATGTCTACCAGCGTAAAAACGTAAACGGCGCTCAATGGTTGCGCGTGGGGGCCGGCAGCGACGGGCGCAGCGAGGGGTGGTTGCCAGCGGAGCAGGTCAGCGAGTGGAAGCAGAGTCTGGTGCTGACATTCAGCGAGCGATCGGGTCGCTCTCCAGCCATGTTTCTGCGTGAGCCCAGTCAGTTGGAGCGGCTGTTAACCGACCCTTCTGCTGCGAAAAAGCTGTTACTCAATGCGCAAAAAAACGCAGACGATACGCATCAGGTCCTGGCTCTGGAGCCGGCAGGCAAGGCGGTTCCGCAACGTCAGTTTTACCTCTTGCCGATCTTCGACGCCAAAGAGACCTTTGACCAGAACGGACAGCCCGTTCAACTGCTGAACGTGGCCTCCATAGATCCAGGGACCGCGCCGCAAAGAACCGCATCCGGCGAGCGAATCAAGGCGTCCGCAGATAAGGACATGTTCCGCACAGGCGTGGTGCTGGTCGTGGACACATCGGTGTCGATGCAGCCGTACATCGATCAGGTCCGAGATGTCATCGCCGAGCTGCAAAACCAGATCGCCAAGCGAGGCGAGCAGGACAACGTCAGCTTCGGTCTCGTGGGCTTTCGCAATAACGTCAGCCAGACGCCGGGTCTGGAGTACGTCAGCAAAACGCTCATTACGCTGGACCAAGGCCGTGATCCCAAGCGCTTTCTTGAGCTGGCCCGCAAGGTCAAGGCCACCAAAGTCTCCAGCCATTCGTTTAATGAAGACGCTTTTGCCGGCGTGATGCAGGCCGTGAACGGCATGGACTGGTCTGGCTATGGCGGTCGTTTGATCCTGCTGGTGAGCGATGCGGGGTCGTTGCGCAAGAACGACCCTTACAGCAGCACTCAGATGAATGAAGCCGAGGTGCGTCAAGCCGCGCTGGGCAAGCAGATCAAGATTTATGCGCTGCATCTGAAAACCGACGCCGGCAAGAAGAACCATGCATTCGCCGAGCAGCAGTACCGTACGTTGACTGCGGACGCGAACCCACAGATTGGCGATCTCTACGTGCCGGTGCCGGGTGGCGATGTGCAAAAGTTCGGTGAGCGTGTGTCCGAGATCGGCTCGGTGTTCGCCGATCTGGTTCAACAGGTGCGCAGCAATCAACCGCAAGTTACTCCGTCGTTACCCGCCGCGCCTTCGGTGGCCGATAAATCAGCCGCGATTGGTTACGCCATGCGCATGGATTTCCTCGGTCAGCAGTCCGGCGTGCGAGCGCCGCAACTGGTCAGTGCCTGGACCGCCGACCGCGACCTTACAAATCCCGCGCTTCCTGCGTTTCAGGTGTGCGTAATGCTGAGCAAATTGCAGCTCAACGACTTGCAGCAATCGCTCAAGTTGATCGTTGACGCTGCGCGCAAGACACAAAGTTCACCCAAGGATTTCTTCCAGGAAGTCGCCAGCGCCAGCGCCTACATGAGCCGCGATCCGTCGGGGTTGCGCAAAGGTGGCAACCTTGCGCAAAGCGGTGTACTGGGCGAATACCTGGAAGGGCTCCCGTATCGCAGCAAATCGCTGAGCATGACGCAGGATTTGTGGTTGTCGTTGAGCGTGGCCGAACAGGAAGACTTCATCGACGAGCTGGATTCGAAGATTCGTCTCTATGAAACCTTTCACAACGACCTTGCTAACTGGGTCCGTTTCGGCGACGCCGAGCCGGGTGATGCGCTGTATCGCGTGCCGTTGTCGACGCTGCCGTAATGCTAAGCCTGCGAGACGTGCGCAAAACGCGAGGCGAAGGCAGCCAGCGTTACAGCCTGGTGATTCCGCATCTGGAGCTGGCTGCGGGTCAGCAACTGGCGCTGGTGGGCCCGAGCGGTTGCGGCAAAAGTACGCTGCTGGATTTGTTGGCGCTGGTGCTGTCACCGGATCACTCTGAACGCTTCGATTTCTCCGGCGAAGAGCACCCGGTCGATATCGCCGCTCTTTGCCGCGATGCGAGACACAATCGTCTTGCCGAATTGCGCAGTCGGCGGATTGGCTACGTATTACAAACCGGCGGTCTGTTGGGCTATCTGGACGTTCGCGCCAACATCGGCCTGTCCCGCAAGTTGTTGGGGATGAAGGACGACGGCAGCGTTGAGCGGCTGGCGACACAGCTGGAAGTCGGTGAGCAACTAGATAAAAAGCCCCAGGCGCTGTCGGTGGGGCAACGCCAGCGAGTGAGCTGTGCGCGTGCTCTGGCGCACAACCCTCGATTTTTGCTGGCAGACGAACCCACTGCTGCCCTGGACCCACTGAATGCCTCGCGTGTCATGCACTTGTTGTTAAGTCAGGCCCGTGCCCAAAACGCCTGCTGTGTGATCGCGACTCACGATGAGCATCTGGTTCGGCAAGCCGGTCTGCACAGGCTGACGATCACCTGCGTTCGCGACGATGACGGTGGCATTACCGCGACGCTGGAAGGTGACCATTGATGCGAATCGCACTGGTCGCTTCTCTCGCCTGGCAGGATTACGTCGCCGATGCTCGATTGTCGGCGTGCACGGTCTTGGCACTGGTGGCGGTGGTCGCGCCGCTGCTGGTGCTGTTCGGCTTGAAATCCGGACTGGTGGGCAGCCTGACGGAGCGCCTTGAGCGCGACCCGCAGGTGCGCGAAGTGATCCCCGTGGGCGGTGGGCGTTTCAATGCCGCTTTTGTTGAGGCGCTGGCACGCAGGCCAGACGTGGCGTTTGCCATCCCCCGTACTCGCCAGATTGCCGCCACGGCCGACCTGTCGATGCCGACACAGGCTCAAGTGGTAGGCGTCGAGATGATTCCCACAGCGATGGGTGATCCGTTACTCGTTCAGGTGCAGGCTCCGACCGGGCTGGATCGGGTGGCGCTAAGCCAGACCGCTGCCGAAAAACTTCGGGCCAAGCCTGGCGACGTGGTTAAAGCGACGTTTACCCGCCAGCTTTCAGGCCAGCGCCAAGCGCAACGGACCCGGCTGTACATCACTTCGGTGCTGCCGCTGGAGGCATTCGCGCGCGACGCAATCTTCGCTCCAATGGCGCTGCTGGAGGCCGTGGAAGATTACCGCGACGGGCGCGCGGTAGAGGCCTTTGGCTGGTCGGGCAATGCCCCTGCCGTCGATGGACAACGCATCTTTCCCGCATTTCGTCTCTACGCCCGCAGCCTTGATGACGTCGAACCGCTGCGGGTGTATTTCGCCGAAAACCACCTGCTCGTGTCGACTCAAGCGTCCGCCATCGCTCAGGTGAAGTCCTTGAGTCGCAACTTGTCCATCGTCTTCTGGATCATCGCCGCGCTGGCGCTGGCGGGGGCCGTGGCGGCTGTGTTCGCGGGCGCGTTGGCGGCGGTAGAACGCAAACGGCGTGAGCTGTCGGTGTTACGGCTGCTGGGCTTCAGCACCGGATCATTGCTGCTGTTCGTGGTCCTGCAAGCGCTCTACAGCGGGGGGTTGGCAACGGTGGTCAGCATGGGGCTCTACGGTCTTGCCGAGCAGGGCATCAACACACTGTTCGTGCAGGCACCGGGTGAACACGCCAGCCATTTGCAGGCACTTCATTACTGCTTGGCTGCATTCGCCGTGCTCAGTGCCAGCGTGCTGGCCGCGGCACTGGGTGGCTGGCGGGTGGCGCGTATCGAAGCGTCGGAAGGAATCAGAGATGTTTGAGTTAAGACGGACGTTCATTGTACTGGCGTGCGTTGCCGCCCTGGGCTTGTCATGCCTGACGATGGCGGCCGAGGGCGACACGCTGGATAACCCGAAGCCGCTGGCAGATGACGTCGTTCTGCCGCTGCCGTGCGATGGCGAGATGGTCTTTCGCTACGTCTATGTGCTGGCCCAAGGCACGCTGGATGACCGTGAGATCAGCTTGGGCTACCCGTTCAGCGAAGGTGAAGCGGGCTATAAACAGTCGTTCATTGCCGGCTATCGTCGGGACTTCATCAACGGCCAGTTCACGCTCAACGATCTGTCTGCCGACTGGCGCAAAACCATCCGTCCTCAGTTACCCAAAACCGACGCAGCGACACCGCTCAAACCAATGCTGTATTTCATCGGCAAGTATGAGGTCACGGCACGCCAGTATGCACAGGTCATTTCTCAGGCCCAGTCGCTCGCCAGTGGCGAGCCGGCTTCCACCTGCGAAGCGCCCCAGGGCATGTCCGGACGCTTGCCCAAGGTCAGGCTGTCGCGCTTCGAGGCCGAGCGTTTTTCGGCGGTGTACAGCGCCTGGTTGATGAAACATCACCGCGATCTGCTGCCCGTGAGCGGGCGCGCAAAAAACGAGGACGATGGCGGCGTCGGATTTGTGCGGCTGCCGACCGAAGTCGAATGGGAGTTCGCAGCGCGTGGCGGCCAGGCCGTCAGTCGCCAGGAGCTGGAAGGGCGTTTGTTCCCACGCCGGGTCGAAGGCAGCGAAGAGGACGGGCCGTTGGGCGACTGGGCAGTGTTCAATCAGGTCGCGGGCGGCACGGGCCAGGCCGCCCGGTTGATGCCCGTGGGTACGAAACGGCCCAACCCGATCGGCCTGTTCGACGTCATTGGCAACGCCGCCGAAATGGTCCAGGAGTCTTTTCAGCTGGTGCATGCGGGACGGCGTCAGGGGGCGTATGGGGGCTTTGTCGCCAAGGGCGGCAATTACCTGGAAGGCGAGGGCACGCTGTTCACTGGCATGCGGCGCGAATACCCGCTGTTCGCGGCCGATGGTACGGAGCAGAGCAATGCAACGACGGGGTTTCGAGTTGCCATTGGCGCACTTTCCGCGCCTCGCTCACGCTACAAGGAGCTGTTCGAGCAATGGCAGAAAGAGGGGCGTCTGGCCTCGTTGACCGATGCCATCGACGATGCTCAAGACCCGACCCAACGTTTGGACAGCATTATTTCCAACAGTACTGATGCCCGGCTGCAAGCCGAGCTGGGTCTGGTCAACGAAGAGCTCAAGCGCAATGTGTCGCTGATCGCTCAGCAGCGTGAAGAGGCCGCAGGCAACTTGATTCAATCGTCGGCGTTGGTGGCTGAAACCATCAACAACTACAACATCCGCCTGACCAACCTCAGAAAAAGCCGGAAGCAGGCCGTCGACGCCAAGGACGAAGCCAGCGCCAGGCTTTTTGCCGTGGCCCTAGAAAACGGCAGCAGTGCGCTCGATGGCGCCGTGGCCATCTACATCGACAACCTTGCCACCGGAACCCGCTACACCGACGCGGTGATCCAGACGCAGTTCCAGCGCGTGAAAGAAGAGCTCAATCGCAAGCCTGTACTGGGGAAGAGCCTGGTGGCCCGCGCCACATTGTTCGTTCTTCACGTGGGGCGTTACCGCCAGCAGAAGCGCGCGGACCCACAGACGATTTTGAAGGAGTTGCTCGCGTCGGCCGCTCAGCCATGACGGCCGTCGTTCACCGAGCGTAAAGGGAGTCCGGACGGCCTTTGCCGCGCCGGCGTTGTAAAACTAAAAAAGAGAGCATCACCATGCAGTTATCCCGTAAACCCGTTATTTCGATCCCCAAGTGCCGTGGGCTGTTGTTGGTGGCCGCAGGATTTGGCTTCGTGCTGATGACGGGATGTGCCAGTTCGCCCGTCTCCAAGGTCGGCGCCAGCACCAAAGTCGCTTATTACCCAAGCTGCTACGAGCCGGTGCAACACTTGCGTGACACTGATTCGGACACGACCAAGTCGGTCTTCGGTGGCGCGGCGGTGGGTGCTTTGGGCGGTGCGTTGGCCGGAGCGCTGGTGGGCAGTTCCGAGGATCGCGCACGCAATGCCGCCATTGGCGCGGCAGGCGGCGCCTTGGTCGGCGGTGCCGCCGGTTACTACACCGAAAAGCAGAAGCAGATTGCCGACGACAACCAGCGCATTGGCTCCTACGCGACCGATATCAACAAGAGCGCTGCCGACATCGACCGCAGCACGGCGTACGCCAAGGCGTCGCAGTCGTGCTATCAGAACGAATTCGCCCAGCTGCTCTCGGCGCGCAAGGCCAAGACCATGGACGACACCGAAGGCCGCAAGCGTCTATCTGAAATCGTCGCTGGTCTGAAAGAGTCCAACGACCTCATCACGGCGGTAAACGGCCGCGCGAGTGAAGACCTCAGCAACTACACCCAAGCCTATGAAAAAGACCTGCAGAACGTCGGCGTTCAGCGTACTGACGTCGCCACCGTCGCGGCCGCGGGTACAACGTCTGTGATCACCAAGAGCAGCAAGAAGAAGGCCCCCGTGAAGAAGAAACTGCCGAAGGTGCCTCAGGAAGCGGTCAGCACCGAGAAGACGTTGCAGGACGCCAAAACCAAGCAGGCTCTCAGCCAGCAGGTTGCAACGACCGGTCAGTCGCAGGTTAATGCCATGTGCAAGAACCCGGACCTCGGCGACTGGGCCCCAGTGCCTTGCCCGAACGTTTGATATAGCGAATCAGTGCTTCACTACAGGCCCCGCTTGATGAGCAGGGCCTGTTTGTCAGGGCGTGTGAAGGCCGGGCCAGCGATTACCGCGAGGAACTGACCTAAACGGCGCGGGCTTCTGTGCCTGTCCCGTAATCTTGCTCAGGAAAGCTGGCGTGAGTCAGGGATTTCTCTAACCTACGAGCAATGAATCCTCGCGTATTGCCGGACGCTGCCTCTATGACTGTCACCCCCTGTCTTCGTGCTCTGTCATTCCTCGTCGTTTGCCTGTCGCCTTTTTCCGTGGCCCAGGCCGCCACCTGCAATCAATACGAACCCGCCGATGCAACCCTGAGTGGAACCCTGACCCGTCAAGTGTTCCCAGGCCCGCCCGGCTTCGAAGACGTGGTGACCGGCGACGAGCCGCAAGTGGGTTTCTATCTGTCGCTGGCCGAGCCGCTGTGCATGAAAGGCAACGAAAACGAGGCCGACATCGACGTCGAAGACAACGAGACGCTGGTGCAACTGGTCCTCCAACCCACCGATTACGACAACCTGCGTCCGTACCTCGACCAGCCCGTCGTACTCAAAGGCACACTGTTCGGCGCCGTCACGGGCTTTCACCACACGCAGGTCTTGATGCAGCAAGTGCAACTCATGAGCGGCATGGCCGGCGCGCCGGTCGACTGCGAGCTGCTCAACCAGAAAGTCGGTATGCACGAGGAAACCTACAGCCCCTCGCTGCAGGGCAAGATCATCGGCGGCAAGGCCTGGGTCTACCAGGCACCCAGCCCGACGTGCACGAGCAAACGGGAATTTCTCGCCCAAGGCACGCCTCTCAGCGTGTCCTTAATCGCCAACGGCGGCTGGGTGCTTGCTCAATACGCGGCCGAGGGAGGAAAGCCCCAGTCGGTGTGGCTGGATCAGGCGCAGGTATTGTTGGGTTTGGGGGATGCGGGGGAGTAGCGTTTTCAAGTCACGCCACACCGCAGAAACAAAAAAGCCCGCACATCGGCGGGCTTCTTTATATCGGGCAGATTCTCAGAACGTCTCTGACGACCTGAAATCAAAAATGGCGCACCTGGCGGGATTCGAACCCACGACCCCTGCCTTCGGAGGGCAGTACTCTATCCAGCTGAGCTACAGGTGCAACGCGGGCGCCATGATACTCATCTGGCCTGCGTGCGTCCATGCTGGCGAGTGACTGTTGTCGATTTCACACGTTTCCGGATGTTGGAGGATGCGTTGATCCGAATTTTTTACCGATGCGACGGTTTGCGTTCTTTTTTTCGAACGGACTATTGTCCTTTACCCCTGTAGTCCCTAGGATTCGTTTGAGATTTCAAACGCTCCCGTTCGATCACCCGCGCTTTTCGCGATCCGTGCGTGCGGGGCCCGGCGAATGTTTTCCTGACGGCAGCCTCGGCTGAGGCGCCTTTGAATAATCAATAATTCGCTCCGCCTTGCGCGGTGCTGTTTAGGAGGCCGACATGCAGCTCAAAGATTCGAAGTTGTTCCGCCAGCAGGCGTACATCAATGGCGCCTGGGCCGATGCCGACAGCGGCCAGACCATCAAGGTCAACAACCCGTCGAACAACGAGATTCTGGGCACCGTCCCCAAGATGGGCGCTGCCGAAACCCGCCGTGCCATCGAAGCCGCTGATAAAGCCTTGCCCGCCTGGCGTGCGCTGACCGCCAAAGAGCGCGGTAGCAAGCTGCGTCGCTGGTTCGAGCTGATGATTGAAAACCAGGATGACCTCGGTCAACTGATGACCCTGGAGCAGGGCAAGCCGCTGGCTGAAGCCAAGGGCGAGATCGCTTACGCCGCTTCCTTTATTGAATGGTTTTCCGAAGAAGCCAAGCGCGTCTATGGCGATGTGATTCCTGGCCATCAGCCGGACAAGCGCCTGATCGTGCTGAAGCAGCCGATCGGCGTGACTGCCGCGATCACCCCGTGGAACTTCCCGGCTGCGATGATCACCCGTAAAGCCGGTCCTGCACTGGCTGCCGGTTGCACCATGGTCCTCAAACCCGCGTCGCAAACCCCTTACTCTGCACTCGCGCTGGCTGAACTGGCCGAGCGCGCGGGCATCCCGGCAGGCGTGTTCAGCGTGGTGACCGGCAGCGCGGGCGACATCGGCTCCGAGTTGACCAGCAACCCGATCGTGCGCAAATTGTCGTTCACCGGCTCGACCGAAATCGGTCGTCAGCTGATGGCTGAATGTGCTCACGACATCAAGAAAGTCTCGCTGGAGCTGGGCGGCAACGCGCCTTTCATCGTGTTCGACGACGCGGACCTGGATAAGGCCGTCGAAGGGGCGATCATCTCCAAGTACCGCAACAACGGTCAGACCTGCGTTTGCGCCAACCGCATCTATGTACAGGATTCGGTCTACGACGCATTCGCCGAAAAATTGCAGGCCGCTGTGGCCAAGCTGAAAGTCGGCGACGGCATGACCGAAGGCACCACCACAGGCCCGCTGATCGATGAAAAAGCGGTCGCCAAGGTCAAGGAGCACATTGCTGATGCGCTGAGCAAAGGCGCGAAAGTGCTGAGCGGTGGCAACAGCATGGAAGGTAACTTCTTTGAACCGACTATTCTGGTTAACGTGCCCAAAGACGCAGCCGTTGCCAAGGAAGAGACGTTCGGTCCGCTGGCGCCTCTGTTCCGCTTCAAAGATGAAGCTGAAGTGATCGCGATGGCCAACGACACCGAGTTCGGTCTGGCGTCGTATTTCTACGCGCAGAACATGAGCCGTGTATTCCGTGTGGCCGAAGCGCTGGAGTACGGCATGGTGGGTATCAACACTGGCCTGATCTCCAACGAAGTCGCGCCGTTTGGCGGTATCAAGGCGTCGGGCCTGGGCCGTGAAGGCTCCAAGTACGGCATCGAAGATTACTTGGAAATCAAATACCTCTGCCTCTCTGTTTAAAGCTGCTGCGCTCGGTGAGGCTGTGTTGGCAAGGTTAGAAAAAATACTCGTTGGCTGGAGCCAACGCCGTCTTTTTCGAACTTTGCCGCCTTGCCTGGCCGTCGCTCGCGACGCTTCAAAGTGACGAAGGATATTCAACCTGCGGGGCGCGAGAGCGACGTCCCGCAGGTTTTTGTAGCACCAAAACCCATTTGGTGGCCGGGAGGCCGCGACAGTCGATCATCGTATGCTGCCGCTGTTGACCCCCGCTGCTTGATCCTTGAACCACGCCGCCCGATGAGCGGTGAATGAGGAAACCATGAGCAAAACAAACGCATCCTTGATGAAACGCCGTGAAGCCGCTGTTCCGCGTGGCGTTGGTCAGATTCACCCGATCTTCGCCGATCACGCGAAGAACGCAACCGTTACCGACGTTGAAGGCCGTGAGTTCATCGACTTCGCCGGCGGTATCGCTGTATTGAACACCGGTCACCTGCACCCGAAAATCGTCGCTGCCGTGCAAGAGCAACTGACCAAGCTGACCCACACCTGCTTCCAGGTGCTGGCTTACGAGCCGTACGTTGAGCTGTGCGAAAAGGTCAACGCCAAGGTTCCGGGCAATTTCGACAAGAAAACCCTGCTGGTCACCACCGGTTCCGAAGCGGTCGAGAACGCCGTCAAGATCGCTCGCGCAGCCACTGGCCGTGCTGGCGTGATTGCTTTCACCGGCGCTTACCACGGTCGCACCATGATGACCCTGGGCCTGACCGGTAAAGTCGTGCCTTACTCCGCAGGCATGGGCCTGATGCCAGGCGGCATTTTCCGCGCGCTGTACCCGAACGAGCTGCACGGTGTGAGCGTTGACGACTCCATCGCCAGCATCGAGCGCATCTTCAAGAACGACGCCGAGCCAAAAGACATTGCGGCCATCATCATCGAGCCTGTTCAGGGCGAAGGTGGTTTCTACGTGGCGCCGAAAGCGTTCATGGCTCGCCTGCGCGAACTGTGCGACAAGCACGGCATCCTGCTGATCGCTGACGAAGTGCAGACCGGCGCAGGCCGTACCGGCACCTTCTTCGCGATGGAGCAGATGGGCGTTGCTGCCGACCTGACCACGTTCGCCAAATCCATCGCTGGCGGCTTCCCGCTGGCCGGTGTGTGTGGCAAGGCCGAGTACATGGACGCCATTGCTCCGGGCGGTCTGGGCGGCACCTACGCCGGTAGCCCGATTGCGTGCGCCGCTGCGTTGGCGGTCATGGAAGTGTTCGAAGAAGAGCACCTGCTGGACCGTTGCAAGGCTGTCGGCGAGCGTCTGGTCACCGGTTTGCGCGCCATTCAGGCGAAATACCCTGTCATCGGCGAAGTCCGTGCACTGGGCGCCATGATCGCGCTTGAGTGCTTCGAAAACGGCGACACCCACAAGCCAAACGCTGCGGCAGTGGCTCAAGTGGTTGCGAAGGCGCGTGACAAGGGTCTGATCCTGCTGTCCTGCGGCACCTACGGCAACGTTCTGCGCGTGCTGGTTCCACTGACCTCGCCAGACGAGCAGTTGGACAAGGGCCTTAAGATCATCGAAGAATGCTTCGCTGAAATCGCCTAAATCGCTGAGGTCACAGTTGATCAAAATGTGACCAAATCGTTAGGAAAAACCTGCTTCGGCAGGTTTTTTCGTTTATTGACGTCAGAAAATTCGCCTTTAGCCTGTCTCAAGCGCCGGTCTTTGACTAATGTACGGAGACTGATGCCGGAGAGTCATGATGACCGTCGTAGAGGCGCCTGCTGTACCTCGCGTGTTGATTGCCGAAGCGGACCCCTGGACTCGCGAGATGCTCAGCGAGTTGGTGCTGGATGTGCGTTGCGATGCACAACTGGAGGTGTGCCCGGAGGGCACGCAGGCGGTCGAGCTCATGCGCGGCTTCATTCCCGATCTGGTGATCGCCTCTCGCGAACTGCCAGGCGTCGATGGCCTGAGCCTGCTGCGTGGCGTGCGAATGCTCAAACGTCAGCCTCCCGTGCGTTTCATTCTTCTGAGCAGTCGCAGCGACAGCGCCAGTGTGCGAGAAGCCGTGCAATTGGCGCCCACCGCCTATCTGACCAAACCGCTGAACATGGACAGCCTGCGCCAGCGCCTGACGATCCTGCTCTCGCCCGACGGCGCGCAAATCGCCTGCGCGGTGCCTGCACTGGCGCCGGGCATGGGGCTGGATGCGTTTCTGGACAAGCGCCGTGAGCTGGCCGACGGCGGCCCGCTGTACGTCGATGTGCGCGACGTCATTGCACGCAGCCGCACATCGGCAGGCGTCGACCTCAAAAAGCTGGAGCTTGAGCTGATCAATGACCCGCACGTCACGGCTGTCTTGATCGCTGCGGCCAACAGTGCCTCCCAGCACCAAGGCAAGCCGCAGCAGACATTGGCGCAAGCGTTGGCGACCTTGGGTGCAACGCAGAGTGCGAACCTGGTTCAAGGCCTGGCGCTCAAGCGCGGTGCGATATTGACTGACCCCGCGCTGATCCTTCAGGCCAGTCACATCTGGGATGTCTCGCATCGAACGGCCGGTTACGCGCGGATACTGGCCCGCACCCTGGACCTGGACCACGAGCGTTGTTATTGCGCAGGGTTGCTGAGAGGGCTGGGTGACCTTTCCGTCGTCCGTTGTCTGCAAGAGTGGGTTCATGCCGGCGGCACGCTGGATGACGCCATCATTGCGAATGCGCTGGAACAGTACGCAGCGGCGTTCGGGTCGGCGCTGCGCACGCGCTGGCGCCTGCCGCTGGAACTGCGCGAGCTGATCGCAGCGGTCTATCAATACAATACCGGCGTCTATACCCGCGAAGTGCTGGCGATGAACCTGGCCGGGCAAATGGGCCGTCTCGCAGAAGAAGACCCGCTGGAAGCACTCGCCAAGAGCAAGTCTGCGCGGTTGCTGAAGGTCAATGTGTCGGATCTTGAGAGGGTACGCAGTAAGTTGGTGGCTTGATGCGACGACAGATCGCTCAGCTGTCTCGGCGGAAATATCATTGGCGAGCGGCTTGCGTGCGAAATTTCAGTCCTCCGTAAGCTGGTGCGTCTGACTTTTCTTTCGGAAATGCCTGACTTTTATCAGCTGATCTCCTCCCTATAGTTGCGTCGCTGCAACTATCTGATCAAGAACGAGGGGAGATACACATGAAGAAAATATGGACGTTGGCGGCAGTCGCTACACTGATCGCGACCACCAGTGGCTGCGTGAGCTACAACGTAAGCCAGCCCGCAGCGCCGCTCTCGGGCGAAGTCAAAACCGACCTTAAAGCCGACGTGAAAGTGGGCGAAGCCATCAGCGGCGAATCGTCCACCAACATTCTGTTTGGCTGGCTGGCGTTGGGCGGCGATAACCAGTTCGCAGACGGCGTGACCTATGGTGCAGCCGGCGGCTCCGCCATGGGCCTGCCACTGCCTGATCCGGTGTCGAACGCCAAGGCCGCTGCAGCGTACAAGGCTGTGAAGTCTTCAGGTGCGGATCTGCTCGTCGCCCCTCGCTATGAAGTCACCGTCAACGACTACTTCATCTTCAAGCAGGTGAACGTCAAGGTCACCGGCAACAAAGGCAGCATCAAGAGCATTCGATAACGGCTGGACGGCAGGCGGTGGTGTGGACAGCGATCACCGCCCGCTTTACACCAATACGATCTGATTCTTGCCCTGACGCTTGGCCTGATACATTGCCGCATCCGCGCGAGCGAAGAGGGCTTCCAGGCTTTGGTCCTGATTGCCCAGATTGGTCAGCCCCTGACTGGCCGTGATGCCGAAGCTTTTGTCGTCACGCTGGAACGACAACCGCTGAATTTCCCGTTGCAGGCGCTCGGCAATCTGCTTGGCCATGTCCGGCGCACAGCCCGGGAACACCGCCGCAAACTCCTCCCCGCCAATACGTCCGAACAGATCGCCACGGCGCAACGTCTTTCGTCCGCACTCTGCAATGCGCTGCAGCACGATGTCGCCTTCCTGGTGACCGTACGTGTCGTTGACGAGTTTGAAGTCATCCACATCCAGAAGCAGAAACGCCATCGGCGTGCCTTGCAGACGGGCCTGTTCGAATTCGCGTTGTGCGCACTCGAAGAAGTGTCGGCGGTTGCTGCTCTGGGTGAGCACGTCGGTGGTCGCCAGACGCTGGAGTTCGTCTTCGAGCTGCTTCTTTTCGGTAATGTCTTCGGCGATGCCGACCACGATAAGGCGCTGCCCGTGCTCGGCCTGGTGACTGACAAAGCATTTATCGCTCAGCCAGCGCACCTGGCCGTCGGCCCGGATAATGCGGTACTCGCGGTCCTCGATGGAGCCCTTTTCCAGCACTTCACTGAGGCTGCGCTCTGCGTAATCAAGGTCGTCCGGATAGATGCTGTCGCGCCATTCGCCGAAATCGGCGAGCAGCAACCCGGCCGAACGACCAAAGATGCGCTCGTAGGCGGGGCTGACGTAGATCATGCGCTGGGTCTGCCAATCGAACGCCCACAGCACGGCGTTGACGCTGACCAGCAAGGAACTGAAGAGCTGTTCGCGCTCGCTCAAGCGCGCCACTTCCGCCTGGGCGTGCATCAGCGCCAACAGGGTTTCTGCTGCTGCGGGAATGGCATTAGGGGGTGTCTGATTGTCCATGAGCACTGCATCTCAAAATAAGGTGCGGCGCACAGCCACAACATCTCCACACAGCATAGTGCGAAGGTGCTAGTCAGATAGATTTAGTGGCGTGAAGTTCCGACAGGCGCACATCCGGACGGATGTGCGCCGATCAACGGCATCAGGCGTGCTGAGGGCGCAGGGAGTAGGTTTTCAGCTGGTCGGCGAAGTCGCGCAGGGACTGAATGCCGCTGGCTTCGGCTTCGTGAACCCATTCTTTGATGGCCGCGAGCATGTCGTGGCCATTACTGCTGGTGCGGGCCCAGATCTGCTGCAGCGCCAGACGCTTCTCGTAGATCACCTTCAGCGCCTGACTGTGCTCGAGCATGCTCTGGATACGCACCTGATGCTTGTCGTCCAACAGACTGGTTTCACGCGACAGCAGCCGTTTTGCGCGGCGGAACTGATGGCGGACGGAAGCATCGGCCTTGGCCAGTTCCTGCGCCACCAACGGAGCGATCACCAGTTTTCGGTACTGCGCCATGATCTGGAAACGGTTGTTGAGGATCGCCATGGCCGTGTCCATGTCGACATGGCCCTTGCCCTCGACGCGATGTGCGATCGGTGCGACCCGCTGCACTTTGGCCAGTCGCAGCCAGCAGAACAGCTTGATCCACGCCCAACCCATGTCGAACTCCCAGCGCTTGACCGACAGTTTGGCCGAGTTGGGGTAGGTGTGATGATTGTTGTGCAGCTCTTCGCCGCCGATCAGGATGCCCCACGGCACCAGATTGGTCGCCGCATCGCGGCACTCGAAGTTGCGGTAGCCGACCGCATGACCCAGACCGTTGACCACGCCAGCCGCCCAGACCGGAATCCACATCATCTGAATGGCCCAGACGGTGATGCCGATGACCCCGAACAGCGCCAGGTCGATCACGCCCATGATCATCACGCCCAGACGCGGGTAGCGCGAGTACAGGTTGCGCTCGATCCAGTCTTCCGGGCAGTTCTTGCCGTAGATGCGCAGCGTCTCCGGGTTCTCCGCTTCGGCGCGATACAGCTCGGCGCCTTTGCGCAGCACGGTGGACAACCCTTTGACGACCGGGCTGTGCGGGTCATCGGCGGTTTCGCATTTGGCGTGATGCTTGCGGTGGATAGCGGTCCACTCGCGGGTGTTCTGAGCCGTGGTCAGCCACAGCCAGAAACGGAAAAAGTGCTTGAGCCCGGCGTTGAGTTCGAGCGAGCGGTGAGCTGAATAGCGATGGAGATAGACCGTGACGCTGACAATGGTGATATGTGTCATCGCCAGGGTGACTGCGACCAATTGCCAGACGGAAAGGTCGAGCAGACCGTTGTTCCACATAGGCTGAGTTGCCCTCGGTTGTAACGTGAACAGGTGAGGAGGTCGTTGTGTACAGACCCCGTACAGCAGCGCGCATTATCACTTAGCCACCAGATAAAACCAGTCGCTGTTTTAGATAAGCGTCGCAGGATGTTTCTTAATCTATAATCCCGTACTTTCGTAAGGTTTTTGACTTTTCTATGTCAGCTATTACCCGAGATGCGCTGAAAACCGCACTGATGTATGGGCTGCTGTCGATTTTCTGGTTCGTGTGCAGCGACTACGTGCTGCCGTTTCTGATCGAAGATTCGATTCAGCTGGCGCGGGCCCAACTGATGAGCGGTTATGCCTGGCTGGCACTCAGCGCGGGTTCGATCTACCTTGCCCGTTCCCGATTGCTCGGTTTCATTGGCATCGACGCGCGCAAACAGCGGGATCAGGATCTGCAGCATCTGCGGCTGGCCGCGGCCGTGTTTGACAGCACGCTGGAAGGCGTACTGGTTACCGATTCCGGCGGCGTGATCGTGCACGTGAACCGGGCGTTCATGTCGATCACCGGTTACCAGCAGGACGAAGTGCTCGGCATGCGCCCAAGCAAATTCAAATCCGGGCGCCACGGCCCGGATTTCTACGAGCGCATGTACAAAACCATTCTCGCCGCCGGGCAGTGGAGCGGCGAGATCTGGAATCGACGCAAGAACGGCGAAATCTACCCGCAATGGCAGAGCATTCGCTCAATCAAAGATGACCGCGGCTCGATCACCCATTTTGTCGCCGTGTTCTCGGACATCACCAGTATCAAGCATTCCGAACGCGAACTGGCTCATCTGGCCCATTTCGACGCGCTGACCGGCTTGCCCAACCGGCTGCTGTTCACCGACCGTGCAGAGCAGGCGCAGACCCATGCCCGGCGCAACAAACAGAATCTGGCGCTGCTGCTGATCGACCTCGACCACTTCAAGCACATCAACGACAGCCTGGGTCATAACATCGGCGATGAGGTGCTGAAGGCCGTCAGCGAGCGACTCGCGCAATTGATGGAGAGGGGCGTGACGCTGGCTCGGCTCGGTGGCGACGAGTTCGCCGTGCTCCTTGAGAATCCTCAGCAGGCCGTGCAGGCTGCTGAGCTGGCGCAGGGCGTGTTGGACGGGTTGCGCGAACCGTTCCTGATCGACGGTCAAGCCCTGTTCCTCACGGCGAGCATCGGCATCAGCATATTTCCCAACGATGCACTGAGTGCCGAACAGCTGTTGCGCAACGCCGACGCTGCGTTGTTTCAGGCCAAGAGTCAGGGCCGGGAGAGTTATGCGTTGTACACCGAAGAATTGACGGCCCATGCCCAGCGCCGCGTGGAGCTGACCGGTGAGTTGCGTCGCGCCATCGTGCAGAACGAATTGCGCGTGTTCTATCAGCCGATCCATAACCTGCAGACCCGCCGCATCGAAGGGGTCGAAGCGCTGGTGCGCTGGCAGCATCCTCAGCGCGGCATGGTCTCTCCGGGCGAATTCATTCCGATCGCCGAGCAAAGCGGCTTGATCGCCGACATAGATAACTGGGTGCTGACCGAGGCGTGTCGGCAGATGCGGCGATGGCTCGAAGGGAGTGTCGAGTTGTCATTCGTGGCGGTCAACGTGTCGAGCCGGTTGTTTGGCCGGGGCGATCTGGATCGGCGCGTGGCGCAAGTGCTGAGTGAAACAGGACTGGCGCCTCAGTATCTGGAGCTGGAAGTCACCGAAAGCGCAGTCATGGAGGATCCCGAGCAGGCCATCGAGCAGATGCACCGCCTGCGTGAGTTGGGTCTGAAACTGTCGATCGATGACTTCGGTACGGGGTATTCCTCGCTGCTGCGGCTCAAACGCATGCCCGTGCAGACACTGAAGATCGATCAGGGGTTTGTGGCGGGCCTGCCGGACGATGAGGACGATATTGCTATCGTCCGCGCAATCATCGCGCTTGCTCAGGCGATGGGCATGCGGGTGCTGGCTGAAGGCATCGAGCAAGCCGAGCAGGCGCATTTTCTGCTGAATAACGAGTGCGAGCTGGGCCAGGGCTACTGGTTTGCCCGACCGATGCCTGCCGAGCAGATCGACTGGCAGCATGCGCCGGTGTTCTCGTTGACCTGACCGCCTCGACTGTTGGAGCGCGCTTCCCCGCGATAAACGATGACGCGCAATGCTGAGAGACCGAGGCGCCTTCTTCGCGGGCAAGCGCGCGCCTACATCGATTTGTGGTGTGCTCATTTGAGGGGGGCAAAAGGCTCCAATGAGTCGAACATCCATCAAATGCCTTTTGGTTATATCTGCATTCTTAAATAGTATTTTTAAGAATAACCCCGCCCTTCTACTATCGCTCCCACGCCACAGGCAGCGGCCTTCCCCACGCCGCTGCGGGCAACCCATCTAGGAGCACGATCATGAGCGCATCTCTACGTAGCGTTGACGGCCAGGACGAAGCAAGCATTCTGCGAGAAATTCAGAGTGCGCTACGTGACCTGCGTTTTGGCGCGGTTGAAATCACAGTGCACAACGCACAAGTGGTCCAGATCGAGCGCAAGGAAAAATTCCGTCTGCAGAACCCGGGTAACAAACCCAGCTGATGCACCTGTAGGAGCGCGCTTGCCCGCGAGAGGTCCGTCCAGACGCCACGAATC
>Ga0308163_10000452_pt1 | contig 74175 bp, 69 predicted proteins | sample PhyTR1_FD_201037 | JGI IMG/M metagenome (GOLD analysis project Ga0308163, IMG submission 201037) | Phyllosphere microbial communities from UC Gill Tract Community Farm, Albany, California, United States - DLSLT.R1 | ecosystem: Host-associated > Plants > Phyllosphere > Unclassified | place: USA...
GACGCCGCTGCAGAAGAAGTATGCCGATGCGATGGAGCGTCACCGCCTGAAGCGCGAAATCATCGCCACGGCCGTGACCAACCAGACCATCAACCGGATGGGCGCCACGTTCCTGATGCGTATGCAGGAAGACACCGGCCGCAGCGTGGCCGAGGTCGCCAAGGCCTACACGATCAGCCGTGAAACGCTGGACGCACGTGCCCTGTGGGCACAGATCGATGCGCTCGACGGCACGCTGCCGGAATCGGTGCAGATCGATGCGCTGGAAGTGATCTGGAAGCTGCAGCGTTCGTTCGTGCGCTGGCTGCTGTCGCGCCCGGGCACGATGCCGGGCATCACCGAGGCGGTGAACCGCTACCAGGCCGCCTTCAATGACATCCGCGTGGCGTCGGGCGTGCTGCCCGATTCGCAACGCCCGGCTTACGAGGCGAGCGTGGCCGAGTGGAAGGAAAAGGGCCTGCCGCCGGCACTGGCACAGCAGCTGTCCGAGCTGCAGTTCCTGGAACCGGCGTTCGACATCATCGAACTGGCCCGGACCCGCAAGCTGAAGCCGGTGGACGTGTCCAAGATCCACTTCCGCCTGGGCGACGCCCTGCAGCTGCCGTGGTTGTTCGAGCAGATCGACGCGCTGGAGGTCAACGGCCGTTGGCATGCAGTGGCGCGTGGCGTGCTGCGCGACGAGTTGGCCGCCCACCATCGCAACCTGGCTGCCCAGGTGCTGTCGATGAAGGGCAGCAGCGCCGAAGCCAAGGTGGCGGCCTGGATCGGCCGTGACGACAGCAGCCTGCGCTTCACCCTGTCGATGCTGGCCGAACTGGCCGAGCAGAAGACCCTGGACTACCCGACCGTCTCGGTCGCGGTGCAGCGCCTGGGTCAGCTGGCCGCGCATGGTGCGTAAGCATGGTGCGTGAGCGCATACGCGCTGACGCCCCACGGTTTGCTTTGCAAACCGTGGGCCCCATGCAAACGATGCTTCGACCCCCGCGCCTTCGGCGCGCCCCCCTGACTCAGGGGGGCTCTGCTCCAGGCGCGTGCCTGGCACGTGCATGAAAACCAACGGCCCCGCTCACGTGGGGCCGTTTTTGTTTGGTTGTTTGGCTTGGTGCGGCAAAGGCGAACGGCAGCGCGTGCCGTTTGCTCCTGGGCTGGGCGGGGCTGTGTGGGTTCACGGGACACGCCGCAAGTACGTCCTTGTAGGCTCCGCCACCGCATCCATGCGGTGGAGGGTCCCGTGAACCCACACCCCCCGGCCCAGCCCAGGAACAAAGAGCGACGGCTGCTTTGCCGTGGTGCGGCAGGTATGCTCTGTGCAACAAACTGCCGCACCGGATCCACCGATGAGCGCTTCCCCCCGTATCGCCTTCCTGGCCAGCAACACCGAGCCCGCGCAGCAGGCGCTGGCGCAGATGCTGGCCCGCTATGGCGATTGCACGCCCGAGCAGGCCGATGTGCTGTGCCCGCTGGGGGGCGATGGCTTCATGCTGCAGACCCTGCATCGGCATGCCGCGCTCGGCAAGCCGGTGTTCGGCATGAAGCTGGGCACGGTCGGGTTCCTGATGAACCAGTTCCGTGACGAGGACCTCCCGGCCCGCCTCGCGGCGGCCGAGCCCGCGCACCTGCGGCCGCTGGAGATGCTTGCACTGACCGAGTCGGGCACCACCACCGGCTCGCTTGCCTACAACGACGTCTCGCTGCTGCGCCAGACCCGCCAGGCCGCGCATATCGGCGTGGATCTCAATGGCCAGGAGCGCGTGGCCGAACTGATCGGTGACGGCGTGCTGGTGGCCACCCCGGCTGGCAGCACCGCCTACAACTATTCCGCGCATGGACCGATCCTGCCGCTGGGCTCGCATACCATCGCGCTGACCCCGCTGGCGCCGTACCGGCCGCGCCGGTGGCGCGGGGCGATCCTCAAGGCCGACACCGAGGTGCGCTTCCGCGTGCTCGACCCGTACAAGCGCCCGGTGAGTGTGACCGCTGACTCCCACGAAACCCGCGACGTGGTCGAAGTGACCATCCGCGAATCGCGCGAGCGCCGGGTCACCCTGCTGTTCGACCCCGAGCACAACCTGGAAGACCGGATCCTCAGCGAACAGTTCATGTTCTGAACGGGCCGGGCCGTCACAGCCATCCACTGTGGGACAATGGCTGGCCGGCCGCTGCGGCCGCATTGGATTGCTGAGTGCCATGGGCGACAACACCCCCCGTCTGCTGACCGTCGCGGTAACCTCGCGCGCGCTGTTCGATCTCGAAGAAGGCCATGCGCTGTTCGAGGCCGAGGGCGTGGATGCCTACGCCGAATACCAGCGCAAGCATGAGGACGACGTGCTGCGCCCGGGCGTGGCCTTCCCGGTGGTGCGCAAGCTGCTGGCGCTCAACCAGGGACAGTCGCCCGAACAACCACGGGTGGAAGTGATCCTGCTGTCGCGCAACTCGGCCGACACCGGTCTGCGCATCTTCAACTCGATCCAGCATTACGGCCTGGGCATCATCCGCGCCACCTTCACCGCCGGCGAGCCTACCTGGCCCTACGTGAAGCCGTTCGGCACCGACCTGTTCCTGTCGGCCAACCCCGAGTCGGTGCGCCGCGCGCTGTTGCACGGCATTGCCGCGGCCACCATCCTGCCCAAGCCGCCGGGCGAGACCATCGCCGCCGCCGAGCAGGTCGACCTGGGCCGGCCACTGGGCCAGCTGCGTATTGCCTTCGATGGCGACGCGGTGATCTTCGGCGACGAAAGCGAGCGCATCTCGCGCGAGCAGGGCGTGGAAGCGTTCGGCCGGCATGAGCGTGAGAATGCGCGCGAGCCGCTCAGCGGCGGCCCGTTCCGCAATTTCCTGTCTGCCCTGCATACCCTGCAGGCGGTGTTCCCGTCGGGCGAGGATGCGCCGATCCGTACCGCGCTGGTGACCGCGCGTTCGGCGCCGGCACACGAGCGGGTCATCCGCACCCTGCGAGAGTGGGGCGTGCGCCTGGACGAGGCGCTGTTCCTGGGCGGGCGGCACAAGGGGCCGTTCCTGGAAGCGTTCGGCGCGGACATCTTCTTCGACGATTCGCAGCACAACATCGACAGCGCCCGCCAGCACCAGAGCGTGGCCGCCGGGCACGTACCCCACGGCGTCGCCAACGACGGGTAGGTCATGACCGTGGGCCATGGCCGGAGGCATTTGGCGCACCCACCCACCTCAACGCACCGGCCAACGGGCGGTCCCTACCGGATGGGGAGGCCTGTCGGCTGTTGGGGCGCGTCGTCCGATAGTGGCAGGCGGATGTCCACCAGCTTCCAGCGCAGCCCGAAGCGCTGCAGGACGAACACGATGGGCGCGCCGCTGGCGGTATGCGTGGTGGCGGTGAAGCGCGACAGCGATTCGAAATGGTGCTCGGCGCCCCGCAGCGGGCGCGGCTTGCGCGGCGCGGCGTAGGCGTCGTTGCTTTCCAGGTCGTTGCTGGCCCGTTTCCACAAGGTGTGGCCTTCCAGCAGTGCGCCGATGCCGGTGGGCGTGGCCATCGCATCCACGGCGGTCCCGGTCAGCTTCTCGCTGGCCGACAGCAGCAGCGCACCCAGCAGGTTGGACTGCACCTCCGGGCCGGCCTGGCGCACCACATAGTCGTTGAGCTGGGCGCGCAGGTTGGCGCGCAGCAGCGGGAAGTCGACGTAGCGGTCCAGCTTGGCGGTGTCGCGGGTTTCGATGGCCTGAGCCAGGCCGCGCACGGTCAGGTAGGGCCCGCTGAAAAACAGGCCTGCCAGCACCAGCAGCAGGGCCAGCAGCAACCACGGAAGTTTCTTCATCGATCCGGTACCTGCAGGAGACTGCCCCGAGCTTGCCGCAGCGCCGGTGGAGAAGTGTGAACGCTACTGGCTGGGCGAGCTCCCGGCGCGCTGGAACGCGGCCACCAGCCGCGCCCGTTCGTCGGGCTGCAGCGCGTCCACGCGGGTGTCCAGGATCTGGTCGAGGTTGCCCACCCGGGTCGTGCCCAGCACGCCACTGGCGATGCCCGGGTTCTGCAGCACGTAGGCAAACGCGGTCTGCCCGGGCAACTGCGAGTGCACGCTGGCCACTGCCTTCCGCAGGGTGCGCGCGCTGCGCATCAGCTGGCGGCTGGAGGGCTTCAGCCACGCACGCGCCAGGTACCAGGCGTCGGCCAGCCGCGGCAACCGCACCCGCGCCGGCAGCAGGTGGCCCTGGGCCAGCACGGTGCCGGCCAGCACGCCGATGCACGCCGCGTGCATGGCGGCGATCAGCGGTTCGCGGTCCTGCTGCAGCACGTTGTAGTCGATCAGCGCCACGTCGAACAGGGTGGGGTGGTCGGCAATGTGCTGCATGATCGCGCCGGTATGGGTGTTGATCCCCAGCAGGCGGAACATGCCGTTGCGGCGCATGCGCTCCAGCGCGGTGAGCAGTTCGTCGCTCAGTTCGTGCAGGCCGATGCCGTGCAGCTGGAAGATGTCCAGGTGGTCGCAGTGCAGGTTGCGCAGCGAGGCGGCGCAGCTGCGCTCGATGTTCGCCGGCGAAAAGTCGCGTTGCTCGGCGCCGCTGATGCCGGCCTGGCCGGTCAGCGTGCCGGCCTTGCTGGAAATCACCAGCCCGTCGCGCGGGTGGCTGGCATAGGCGCGCTGCAGGATGCGGCCCAGCCGTGGCTCGGCGTTGAACGCCGAATAGTTGTGGCCGGTGTCGAACAGGTTCACGCCGCGCTCCAACGCGCGGCGCACGATGCGTTCGGCCTGGCCTTCGGCGAACCGATGGTTGCCCCAGAAGCCGGAGCAGCCCAGCGCCACCTGCGATACCTGCAGGCCGCTGCGCCCCAGCGGGCGCGTCGGAATGGCGGTATGCGTGGGCATGGTGCTCAGAATTCCAGGTCCAGCGCCGCGCACAGGTAGTCCACGAACGGCCCCAGCGTGACCAGGTCCGCCGCGATGGTCTGGCGCAGGCGCGGGCCGGTCATCACCGCATCGTCGAGCGAGCGCCAGAACACCCAGTTGCGGTGCTTGAGGTCGTCGATGAATTCGAAGTCGGGCTCGAAGCCCCGCGGTGGGCGCACCAGCTTTTCGCTCTCCTCGAAGTCGAACTTCCTGCGCAGCACGGGCGAATGCGCGGCCGCCTTCCAGCTGCCCGGGTTGTCGACGATGAAGTGCCGCACCTTGCGCTGGGTGGCCGGCTCGGGATGCCACAGCCCGGCACCGACGAAGCTCTCGCCGGGTTGCAGGTGGATGTAGAACGACGGGGCCGGTACCTGCTTGCGGCGCTCATGGAACAGCCGCGCGCCCTGCCAGCTCTTGTACGGCGACTTGTCGTTGGAGAAGCGCGCGTCGCGGTAGATGCGGAACAGCGAACCGCCGACGCCACGCGGGTCGGCGCGGAAATGCTCGCTGACCGCGGCCAGGTCCGGTTGCAGGTCGGCGATCAGGCGCAGGAACGGCTGACGCACGTGCTCTTCGTACTGCGGCTTGTGTTCGTTGAACCAGGTCTTGTCGTTGTTGCGGGCCAGGCCGCGCAGGAAGGTAAAGCTCTTCGGGTTGAAATACGTGCTCACAGGCTCTGCTCCAGGTGGGTGCCCCAGTCGCGCAGCTGCTGCAGCAGGGCGAGCCTGGCCGGATCGGCGGCATGCTCGGTGGCCAGTGCGTCCAGCTGCGCGCGGAACTGCGGCAGGGTCTGCTCGCCCAGCGCGGTGTCGCCAAGCAGGCGCTGGCGACGGTAATCGTTCCAGCGTGAGCGTTCGGTCGCGTCCAGGGTCTGCGGGTGGTTGCGCGCGCGGTAGCGGAACAGCAGCTCGGGCATGCGCGGGTCGCGCAGGCGCTCAGCGTAGCTGGCCAGTTCGGCCGGCGGGCTGGTGCGGATACGGGTCATCAGCGCCTTGTCGCCGTCGGCCAGGAAGCCGTCATAGAGCGAGGCGTCCACGTCGCTGGGGGGCAGCACGCGCTCGCCGCCGAACACCTGGCGCACCTTCTCGGCCAGGGTCGGGCCCAGCTCGCGCAGGCGGGCGGCCTTGGCCTCGATCGCTGCCGGGTCGATGCCCAGGCGTGCGTGATCGGCCGGGCGCAGATGGTTCCAGGCCACCAGTGCTGGCACCTTGTTGAGGTGCACTTCCTTGAGCGGCACGCGCTGCTCGCCTTCGGCCAGGTCGGCGGCGCGGGTGTAGAGGCGCGCGGCGAGGGTCTCGGCCGGCAGTTCCAGCAGCGCGTCGATGTCGCCGTCCAGGTCGAGCGCGATGATGCGGTTGTTGATGTACGGGTGGCGGGCCAGCGGCAGCACCGGGGCGGCGCACATGCGCTGGGCCGGGTAGCGCATCGAAATGTGCAGCACCGGCTGCAGGGCGTCCACGTCGAGCAGGCTGGCCACGAAGCGCTTGTCGCGCAGCTTCAGTGCGTAGTCCCACAAGCGCGGCTGGGCCTGCTTGAACAGGCGCGCCAGGCCGATGGTGGCGTGCACGTCCGACAGCGCTTCGTGGGCGTCGCCCTGGCGGACGTTGTTGGCGGTGGCCAGGTGCTCGAGCTTGAACGAGGTGGCGCCATCTTCGCGCTGCGGCCACACCACGCCCTCCGGACGCAGCGCATGCAGCAGCCGCATCATGTCCAGCAGGTCCCAGCGCGAATTACCGTTGCGCCACTCGCGCTCATACGGGTCATGGAAGTTGCGGAACAGCCCGTGGCGCACGAACTCGTCGTCGAAGCGCAGCGTGTTGTAGCCCAGCGAGCAGGTGCCCGGGCGCGCCATCAGGTCGTTGATGCGCGCGAACGCCTCGGCTTCGCTGACCCCGGCGGCCAGCGCATGCTGCGGGGTGATGCCGGTGATCAGGGTGGCCACCGGCGAAGGCAGCAGGTCATCGGCGGGCTTGACGTAGAAGCTGACCGGTTCGTCGATGATGTTCAGGTCGGCGTCGGTGCGGATCGCGGCAAACTGCGCGATGCGGGTACGGCGCGGGTCCTGGCCGAAGGTTTCCAGGTCGTAGAACAGGAAGCTGTCAGCCATCAGTGCGCGCCCTCCAGCACGGGCAGCTGCGCATGCACGATGCGCTCCAGGGCGGCCCAGTCGATGTGGTCCAGGCTGTCGTGCCCGGCGGTGGCATCTTCGAGGATGCGACGCTGCAGCTCGGTGCGCGCATGCGCTACCGCATACGGTGTGTGCAGGAAAGTCACCATGGTGTAGTGCGGCACGAAACGCGTGGGCCAGCGCGCCTGCAGGGCCTGTTCCAGTTCACGCTGGAGCAGGAAGGCCGGGTCGGCGACGCGGTCGCGCATTTCCAGGTAGTTGTCCAACGCCATCTGCTGGATCGCTTCGGCGTTGGGCTTGCGGTCGGCCTCGAAGGCGGCAAAGGCTGCCGCCAGCGTGTCCTGCTGGAGCAGGTGGCCGGCCAGCGCCACGCAGTCTTCAAACGCGCAGTTCATGCCCTGGCCGTGGAAGGGCACCATCGCGTGCGCGGCGTCGCCGAGCAGCACGGCGCGGCCGTGCAGGTGCCAATGTTTGAGGTGCAGCGTGCCGAGCAGGCCGGGCGGGTGTTCTTCCCAGTCGCGGCGCAGGTTGGGGATCAGGGCCAGCGCATCGGGGAAGTCGCGCGCGAACAGCGCTTCGGCCTCGGCACCGGTGGTGGTGGTGGCAAAGCTCGGGTCGCCTGCGTTGGGCAGGAACAGGGTGACGGTGAAGGTGCCTTCGTCATTGGGCAGCGCAATGCACATGTAGTGCCCGCGCGGCCAGATGTGCAGCGCGTTGGCTTCGATGCGGAAGCCACCGTCGGCGGTGGGCGGGATCTCCAGTTCCTTGTAGGAGTGGTCGAGGAACTCGGTGCGCTCGTCCAGCGGCTGCTTGCGGTTCATCGCCGCGCGCAGCGCCGAGCCGGCCCCGTCGGCGCCGATCAGGGTGTCGAACCGGATGTCGTGCGGCTGGTCGTCGCGGTCGTCGATGAAACGGGCATAGCCGGCATCGAAATCGACGGTGTGCAGGCGGCGGTGGAAATGCACCTGCGCGCCGGCATCTTCGGCCAGCTGCAACAGCGTGGTGTTGAGGTCCTTGCGGTGGATCGACCAGATCACTTCGCTGTCGTCGCGGCCGTAGCGTTGCAGCTGCGGCTCGCCCTGGCGCGGGTGCACCATGCGCCCGCGCATCATCACCGCCTTGGCCATGACCGCGTCTTCGACCCCGGCCTGGCGCAGCGCATTGCGGCCGCGTTCGGCCAGGGCCAGGTTGATCGAGCGGCCCGACTCGTAGTCGCTGATGCGCGGGTCGCCGCGGCGTTCGTACAGGGTGATCCGCCAGCCCTGGCGGGACAGCAGGATGGCGAGCAGGGAGCCGGCCAGGCCAGCGCCGATGATGCTCAGCGAGCGGGAAGGGGGTGCGATCACATCGATGTCCGTGGGGGCGGGGAGGGCGGGGATGATTACAGCCCTGCCCAGGCGTCCACTTCGTCGACGAAGTGGTGCAGGTCCTGGTAACGGTTGTAGAGCGGCGTGGGCGAGATGCGGATGACGTCCGGTTCGCGCCAGTCACCGAGCACGCCGACGGTCTGCAGGTATTCGAACAGGCTGCGGCCACGCTCGCGCCCCCCTACCACGCGCAGCGAGAGCTGGCAGCCGCGGCGGTCCGGTTCGCTGGGGGTGAGCACCTCCAGCACGCCGGTCAGGCGGGCGCGCACCAGCGCGTCGAGCAGGCCGGTCAGGCGCAGCGACTTTTCGCGCAGGGCAGCGATGCCGCCGGCCTTGTCGACGACGTCGAGAGCGGCGCGTAGCGGGGCCAGGCCGAGCACGGGCGGGTTGCTGAGCTGCCAGCCTTCGGCGCCGACGGCGGGCACGAACTGCGGGGCCATCTTGAAGCGGGTGGCTTCCTCGTGGCCCCACCAGCCGGCGAAGCGCGGCAGGCTGCTGTCGCGGTGGTGGCGTTCGTGCACGAAGCAGCCGGCCACGGCGCCGGGGCCGGCGTTGAGGTATTTATAGTGGCACCAGACGGCGAAGTCGGGGGCGATGTCGTGCAGCTGCAGGGGGACGTTGCCGACCGAGTGGGCCAGGTCGAAGCCGACGCGGGCGCCCTGCAGGCGGGCCATGCGGGTGATGGCATCAAGGTCGAAGACCTGGCCGCTGCGGTACTGCACGCCGGGCCACAGGACCAGCGCCAGGCGCGGGCCGTGTTCGGTGATGGCACGCTCGATGGCCTGCAGTGAAATGGTGCCGTTGGGTTCGTCGGGCTGGACTTCGATAAGGTCGGTGGCCGGGTCGAAGCCGTGGAAGCGGATCTGCGATTCGACGGCGTGGCGGTCGGTGGGGAACGCGCCGGCTTCGATGAGGATGGCGGGGCGCTCGCGGCTGGGCCGGTAGAAGCTGACCATCATCAGGTGCAGGTTGACGCTGAGGGTGTTCATGGCGACCACTTCGCTGGGCAGCGCGCCGACGATGCGGGCGAGCTGTTCGCTGACGAGGCGGTGGTAGCGCAGCCACTGGGTATCACCGGTGAAGTGGCCTTCGACGGCGAGGCTGGCCCATTTGTCCATGACGTCCTGGACCGCGGCCCGGGCGCCGCGCGGTTGCAGGCCAAGCGAGTTGCCGACGAAGTAGGTCTGGTCGCGGTGGTTGTGCTGGGGGAAGACGAACTCGCTGCGCAGGGTGCGCAGGGGGTCGGCGGCGTCCAGGGCAACAGCGTGGGTGCGGCTGAGAAGTTCGGACATGGTGCAACCAGCGGTGACAGTGACGGACAGTTTATCCGGGTGGTGGGGGCGTGGGCTGAATCCGGTGGTTGGGGTGGTTTTTGTTTTTTTCGAGGCGTGCGGCAAGTGCGACGGCGACGGCGACGGCGACGGCAACGGCAACGGCAACGGCAACGGCAACGGCAGAAGCGGGGTGGCTGTGCGGTGGGTGGGCTGGCGCGGTGCGGGTGGGTGGCCGGGACACGCCGTAAATCCGTCCGTGGAGGCTCCGCCACCGCATCCATGCGGTGGAGGGTCCCGGCCACCCACCCGCACCACGCCCTGACACAGGGTCGGTGCGCAGGGGAAACGCGGGTGATGCCGTGGCGGGGTGGGCTGCGGGTGACGTGCGTAATGCGGGTGATGCGGGTAATGCGGGTGAAGCGGGTGAAGCGAGGTAGTGCGGGATGAGGCGGGATGGCGCGGGGCAATGCGGGGTCATGCGGAGTGATGCGGGGCGACGCGGGGTGTCGTCGGGACACGCTGGTAGAGCCGACAGTTGGTCGGCTGCTCTCCGCTCAGCGGTCATGCTGCCATCGAACGACGCAGGGCTATCGGCCGTCGATCGAGGATGGACCCTGCCAGGGTCGAGGTGACGCGGGGCCACGTGACGTCACCCGGGGGTAGAGCCGACCGTTGGTCGGCTGCTTTCAGCGCAAACGCGCGCGTGCAGCTCGGCGCTTCTCAATCCTCAACCGCACCAGCCCCCGGCAACGGGTCCACATGCCCGCAGGCCTCACACGTGCGCATCTCCACCGATGCCTGGTACCGCGCAAACACTTTCGGCAGGTCCGTTTCGATGTTTTCCAGCGCGAAGTACTCTTCGTACAGTTTGTGGTTGCAGCGTTCGCAGAACCACAGCAGGCCGTCGCGTTCGTGGGCGAGGCGCTTGCGCTCCACTACCAGTCCCACGCCGCCGGGCGGGCGGCGCGGGGAATGCGGCACCTTGCCCGGCAGCAGGAAAATCTCGCCCGCGCGGATCGGAATGTCGCGCACGGCGCCGTCTTCCTGCACCTTCAGCACCATCTCGCCTTCGAGCTGGTAGAACCACTCCGGGCCTTCGTCGTAATGGTAGTCCGTCCGGCTGTTCGGTCCGCCCACCACCATCACGATGAAGTCCCCGTTCTCGATCATCTTGTTGCCCACCGGCGGCTTCAGCAGGTGCCGGTGTTCTTCGATCCAGCCCAGCAGGTTGATCGGCATGGGGAGCATGGTGCGATGTCCGTGGTGGGGAAGGGTCAGTCGCGCTTGCCGCGGCGCGGTACGTGCGCCAGCGCCCGCTCGTAGGCTGGCTGCAGGTCTTCCGGTGCGCCCACGTCGATGCCCATTTCGCGCACCCGGCCGTCCTTCAGGCTGTAGACCCAGCCGTGCACCATCAGCTTCTGCCCGCGCGCCCAGGCGTCCTGCACGATCGTCGACCGGCAGGCATTCACCACCTGCTCGATCACGTTCAGTTCGCACAGCCGCGCATGCTTCAGCTCCGGCTCTTCGATCGCGTCCATGATCGCGGCATGCTTCTGCGCCACATCGCCCACGTGCCGCAGCCAGTTGTCGGCCAGGCCCACGCGCGTGTTGTTCAGGCTGGCGTGTACGCCGCCGCAGCCGTAATGGCCCACGATCAGGATGTGTTTCACCTTTAGCTGGTCCACCGCGTACTGAATCACGCTCAGGCAGTTGAGGTCGGTGTGCACGACCACGTTGGCGACGTTGCGGTGCACGAACACTTCGCCCGGCGCCATGCCGATGATCTGGTTGGCCGGCACGCGCGAATCCGAGCAGCCGATCCACACGTATTCCGGATGCTGCTGCTTGGCCAGTTGGTGGAAGAAGTCGGGGTCTTCCTTCTCGATCCGGTCCGCCCATTCGCGGTTGTTCTGCAGCAGCTTGTGGATGTCTTTCATGGGGCAGGTGTCCCTGACGTGAGGTGGGGGCAAGGCGCGGCCAGCCTGGCCGCAACGTCGCGGAAAACGGGGAGGGTCAGCCGGCGGCGTCGCCGTCGCGGCGCCAGCGCATCCACTGCGCCAGCTCGCGGGAAGCCGGGGCGTCCAGCGTCGACAGCGCGTCGATCACGCTGCGCTGGTTCGCCTCCGGGTGGTTCTGGCTCAGTTTGAGCTTGATCTGTACCTGGGCCGGCCGGAAGCGGAAGCCGACGATGCCGGCCAGCATGCGCTGCTGGCGCGGCTCGATCGGCAGCAGGTCCCAATCGCCGCCCACCGTGCCTTCGTAATGCATGCTCAGTGCGTCCAGCATCGCCACCAGCGCGTCCGGGTCGGTGACCGGCTCCAGCACGCCGCGCAGTTCGGCCGCGGCATAGTTCCAGGTTGGCACGCGCGCCTGCGCGACCTTGTCCGGATACCAGCCCGGCGACACATACGCGTGCGGGCCGTTCACCAGTAGCGTGGCCGGGCCGGCGTGGCCGGCCTGCGGATTCGGTTTGGCCCAGTGGCCCTCGATCAGGATGCCGCCCGCACCACGCGTATACACCACCGGCAGGCGCGTGGCCTGCGGGTAGCCGTCGGCGCCGTTGGTCACGAGGGTGACGAACGCATCGCGCGCCAGCAGCCGGTCCAGCCAGATCAGATCGGTCTCGGCGAAGGCGGACGGAATGAACATCGTCGGTTACGCGCGGGCGCCCAGGCTCTGCACCATGCGGCCGTGCAGGTCGGCGTCGCTGGCGCCCTGCGGCGGCTGCACTTCATGCAGCGAGAAGCCGCGGATCAGCGCGTCTTCCTCGTCCAGCCCGTCATAGGAGACGAATTCGGCGTCGAACAGCTGCGAGCGTGCGGTGTCCTCGCTGTCGTAGCTGAGCGTGTTGCCGTCGCTGTCCAGCACTTCGGCGGTGCCCGCCGGGCGGACCCGCAGGCGGGCCCAGATCAGCGTGTTGCCCAGGCTGGCCAGGAACCACTCGTCGCGGTCGGGGGAGGTGTCGTTCATATCAGTACCATCGAAAGCAGCCAGAGCAGGGCAGCCATGCCCAGCCCGGCCAGCAGGGTCAGCAGCGATACCCAGGCCGGCGTTGCCAGCCCGGACAGCGCCCGGTCGGGGGTTTGCCGGTAATCACGGCCCAGCAGCCAGCGCAGCGCGTCCGGGCGCAGGAACGCGCCGTTGCCGAAGCGTTGCGCCAGCAGCGGGTGGCGGTCGCGGATGTGGACCAGGGTGAGCGGCCAGAAGATCACGAAGGCACTGAACCCGGCGATCGCCACGCCGACGAAGCACAGCGCGAAGAACAAGGTCATGGGTCAGTGCCTCCGTAGGTGGATCAGAACTCGGCGGTGCCCGGTGCGCGCGGGTAGGCGATCGCATCGCGGATGTTGCCCAGGCCGCAGACGTAGACCACCAGGCGCTCGAAGCCCAGCCCGAAGCCGGCGTGCGGCACCGAACCGTAGCGGCGGAAATCGCGGTACCAGCCGTAGTGTTCGCGGTCCAGGCCGAACTGCGCCATGCGCGCGTCCAGCACGTCCAGGCGCTCTTCGCGCTGGCTGCCGCCGATGATCTCGCCGATGCCCGGGGCCAGCACGTCCATCGCCGCAACGGTCTTGCCGTCGTCGTTCAGGCGCATGTAGAACGCCTTGATGTGCTCAGGGTAGTTGGTCACCACCACCGGGCGGCCGATGTGCTCCTCGGTCAGCCAGCGCTCGTGCTCGGTCTGCAGGTCCAGGCCCCACTCGACCGGGAAGTCGAACTTCTTGCCCGAGTTCTGCAGCAGCTTCACCGCCTCGGTGTAGTCGATCTGCTCGAACGGGGCATTGATGAAGGCCTCCAGCTTGGTGATCGCGTTCTTGTCCACGCGCTCGGCCAGGAACGCCAGGTCGTCGCCACGCTCGTCGAGCACCGCGCGGAACAGGTACTTCAGGAACTGCTCGGCCAGGCGCGCGTCTTCGGCCAGGTCGGCGAAGGCGATTTCCGGCTCGATCATCCAGAACTCCGCCAGGTGGCGGGTGGTGTTGGAGTTTTCGGCGCGGAAGGTCGGGCCGAACGTGTACACCTTGCTCAGGGCCAGGCAGTACGCCTCGACGTTGAGCTGGCCGGACACGGTCAGGAAGGTTTCCTTGCCGAAGAAATCGCGGCTGAAATCGACCTCGCCCTTGTCGTTGCGGGGCAGGTTGGCCATGTCCAGGGTGGAGACCCGGAACATCTGGCCGGCGCCTTCGGCATCGGAGGTGGTGATGATCGGGGTGCTGATCCAGTTGAACCCGTTCTCGTGGAAGAACCGGTGCACGGCCTGGGACAGGCAGTTGCGGATGCGGGTGACCGCGCCGAACAGGTTGGTGCGCGGGCGCAGGTGCGCCACTTCACGCAGGAACTCGGCGCTCATCGGCTTGGGCTGGATCGGGTAGGTCAGCGGGTCTTCGACCAGGCCGACGATCTCGATGCTGCTGGCCTGGATCTCGAAGGACTGGCCCTTGCCCTGCGACTTGACCAGGGTGCCGCGGGCGATCACCGAACAGCCGGGGGTGAGGGCCTTGATCGCGTCGAAGTTGTCCAGGGTGTCATTGGCCACCACCTGGATGGGGGCAAAGCAGGAGCCATCGGTGACATTGACGAAGGCCAGTGCTGCCGACCCACGCACCGTACGCACCCAACCGCGTACGGTTGCCTCGCCGCCTTCCGGGATCTTCCCGGCAAGCGCATGTTCAACGCTGACCACCGTCATGACTTGAATCCTCTATTGATCGACTCGATCTCTGAACGAGGAGTTTAACGGGTGCAGCGTTCTGCTTGCGAGGCATTTTTAGCCGCCGTGGACTCCTATAATGACCCCGATCCGCTGGAGTTGCCTGTCATGGCTGTAAGCCTTACCCCTGTTGCCTTTGCCCGTGTGCAGAAGTTCGTCGCCCAGACCCCGGGCGCACTGGGCCTGCGTTTCGGCGTCACCCGTACCGGTTGTTCGGGCTGGGGCCACATCACCGACCTGGCCCGCGACGAGCGCCAGGGCGACACCGTGTTCGAGCAGGACGGGGTGCGCATCTACGTGGATGCCGACAGCCTGGGCCTGGTCGACGGCACCGAGATCGACTTCGGCAAGCACGGGCTGAGCGAGACGTTCACGTTCAGGAACCCGAACGCCACCGCCGAATGCGGCTGCGGCGAGAGCTTCACCACCGAAGCCGACAAGGCCTGATCCGGGCCGCGGCGGGGGCGGCTGGCCCCGCTGTTGCTTGCTTGCGGGCGCCGCTGCTGCCATACTTTGCGGCTTCCTGCCTGATTCCGGGCAGGACCCTTGCCCCACCGCGTTCATCTGCGGGGGGCTGTCCGGCCCCAAAGGGCCACATCCGAAAGGTAAAAACACATGAGTCGTCATTACGAAGTCGTGTTCCTGGTCCATCCGGACCAGAGCGAACAGGTCCCGGCCATGATCGAGCGCTACAAGGCGCTGGTCGAGAACGGCAACGGCACCATCCACCGTCTGGAAGACTGGGGCCGTCGTCAGCTGGCCTACCCGATCCAGAACCTGGTGAAGGCCCACTACGTCATGCTCAACATCGAGTGCGACCAGGCCGTGCTGAGCGAGCTGGTGGAGAGCTTCCGCTTCAACGATGCCGTGCTGCGCAACCTCGTCATCAAGCGTGACGAAGCCGACACCGAGCAGTCGCTGATCATGAAGAGCAAGGACGAGAAGGGTGACAAGCCCGAGCGTGGCGAGCGTCGTCGTCGTGATGACGAAGAAGGTGAAACCACCCCCGCCGCTGACACCGATGCCGGCGAAGACGCCGCTTCGGCCGCTTAAGGAGCACTGACATGTCCAAGTTCTTCCGTCGCCGCAAGTTCTGCAAGTTCACGGCCGAAGGTGTCAAGGAGATCGATTACAAGGATCTCAACACCCTGCGCCAGTACCTGACCGAGAACGGCAAGATCGTGCCGAGCCGCGTCACCGGTACCAAGTCGAAGTACCAGCGCCAGCTGGCAACGGCCGTCAAGCGCGCCCGTTTCCTGGCCCTGATTCCGTACACCGACAACCACGACGTCTGATGAAAGCAGGCGGCTTCGGTCGCCGCTTTCGTGGACCTGGCCGCCCGCGCTGCAAAGCGTCGGGCGGTTTCACGGTCTACCGTTCGGATATTCGGACAGCCATCGCTGCGGGGCCACGCCTCGCTAACGAATACATATTTGGAGCTACACCATGAAGCTGATTCTTCTCCAGAAGGTCACCAACCTCGGCGGTCTGGGCGATCTGGTCGACGTGAAGCCGGGCTACGGCCGCAACTTCCTCGTCCCGACCGGCAAGGCCGTTCCGGCCACCGCCACCAACGTTGCCGAGTTCGAAGCCAAGCGCGCCGACTACGAAGCCAAGGCCCAGTCGATCCACGCTGACGCCGAAGCCCGCAAGGCACAGCTGGAAGGCAAGAGCGTCACCATCGCCGCCAACGCGTCGACGGAAGGCAAGCTGTACGGTTCGGTTGGCCCGCGCGACATCGCCGAAGCCTTCACCAAGGCCGGCCTGCCGCTGGAAAAGAGCGAAGTGATCCTGGGCGAAGGCGCTTTCCGCAACGTGGGCGAGTACGAGGTGACTGTTCACCTGCACGCCGACGTGGAAACCACCGTCAAGGTGGTTGTGGAAGCCGAAAAGGCCTGATTCCGGCCGAAAGGCTAGCGTCACCAGAACGGGTGCCCGCAAGGGTGCCCGTTTTTGTATGTGGGGGTTTGTTTTTTTAAAAGCTTAAAAGCTCGAAGCTTGAAGCCAGATCACAGGCAGAGGCCGGCGCTTTGGTTCTTCCGGTGAGAGGGTGCCGGGTGGCCTTGGCCGGGACACGCGGTGAATCCCGCCCACCCCGGCCGCCCAGACGGAGCCAGCACGCAAAGGCTTTGGCTCCAGCTTTGGCTCCAGCTCCTGCTCTGGCCCCGGCTCCCGCCCTTCGCTTCTAACCAACCCTAACCCACCCCCACAGCCCGTGGAACACCCGCCCCGTTATACTCAGGCTATCGCGTCGCCCTTGGGGCCATTGAAATCCAGCAACATCAATGGCTTGAGGGTGGGAATCGCTCCGACATCCACCCTGGCGGGGGTCGCTTCAGGCCCTTGCCCCGGAAACCAATCCCGCCATGCGTCTGTCCACGATCAAGCTGTCCGGTTTCAAATCCTTCGTCGACCCGACCACCCTGCACCTGCCGACCAACATGACCGGCGTGGTGGGGCCCAATGGCTGTGGCAAGTCCAACATCATCGATGCCGTCCGCTGGGTCATGGGCGAAAGCTCGGCCAGCCGCCTGCGCGGTGACTCGCTCACCGACGTCATCTTCTCCGGCTCCTCGGCACGCAAGCCCGTCTCCCAGGCCACCGTCGAACTGATCTTCGACAACACCGACCACACCATCACCGGCGAGTACGCCTCCTTCAACGAAATCTCGGTCAAGCGCCAGGTCAGCCGCGACGGCAGCAGCAACTACTACCTCAACGGCACCAAATGCCGCCGCCGCGACATCACCGACCTGTTCCTCGGCACCGGCCTCGGCCCGCGCAGCTACTCCATCATCGAACAGGGCATGATCAGCCAGATCATCGAAGCCCGCCCCGAAGACCTGCGCGTGTACCTGGAAGAAGCCGCCGGCATCTCCAAGTACAAGGAACGCCGCAAGGAAACCGAAACCCGCATCCGCCACACCCGCGAAAACCTCGACCGCCTTGGCGACCTTCGCGAGGAGATCGGCAAGCAGCTCGAGCACCTCAAGCGCCAGGCGCGCCAGGCCGAGCAATACCAGGCCCTGCAGGAAGAGCGCCGGGTCAAGGATGCCGAGTGGAAGGCGCTGGAATACCGCGGCCTCGATGGCCGCCTCGGCGGCCTGCGCGAAGCGCTTTCGCAGGAAGAAACCCGCCTGCAGCAGTTCATCGCCGAACAGCGCGATGCCGAAGCCCGCATCGAAACCAGCCGCGTGCGCCGCGAAGAAGCCGCCGATGCGCTCAGCACCGCCCAGGCCGAGGTGTACCAGGTGGGCAGCACGTTGGCCCGCCTCGAACAGCAGATCCAGCACCAGCGCGAAATGTCGCAGCGCCTCAACAAGGCGCGCGATGAAGCCCAGCAGGCCCTGGCCGAACTGGGCCAGCACATCAGCGGCGACGAAGCCAAACTGATGGTCCTGCGCGACGCCGTGGACGAGGCCGAGCCGCGCCTGGAACAGCTGCAGGAAGAAAACGAAATCAAGCAGGAAGCCCTGCGTGACGCCGAGGCCCGCCTGGCCGACTGGCAGCAGCGCTGGGAAGCCCACACCCGCAGCACCTCCGAAGCCTCGCGCGCCGGCGAAGTCGAACGCACCCGCGTCGACTACCTCGACCGCCAGGTGCTGGAAGCCGACCGCCGCCGCGAAGCGCTGAGCGCCGAACGCGCCAGCCTGGACCTGGACGCGCTGGCCGAGGTGTTCGAAGAACTGCACCTGCAGCACCAGACCCAGAAAGAGGCGCTGGACGGCCTCAACGAGCAGGTTGAAGAACGCAAGCAGGCCGTGGCCGTCCTGCAGGACCGCCAGCGCACCGGGCAGACCGAACTGGCCGAGATCCGCAAGCAGGCCCAGGCCGCGCGCGGCCGCTTGTCGTCGCTGGAAACCCTCCAGCAGGCCGCGTTGGGCCAGGAGCAGGGCGCGGCGGTGGCGTGGCTGAAGGCGCGCGGGCTGGATTCGGGCGCGCGCGTCGGCGAACGCCTGACCGTGGAAAGCGGCTGGGAAAACGCCGTGGAAAGCGCGCTTGGCCAGTTGATCGAAGGCGTGCTGGTAGATGCCCCCGAACAGCTGGTGGCCGAACTGGCCGAGCTGGGCGAGGGCCGCATTGCGCTGGTCTCCGACAGCCAGGCGCCGCTCAGCGTGGCGCCGACCTCGCTGGCGGCCAAGGTGCAGGGCCCCACCGCGATCCGCCGACTGCTGGCCCGGCTGCATGCCGCCGAAGACCTGGACGCCGCGCGCACCCTGCAGGCCACGCTGGGCGAGGGCGACTCGGTCATCACCCGCGGTGGTGAGCGCCTGGGTGACGGCTGGGTGCGCGTCTCGCGCTCCGGCGCGGCCAAGCAGGGCGCGCTGCTGCGCGAGCGCGAGATCGTCACCCTGCGCGGTCAGATCGACACGTTGCAGGAGCGCGAGGCCGAACTGGAGCAGCAGCTGTCAGCGTTCCGCGAGCAGCTGCTGGCCGGCGAACAACATCGCGAAGACGCGCAGCGGCAGCTGTACCAGGCCCATCGCAGCGTGTCCGAACTGGGTGGCCAGCTGCAGAGCCAGCAGGGCAAGGTAGAAGCGGCGCGGACCCGCATCGACCGCATTGAAGGCGAACTGCTGCAGCTGCAGGAAACCCTGGATACCGGTCGCGAACAGGTACGCGAGGCCCGTGCGCGGCTGGACGATGCGGTCACCAGCATGGGCGACCTGGAGGCGGTGCGTGCGGCGCTGGAAGGCGAACGTCGCCAGCTCACCGATGCCCGCGACCAGGCCCGTGACCAGGCCCGCAACGTGCGTGAGAGCGCGCATTCGTTGGCGTTGACGCTGGAATCGCAGCGCACCCAGATAGCCTCGCTGAGCCAGGCGCTGGAGCGCATGAGCATCCAGCGTGGCCAGCTCGACACGCGCCTGGGCGAGCTGCATTCGCAGCTGGACCAAGGCGATTCGCCCGTGCAGACCTTGCAGGCCGAGCACCAGAATGCCCTCAGCGAACGCGTGCGCGCCGACCGCGTACTGGGCGAAGCGCGCACCCTGCTGGACGGTATCGACGCCGAACTGCGGAATTTCGAACAGACCCGCCACAAGCGCGACGAGCAGGCACTGGCCCAGCGCGAGCGCATCTCCCAGCGCAAGCTGGACCAGCAGGCGCTGGTGCTGAGCGCCGAGCAGCTGTCGGCGTCGGTGGAGAAGGCCGGCTTCGTGCTGCAGGACGTGATCAACACGCTGCCCGAAGACGCCCGCGTGACCGACTGGGAACAGACGGTGCACCAGATCGATGGCCGCATGCGCCGCCTGGAGCCGGTCAACCTGGCCGCCATCCAGGAATATGGCGAAGCGTCGCAGCGCTCGGAGTACCTGGATGCGCAGAACACCGACCTGACCACCGCGCTGGAAACCCTCGAAGACGCCATCCGCAAGATCGACCGTGAAACCCGCGGCCGCTTCAAGGACACCTTCGACCGCGTCAATGCCGGCGTGCAGCAGCTCTATCCGCGCCTGTTCGGCGGTGGCCATGCGTACCTGGAATTGACCGGTGAAGACCTTCTCGACACCGGTGTAGCCATCATGGCGCGGCCGCCGGGCAAGCGCGTGTCCAGCATCTCGCTGCTGTCCGGTGGCGAGAAGGCGATGACCGCGGTGGCGTTGGTGTTTGCGATCTTCCAGCTCAATCCGGCGCCGTTCTGCCTGCTGGACGAGGTGGACGCGCCGCTGGATGAAGCCAACGTCGGCCGCCTGGCCAACATGGTCAAGGAAATGAGTGAAAAGGTGCAGTTCCTGTTCGTCAGCCACAACAAGGCCACCATGGAAGCGGCGCACCAGTTGTCGGGCGTGACCATGCGCGAACCGGGCGTCAGCCGCCTGGTCAGCGTGGACCTGGAAGAGGCGGCACGATTGGCGGGCGCCGCCTGACGTGCCATCCTTAGTACCTGAACGTATTTAGCCGGAGACCCCCACCGAATGTCCGACATGGCACTGCTCCGCATCGGCATCCTGGCCGCCGGCCTGCTGTTGATCGCCGCGATCTTCCTGTTTGGCCGTCCGAAGAAAAAATCGCAGGGTCGTCGCGTCGACACCGCCGAGAGCGGTACCGGCGCGCGCCGTGAGCCGAGCCTGGGCGAAGGCGAGGGCAGCGATGCCGCCGCTGGCAGCACCGGCGAGGACGGCGTGACCCAGCCCGAACTGGGTCTGCCCGACGTCGATGGCGCCGCCAGCGACCTGGGCAAGCGCGCCAGCCAGGATTTCGACAAGATCGTGTCGTTGTTCGTGGCCGCCCGCGCCGGTGAACAGCTGCGTGGCGAAGACATCGTCGTGGCCGCTGAAAAGACCGGCCTGGTGTTTGGCCACATGAACGTGTTCCACCGCCTGGTCGAAGGCCATCCCGAGCGCGGTCCGATTTTCTCGATGGCCAGCATCATGAAGCCGGGCAGCTTCGACATGGCCAACATCCGCGAGATGGAAACGCCGGCGATCGCCTTCTTCCTCACCCTGCCGGCGCCGCTGACCGCGCTGGACGCGTGGGAAAAGATGCTGCCGACCGTGCAGCGCATGGGCGAACTGCTCGACGGTGTGGTGCTGGACGACAGCCGCAATGCCCTGGGCCGCCAGCGCATCGCGCACATCCGTGACGAACTGCGCGCCTACGATCGCCAGCACCAGGCGCCGCCGCTGACCAAAGCCCCGCGCTGGTAACGCCCACCCGGCGGGCATCGACCGTTGGTCGATGGGCGATGGCGGCGCGACGCGCGATCTCGATGCGGATCGCGGCCCGACGCGCGATGTCAATGCGCTTTGTGGCCAACGCGCGATGTCGATGCGCTTTGCGGCCCAACGCACGATGAGGCGGTAGGCATCGACCGTTGGTCGATGCGCTTTGTGGCCCAACGTACGATGCGGCGGTAGGTATCGACCGCTGGTCGATGCCTTTGCGGTAGTGCCGGCCGCTGGCCGGCAACCACGGATACCCGCAACGAAGAGCAGCCGATCCACGGTCGGCCCAAGCAAGAGCAGCCGACCAACGGTCGGCTCTACCCGGTGATCGCCGCGAACGCGTCGCGGAACCGGGCCATCTCTGCCGCCGTGCCCACCGTTACCCGCACCCGCTGCGGCCAGATCGGCCAGCTGCGGCCGATCACCACGCCGTGCTCGGCCATGGCCGCCGCGAAGGCGCTACCATCGCGCTTGACGTCCACCACGAAGCAGTTGGCTTCGCTCGGCACGCAGGCGAATCCGCGCGCGGCCAGCCAGGCCACGGTGGCCTGCCGCACCTGCGTGTTCTCGGCCTTGCGCTGCGCCACCAGGCCCGGCGCGCGCAGGCTGGCCAGCCCGGCCGCGAGTGCGGTGACCGGCAGCGGGTTGTCGCCCAGGCTGGCCAGTTCGCGCAGTCGGTCCGGGTGCGCCGCGGCCACGCCCAGGCGCAACCCGGCCATGCCGTACAGCTTGGAAAACGTACGCAGCACGATCACATCGTCGCGCTGAGTCACCTGGGCGATCACCGAGCGCTGCTCGCTGTACTGCACGTAGGCCTCGTCGACCAGCACCCGCGTCTGCCGGGGCTTGTTGGCCAGCAGCCAGGCGATGTCCGCTGCCGGGGTGATCGACCCGGTGGGGTTGTTCGGATTGCACAGGTACAGCAGGCCGGCATTGATCCGTGCGGCCGCAGCGGCCATCGCGCGCACGTCATGCGCGCCGTCCTCGCGCAGCGGAACCTGGGCCACGGTGGCGCCGCGCGCGGCGGCCAGGTCGCCCAGCGCTTCGAAGGTGGGGTCGGCCACCACCAGCGCGGCGCTGGCCGAGGTCCACAGCATCGCGGCACGGTTGAGTGGCTCGCTGGAGCCCGGGTACAGGCGCACGTGGTCCTTGCCGATGCCTTCCTGGCGGGCGAACAGGTCGCGCAGCTCACCGGCCAGCGCGAACAGATAGCGCCCGCTACGGGCCACGATCTCGCGCGCCGCGGCCTGCGCCACCGGCGCCGGGCCATACGGGCATTCGTTGAAGTTCAGCAGCACCGGGCCGCCGCCGGCGCTGGCACGCGGCGTGGCGGCCGACACCGTCGACACGCCCAGCCCGGACAAGGCCAGGCCGGTGCCGGCCAACTGCAGGAACGAACGGCGGGAAGGGGCGGCAACGGTCACGTAACACCTGCACAGAGGGACTTGGCGCACGCTAACCCTGTGCCGGGTTGCCGGCAATAGCCACGCGGCACCGGTGCGGGGTGGCTGCCGGGCACCGCAGGCCATAAAATCAACAGCCCTTTCAGGATCCCTCCCGGATGAGCCCCAGCCCCGCTGAACGTGCCGAGGCACTGCGCCGCCAGATCGACGATGCCGGCACGGCCTACCACGAGCGCGACGAGCAGCTGATTCCGGATGCGGAGTACGACCGCCTGGTGCGCGAGCTGGAAGCACTGGAGCTGGCCCACCCGGAACTGGCCGTTGCCGATTCCCCCACCCAGCGCGTGGGCGGCAAGGCCTCGTCGCGGTTTGCCGAAGTGCGCCATGCCGTGCCGATGCTGTCGCTGGGCAATGCCTTCAGCGACGAGGAAGTGCAGGATTTCGTGCGCCGCATCAGCGAGCGCCTGCGCCGCGATGCGCTGTACTTCTCCGCCGAACCCAAGCTCGACGGCCTGGCCATCAGCCTGCGCTACGAGAACGGGCGCTTCGTGCAGGGTGCCACCCGTGGCGATGGCAGCACCGGCGAGGACGTCAGCGCCAACCTTCGCCAGATCGCGGTGATTCCGCAGGTGCTGCAGGGCGCCGGCTGGCCGGACGTGCTGGAGGTGCGCGGTGAGGTGTACATGGCCCGCGCCGATTTCGAGGCCTACAACGCGCAGGCGCGCCTGCACGACGGCAAGGTGCTGGCCAACCCGCGCAACGCCGCGGCCGGTTCGCTGCGCCAGCTGGACCCGAAGATGAGCGCCCGGCGCAAGCTCAGCTTCTACGCCTACGGCACCGGGCAGGTAGAGGGCGGTGAATTGCCGCCCACCCATTCGGCCACGCTGGCGCAGCTGCGCGCGTGGGGCTTCTCGGTCAGCGACCTGTGCCAGGTGGTGGAAGGCAGCGCAGGCCTGTTGGCCTATTACCGTGACATCGGCGAACGCCGCGACGGGCTGGCCTTCGACATCGACGGCGTGGTCTACAAGCTGGACGACCGCGCCGGGCAGGAAACCATGGGGTTCGTGTCGCGCGCGCCACGTTGGGCGATCGCGCACAAATTCCCCGCCCAGGAACAGACCACCACGGTGGAGGCGATCGAGATCCAGATTGGCCGCACCGGCGCCGCCACCCCGGTGGCGCGCCTGAATCCGGTGGCCGTGGCGGGGGTGATCGTCTCCAACGCCACCCTGCACAACGCCGACCAGATCCAGCGCCTTGACGTGCGCGTGGGCGACACGGTGATTGTGCGCCGTGCCGGCGATGTGATTCCCGAAGTGGTCAGCGTCATCGCCGAGCGTCGTCCGGCCGGCACCACGCCCTGGCAGATGCCGGCGCAGTGCCCGGTGTGCGGGTCGGAGATCGTGCGCGAAGAGGGCGAGGCCGTGTGGCGTTGCTCGGGTGAACTGAGCTGCCCGGCGCAGCGCAAGGAAGCCATCGCGCACTTCGCCTCGCGCCGCGCCATGGACATCGACGGCCTGGGCGGCAAGTACATCGAAACCCTGGTGGACGCCGGCATCGTGCGCGGCGTGGCCGACCTGTACCGGCTCACCCGCGACCAGCTGCTGCACCTGAAGCTGGTGCTGGACGCTGAAACGCCCGAGGCCCTTGCGGCGCAGATCGGCCTGCACCTGCCGCCGGAAGGCAGCGGCGACTACCTGCGCGCCATCCTGCAGCTTGATGGCAACGACGCCGGCTGGCGTGCCAAGGCACTGGCAATGCCGGCCGCCTTTGCCTGGAACACCAGGAAGATCGCCACGCGCTGGGCCGACAACCTGATCGCGGCAATCGACGCCAGCCGCGACACCACGCTGGAACGGCTGCTGTTCGCGCTGGGCATCGAAAACGTTGGTGAAAACACCTCCAAGGGGCTGTCGACCTGGTTCGGCGACCTCGAGCTGATCCGCCACCTGCCGTGGCCGCTGTTCAAGCGCGTGCCGGACATCGGCGGGGAAGTGGCGCGCTCGCTGGGCCACTTCTTCGAGCAGTCCGGCAACCAGGACGCCATCGATGCGTTGCTGCAGGTCGGCCAGGTGCGCATTGGCGATACGCACGCGCCGTCGGCCAAGCTGCGCGACGGCCTGGATTTCGCCCAGGTGCTGGTGGAGGCCGAGATTCCCGGCATCACCCGCCTGCGTGCCGAAAAGCTCACCGCCGTGTTGCCCGATGCGGCCGCATTGGTCGACGCCGAGCCCGTGCGTTTCGTGGCGGCCGGGCTGCCCAACGAAGTGGCGCTTGGCCTGGCCGACTGGCTGGACCGCGATGGCCATGCACAGATGCTGCTCAAGGCCGACGACTACCGCCGCACGCTGCTGACCCGCGCGCCGGAGCAGACCGAACAGGTGGCCGGCCCGCTGGATGGCCAGACCGTGGTGCTGACCGGCACGCTGTCGCAGATGACCCGTGACGAGGCCAAGGCGCGGCTGGAAGCGTTGGGCGCCAAGGTGTCCGGCAGCGTCTCCAGAAAGACCGCGTTCGTGGTGGCCGGCACCGAAGCCGGGTCCAAGCTGACCAAGGCCGGGGAACTGGGCGTCGAGGTGTGGGACGAAGACCGCCTGGTCGCGTTCCTGGCGCAGCACTGAACCCACGGCGGGGCCGTTGCGCCCCGCCGTCCCGCATCACCGGAGAACCCCATGCACACTGCCGTCCTCGACTTCCGCCTGGCCACCGTGGCCGACACCGACCTGCTGATCGGGCTGATGCGCGAGTTCTACGCCGAAGACCAGCTCGACTTCGACGACGCGCGGGTTCGCATTGCGCTGGCCGCGCTGCTGGAAGACCCCCGCAACGGCGAAGTGCTGCTGTGGCTGGACGAGGCGGGCAGCGTGGTGGGCTATGCGGCGCTGGCGATGGGCTTCAGCCTGGAGCAGGGCGGTCATTTCGCGCTGCTCGACGAGTTGTACCTGCGTCATGCCGCGCGCGGACGTGGGCGCGGCAAGCAGGCGCTGGCCATCCTGGAACAGCGCGCCAATGCGCGCGGGGTGGCGCGCATGCGGCTGGAAGTAAACCACCACAATGAACTGGCACGGCGGCTGTACCTGGCCACCGGTTACGTCGACGACACCCGCGACCTGCTCACCCTGCCACTCGCGCAGCGGCTGAAGGACGCGCGCGCATGATCGCCGCGCTGCGCCAGCGCGCCGCGCTGAACGCGTTGATCCGGGCGTTCTTCACCGCGCGCGATGTGCTGGAAGTAGAAACGCCGATCCTGTCGGCGGCCGGCAACACCGAGCCGAACATCGACAGCTTCCACACCCGCTTCAGTGGCCACGTTGACGCCGGCAGCGCGCAACGCTGGTTGCGCACCTCGCCCGAGTACCCGCTCAAGCGCCTGCTCGCCGCCGGCGTGGGCGACTGCTACGAACTTGGCCGGGTGTTCCGCAACGGCGAAGCCGGTGGCCGGCACAACCCCGAGTTCACCATGCTGGAGTGGTACCGGGTGCGCTGGGACCACCACCGCCTGATCGAGGAAACCGTTGCGCTGGTCCGGGCCGCGCTCGGCCTGGTGCAGCGCACCGCCGATCTGCGCGTGGTCGACTACCGCAGCCTGTACCAGCAGCACCTGGGCGTTGACCCGTTCGACGCGCCGCTGGAACAGCTGCAGGCACCGCTGGCGTCGGTGCGCATCGATGCCGAGGGCCTCACCCGCGACGACTGGCTGGACCTGCTGATGACCCATTGCATCCAGCCCACGTTCGATGACGACCGCATGACCGTCGTGCACGACTGGCCGGCCAGCCAGGCCGCGCTGGCGCGTATTCGCCCGGGCACGCCCCCGCTGGCCGAGCGCTTCGAGCTGTACCTCGGCGCGGTGGAACTGGCCAACGGCTATCACGAGCTGAACGACGCCGCTGAACAACGCGCGCGCTTCATCCGCGACCATGCCGTGCGTGCAGCGCGTGGAGCCGTGTTGCCGCCGCTGGACGAGCCGTTGCTGCAGGCCTTGCCTCACCTGCCCGATTGCGCCGGTGTTGCGGTCGGGGTGGACCGCCTGTTGATGGCGATGAACCGCACCACGCGGATTGCAGACGTACTGGCAATCGATTTCGCCCACGCCTGAACCCGTAAGCTGCGTGATTGTCGCGTGTACGCCTTGCGCGACCTGCACGATGATGCTCTGATCACAGCGCATGCCTGAAGGTAGGCGCGTGATCGTTCAGTTGCGGCGGGGAATACGTTGATGAAGCTGTGGGAAGTTGCCGAACTGCCGTCATGGAGCGCGCCGCGCTGGACGTGGAGGTGGTGGACGCTGGTGCTGTGCAGCAGCGTGCTGCCGGCCACGGCGATGGCCGACCAGACCGGGTACGAAGCGCAGGTGGTGCGCTGCCAGTCGCGTGACATGGAATGGGTGCACTGCGACATGCCCGTGGCCAACGGCGTGGACCTGGTGCGCCAGCTGTCGGACAGCAGTTGCATCCGTGGCACCGAATGGGGCACGGATCGGTCCGGCGTGTGGGTGACGCTGGGCTGCCGTGCCGAATTCCGTAGCCGACCGGCAGGCGGCGCCAGTGCCGGCGCTGCACGGCAGGTGCGCGGGGTGCTGCGTTGCGAATCCAGTGGCCGGCCGCAGAGCTGCCCGGTGGCATTGCAGGGCGCACCGGTACGGCTGCTGCGCCAGCTGTCGGCGATGCCGTGCCGCGAAAACCACAGCTGGGGCGTGCGGCGCAACGAAGTATGGGTGACGCGCGGCTGCCAGGGCGACTTCGAAGTGGGGGCCGCCGACGGCTCCGGTTTCCTGGATGCGCCGCGCACGCTGGTGTGCGAATCCAAGTCGCGCCAGCGTCGTTTCTGCGGGGCGACCATCGGCAAGGGGGCGCGCCTGTCCAAACAGTTGTCGGGCAGCCCGTGCGAGGAAGGCCGCGGCTGGGGCTGGGATGCGCGCGGGGTCTGGGTGGACAACGGCTGCCGCGCCGAATTCCAGGTCAACTGAGCCGCTTTGGCGGCTTGGGCGTGCGCCGCTACAATGGCGCGATGAACGCATCCACCGACATCGATTACGCCCGCTACGACCATATCCGCCCGATCCTGTGGACCGGCGATACCCTGCAACTGCTCGACCAGCGCAAGCTGCCGTTCGTGGTGGAGCACGTGGAATGCCGCGACAGTGACGCCGTGGCCGAGGCCATCCATGCGCTCACCGTGCGCGGCGCGCCGGCGATCGGCATTGCCGCCGCCTGGGGCGTGGTGCTGGCCGCGGCCGGGGTGCAGGCCGACGATGGCGCGCAGGCGCTGGCCAAGCTGGAACCGGCCCTGCAGCGGCTCAACGCGTCCCGCCCGACCGCCGTCAACCTGGCCTGGGCGCTGGCCCGCATGCGTCGCGCGCTGGCCCCGGCCGGTGCCGACTGGCGGCAGGTGCTGGCCACCGAGGCCCAGGCCATCGCCGATGAAGACCTGGCCGCCAACCGCCACATGGGCGCGCTCGGCGCCGGCCTGATCGAGGCCGGCAGTGGCGTGCTCACCCACTGCAATACCGGCTCGCTGGCCACCGCCGGGTTCGGTACCGCACTGGGCGTGATCCGCGCCGGCATGGCCCAGCACCGCATCGCCAAGGTCTTTGCCGGCGAAACCCGGCCGTGGCTGCAGGGCGCGCGCCTGACCGTTTGGGAGCTGCAGCAGGACGGCATCGACGCCACCCTGATCGCCGATTCGGCCGCCTCGCACCTGATGAAGACGGGCGCGGTGCAGTGGGTGATCGTCGGCGCCGACCGCATCTGCGCCAACGGCGACACCGCCAACAAGATCGGCACCTACCAGCTGGCCATCGCCGCCCGCCACCACGGGGTCAAGTTCATGGTGGTGGCCCCGTCCTCCACGGTGGACATGGACACCGCCGACGGCGAGCAGATCGAGATCGAGCAGCGCGATCCGGGCGAGCTGTATGGGGTAGGGGGCACGCGCACCGTCGCCGAGGGCATCGCCGCGTGGAACCCGGTGTTCGACGTCACCCCGGGCAGCCTGATCGATGCCATCGTGACCGAGCGCGGGGTGATCCTGAGCCCGACGGTGGCCAACATGCAGGCCGCGTTCGGCTGATTTCCGCCGCCATGTGCCACGACCAACGGTCGTGGCCTACCGGGATCGGGAGGGTGACCTGGCCCCCGTCCGGGCAGGTCCCGGTCGCTGGCCGGTACGCCTTTCACGGCCCCGCCCCGCCCATACCCGCAACGCCCCCGTAAGTTCCTGATTCTTGCCGGTAAAACGCCCGTAAAAGCAGGCGGAAAACGGCCCGTTGTGGTAGACTTCACCGGTTAATCGAGATTCCGGCGCGATCGCCCCGAAAGGGCTGGCGCGACGGACTGGACCGCTCCCAGACAACGGAACCCGAATGGCAGAAACCGCCAAGGAAATCATCCAGGTCAACCTGGAAGACGAGATGCGCAAGAGTTACCTCGATTACGCGATGAGCGTGATCGTGGGCCGCGCCCTCCCGGATGCGCGCGATGGCCTCAAGCCGGTGCATCGCCGCGTGCTGTTCGCGATGAGCGAGTTGAACGCGCACAGCAACAAGCCTTACTTCAAGTCGGCGCGTATCGTCGGTGACGTCATCGGTAAGTACCACCCGCATGGCGATCAGTCGGTGTACGACACGCTGGTGCGTCTGGCACAGCCGTTCTCGCTGCGCTACATGCTGGTCGATGGCCAGGGTAACTTCGGTTCGGTCGACGGCGACTCCGCCGCGGCCATGCGATACACCGAAGCCCGCATGTCCAAGCTCACCCATGAGCTGATGGCCGACCTCGACAAGGAAACGGTCGATTTCCAGCCCAACTACGACGAAAAGGAACTGGAGCCGACGGTCATGCCGACCCGGTTCCCGAACCTGCTGGTCAACGGTTCGGCCGGTATCGCGGTGGGCATGGCGACCAACATCCCGCCGCACAACCTCACCGAGTCCATCAACGCCTGCATCGCGCTGATCGACAACCCCGAGATCGACGTCGACGGCCTGATGGAGTACATCCCGGGCCCGGACTTCCCGACCGCGGGCATCATCAACGGTACCGCCGGCATCGTTGCCGGTTACCGGACCGGGCGTGGCCGGGTGCGCATCCGCGCCAAGGCGGAGATCGAAGTGGCCGACAACGGCCGCGAATCGATCATCGTCACCGAGATCCCGTACCAGGTGAACAAGGCACGGTTGATCGAGAAGATCGCCGAGCTGGTCAAGGAAAAGAAACTCGAAGGCATCAGCGAACTGCGCGATGAGTCCGACAAGGACGGCATGCGCATCTTCATCGAGATCAAGCGCGGCGAGTCGGCGGAAGTTGTGTTGAACAACCTCTACCAGCAGACCCAGATGGAGTCGGTGTTCGGCATCAACATGGTGGCGCTGGTCGATGGCCGCCCGCAGCTGCTGAACCTCAAGCAGATGCTCGAGGCGTTCGTGCGCCATCGCCGCGAAGTGGTCACCCGCCGCACCGTGTACGAGCTGCGCAAGGCGCGCGCCCGTGCCCATGTGCTGGAAGGCCTGACCGTTGCGCTGGCCAACATCGACGAGATGATCGAACTGATCAAGACCTCGCCCAATCCCGGTGAAGCACGCGAGCGCATGCTGGCGCGCTTGTGGGAGCCGGGCCTGGTCGGGTCGATGCTGGGCGCTGCCGGTGCGGAAACCTCGCATCCGGAAGACCTGCCCAAGGGCGTGGGCCTGATCACCGGCGGCTACCAGCTGACCGAGATCCAGGCCACCCAGATCCTGGAAATGCGTCTGCACCGCCTGACCGGGCTGGAGCAGGACCGCCTGACCGAAGAGTACAAGCTGCTGCTGGAAACCATCGCCGGGCTGATCCACATCCTGGAAGATCCGGACCGCCTGCTGCAGGTCATCCGCGAAGAGCTGATCAACGTGCGTACCGAGTTCGGCGACGAACGCCGCACCGAGATCCGCCACAGCGAAGAAGACCTGGACATCCTCGACCTGATCGCCCCGGAAGACGTGGTGGTGACTCTGTCGCACGCCGGTTACGTCAAGCGCCAGCCGGTCAGCGCCTACCGTGCCCAGCGTCGTGGCGGCCGTGGCCGCAGCGCGGCCTCGACCAAGGAAGAGGATTTCATCGAGCAGCTGTGGCTGGTCAACACGCACGACACGCTGTTGACCTTCACCAGCGCCGGCAAGGTGTTCTGGCTGCCGGTGCACCAGTTGCCCGAAGCCGGTTCAAATGCGCGTGGCCGCCCGATCATCAACTGGATTCCGCTGGAACCCGGTGAGCGGGTGCAGGCCGTGCTGCCGGTGCGCGAGTACGCCGAACGCCAGTTCGTGTTCTTCGCCACCCGCAACGGCACCGTCAAGAAGACCCCGCTCAGCGAGTTCGCCTTCCGCCTGGCGCGCGGCAAGATCGCGATCAACCTCGACGAAGGCGATGCGCTGGTGGGCGTCGGCCTGACCGACGGTGAGCGCGACATCCTGCTGTTCGCCTCCAACGGCAAGACCGTGCGCTTCGGCGAAGACAAGGTCCGCTCGATGGGCCGTACCGCCACCGGCGTGCGCGGCATCAAGATGGCCAAGGGCGAAGAGGTCGTGAGCCTGATCGTGGCCGAGAGTGCCGGCGGCAACGAGGACGAGAGCGAGGACGACGGCAGCGTCGAAGAAACCGTGATCGAGAACGGCGATGCCGTGATCGAGGTCGGCGACGACGACACCATGCTGTACATCCTGACCGCCACCGAGAACGGCTATGGCAAGCGCACCCCGCTGCCGGATTACCCGCGCAAGGGCCGCGGCACCCAGGGTGTCATCGGCATCCAGACCACCGAGCGCAACGGCAAGCTGGTCAGCGCGGTGCTGATGGGCGCAGCCGATGAAGTGCTGCTGATCTCCGATGGCGGCACCTTGGTGCGTACCCGTGGTTCGGAAATCAGCCGCGTGGGCCGCAACACCCAGGGCGTCACCCTGATCCGTCTGTCCAAGGACGAGAAACTGCAGGCGGTTGAACGCATGGACGCGTCGATCGGTGACGACGAACCGGTGGACGTGGTGCCGGTTGCCGGGGAGGCCGCTGCGGCCGAGCCTGCCGCCACCGACGAGCAGACCCCGCAGGGCTGATCGCGCTGACAGGCAGTACCACGACGACGCCGGCCTTGTGCCGGCGTCGTCGTTTCTGCAGCTTTCCGGGACGGCACCTTGCCTATCGTGGCGGCCTGCTGAAAGAACGCATGTGCTTCACGGCGGCGGTGGGATAACGGCTCCCGAACCAGCGGACATTCGCGTCCGCGATGACAGTCCACCAGTGGCCGGACCCGGTTCGCGCCACGCCGCATGGAGACCACGATGTCCGCCGCCCCCCGCGCCGCACGCCCCGATCCTTCGTCCACCGCCCGGCGCCCGCGCCATGCGCTGGTGACCGTGTTGTCCCTCGTCCTGATGCTGCTCGGCCTGGTACTGGGCGGGCTGGGCGCATGGCTGGCCAGCCTGGGCGGCTCCTGGTATTACGTGCTGGCCGGTGTTGGCCTGCTGGTGGCCGGCGTGCTGCTGTGGGGCAACCGGCGCGCCGGTGCGCTGTGGTTCGGCGCGGTGTTCGTGGGCACCTTGCTGTGGACGTGGTGGGAGTCGGGCAGCGACTACTGGCGCTGGGTGCCGCGGCTGGGCCTGATCGTCGGCATCGGCCTGGTGCTGTCACTGCTGCTGCCGACGCTGGACCGACCGTTCTCGCGTCGCTTTTCGCGCAGCATCGCCGGCGTGCTGGCGCTGGTGTTCGTGGCCGCCTTCGCGCTGGCGTTCGTCCCGCATGGCGTTACCGCGGCCAGCGGCAGCTTCCCCGAGGCGATGACCAGCACCGGGCTGGCGCCCACCGCCGACGCGCCGCTGCAGCCCGCCGACAAGCCGGGCGACGACGACTGGGCCGCGTACGGTCGCAACAACGCGGCCACCCGCTTCTCGCCGTTGCAGCAGATCACCCCGGACAACGTGGCCAAGCTCGAACAGGCGTGGCTGTTCCGTACCGGCGATCTGCCGCAGAAGCGCTGGGGCGCTGAAACCACGCCGCTGAAGGTGGGGGACACGCTGTACCTGTGCACCGCACGCAACCAGTTGGTGGCGCTCAACGCTGCCGACGGCACCGAGCGCTGGCGCTTCGATCCGAAGATCAAGGACAAGTCGATTCCCTACACCGCCGCGTGCCGTGGCGTGTCGTACTACGAAGTACCCGCGACCGCGCAGCAGGCCGCCGATGCCGACGTCGCCGCCGACCTCGCCTCGGGGCAGTCGCAGGTGCCGGTGCTGACCCAACTGCCGCGCAGCGCCTGTTCGGCCCGCATCATCGAAGGCACCCTCGATGGCCGCCTGATCGCCGTGGACGCGGCCACCGGCAAGCCGTGCGCGGGCTTCGGCAACAACGGCCAGGTCGACATCACCCTGGGCATGGGCGACAGCCCGGCCGGCTATGTGTCGATCACCTCGCCGCCGGCGATCGTGCAGGGCGTGATCGTCACCGGCCACCAGGTGCTGGACGGCCAGCGCCGCGACGCACCGTCCGGCGTGATCCAGGCCTACGACGCCATCACCGGCAAGCTCCGCTGGGCCTGGGACATGGACCAGCCCGAACTGACCGGCCTGCCGGCGCAGGGCAAGACCTACACGCGCGGTACGCCGAACATGTGGACCACCGCCACCGGCGATGACCAGCTGGGCCTGGTGTACCTGCCGATGGGCAATTCGGCCGGCGACTACTGGAGCGGGTCGCGTACGGAGAACCAGAACAAGTACGCCACCTCGCTGGTCGCCATCGACGTCAATACCGGCAAGCCGGTCTGGCATTTCCAGGCGGTGCGCAAGGATGTGTGGGACTACGACATGGGCTCGCAGGCCACGCTGGTCGATTTCCCGACCGCCGCCGGCAAGGTGCCGGCGATCCTGCTGCCGACCAAGCAGGGCGACATGTACGTGCTCGACCGCCGCACCGGCCAGCTGCTCACCCCGGCCGAAGAACGCAAGGTGCCCACCGGCGGCGTGGAGCCCGAGCAGCGTTCGCCCACCCAGCTGTTCTCGCTGTACCACACGCTGCGCAAGCCGGACCTCACCGAGCGTGACATGTGGGGCATCACCCCGATCGACCAGCTGGTGTGCCGCATCCAGTTCCGCAAGGCCAGCTATGACGGCTTCTACACCCCGCCCACCGCCGACCGGCATTCCATCGAGTACCCCGGCTACAACGGTGGATCGGATTGGGGCAGTGTGTCCGTGGATCCGCGTCGTGGCGTGATCGTGGCCAACTACAACGACATGCCCAACTACAACCTGCTGGTGCCGCGTGCCACCGCCGACAAGCTGGGCTGGGTGCCGCGCGAAGACGTGCGGGCCGACAAGGGCGGCGCCGAAGGGGCAGGGGACCCGCAGACCGGCACGCCGTACGCGATCGACGTCAACGCCGGCTGGCGCCTGCCGTTCACCAAGCTGCTGTGCAAGCAGCCGCCTTACGGTGGCATCCGCGCGGTGGACATGCGCACCGGCAAGACCCTGTGGGACCGCCCGTTCGGCAGTGCCCGCGGCAACGGCCCGTTCGGCATCCGCTCCGGTCTGCCGATCGAGATCGGCACGCCCAACAACGGCGGCTCGGTGGTCACCGCCAGCGGCCTGATCTTCATCGCCGCGGCCACCGATGACCTGCTGCGCGCCATCGACCTGAAGACCGGCAAGGAACTCTGGCACGCCAAGCTGCCTGCCGGTGGCCAGGCCAACCCGATGATCTACGCCTTTGGTGGGCGCCAGTATGTGGTGATCATGGCCGGTGGCCACCACTTCATGGAAACCCCCGCGGGCGATTACGTGATTGCCTACGCCCTGCCAAAGCAGTGAGTGCACCACCGGTAACGTAGAGCCGGGCTCTGCCCGGCTGCTCACAAGCCCCGTAGAGCCGGGTTCTACCCGGCTTGTGTCAGGCGTGGATGGAATCGACGGCAGCCGGGTAGAACCCGGCTCTACGGAGATAATGCGCCGCGGAAACCCCTGACATGCCGCCGCGGACGCTTCTGCTTCATCGCCTTGGAAACGGCGCGCACGATGCAGACATGGACAGCCCCTCTCTACAGCGTGGACGCATTTCCAGCACCGGCAACTGCTACGTGGTCACCACCGTGACGGCAGGACGCGCCCGCCTTTTCGTCGATACAGCGAATGCACAGGAGGTCATCCACTGGCTGCGCGCCTCGGATGATCAAGGGCGGACCGAATCCGTGGCGTGGGTGGTGATGCCGGACCACATCCATTGGATGTTCTATCTGCGCCAAACGCCGCTAGCGATCGTGATGCGCACGTTCAAGTCACGATCGGCAAAAGCGATCAATCAGTTGAACAAGACCCAGGGCGCGCTGTGGCAGCCGGGCTACTACGACCAGCTGCAGCGTGACGAGCGCCAACTGATGACCGAAGCAACCTACATCCTTACCAACCCCGTGCGTGCCGGACTGGCGGCCGGCACGAACGACTATCCCTTCGCCTGGTGTCGCTGGCCACCCCCGTAGAGCCGGGCTCTGCCCGGCTGGCTGCAGAGGTGCATGGACCGCAACGAAAGCCACCCCTGTAGAGCCGGGCTCTGCCCGGCTGGTCTTAGACATGCATGGACCGCAACGAAAGGCAGCCCCGTAGAAAGCCAGCCGGGTAGAACCCGGCTCTACGCGGCGGGTGTCAGATGTGTCAGATGTGCATGGACCGTAACGAAACCCAGCCGGGTAGAACCCGGCGCTACGGTACCCGTACCATCTTTGTCAGCAGGTGCGCGACCACGCCGGCCGGGTCGGCAGTGCGGCCTACGTGCGTGCTCGACATCTGCACCACCGAGCTGCGCTTGGCGGTAAGGAAGTGGAAGCGCGCCCGGGCCGGGAGCTGTGCGATCGGGCCGGCGCCCGCGTCGCCACGGCAGATGGCCACGATGGCATCCAGCCACGGCTGCAGGGCGTCCAGGTCCAGGGATGGGGCGAATGCGTGCATCCGCGTCGGGTCTATTTCGATCGCCGCTTCAAGGTGTTTGGCACCCGGGCACGACACGATCACTCCGACATTGATGAACTCTTCGCGTTCAACCCGCGGCACCACGCGGATCACCGCGTAGTCATACGTGTGCAGCGTGGGCACGGACGGCCTCCTGGACGAAGACGGCACGCACCTGCAGGCGGCGCTTGAGATAGTCGATATACGCCTGGCGATACTGCGCCGGTCTGTCGAAGGCGGGTTCGTCAACCAGCCAGCTGTCCGGGACCAGGCCGACGATGCGCTCGATCTCGGTATCGGGCAGCAGCGCGGCCAGTGCCGCGTCCACCTCGGCGATCTGCGTGGCGAACGGCAGCAGCACATGGTCGCGGATCAGCACGAACGGCTTTTCGCAGGCCTCGCCCGCGTTGGCCCAGTCATGGTGGAAGTACATCGCCGCACCGTGGTCGATCAGATACAGCGTGCGGTGCCACACCATCAGGTTGGGGTTGCGCGCGGTGCGGTCGACGTTGCTGGTCAGTGCGTCGAACCACACGATCCGCGAGGCCAGCTCGGCATCCACCGGCATGGCCGCCGGGTCGTAATTGATCGCGCCGGGCAGATAATCGCTGCCGAGATTGGTGCCTTCGCTGGCGCGAATCAGGTCCTGGATCTCCGGGTCCGGTTCGGTGCGGGCGAACTCGCGGTCGAGTTCGACGAACATGATCTCCGGGATCGGCAGGCCGACGCTGCGCGCCATCTCACCGGCGATCAGCTCCGCGATCAGCGCCTTGGGGCCTTGCCCGGCGCCGCGGAACTTGAGCACGACCATGCCGTCGTCGTCGGTCTCGACCACGGCGGGCAGGGAGCCGCCCTCGCGAAGGGGCGTGATGTAGCGAAGGGCGTGAAGTGCGCGCACGGAGCGTCCATTGACGAGGCTGCAGCGTCATCTTACCGTGGCCGGCAGTCCGGTACGGAGGTCGAGCGGTTTGCCGCACGCCATCAGCTGGCCCTGCAGTGCGACGCGGTTCCCGCCGGTTCGGACCTCATCGAGTGCCTGGCCGACGATCCGCAGGCCAGAGGCGGCACCGCCACCCACCCGATGACCCTGCAGCTGTTCTTCATGTTCTACGGCGACCGCCTGCACACCTTCACCAGCACCCCGCGCCCGCTGGAGTGACGGCGCGCCGACGCGCGCCTGCGGCGCCGTGCCAGTGCTTTCGGCCCATTCCGACCCGCACGCCCGGTGCTAGATTCGACGTTTGCCCGGCGACGTCCCTGCCGTCGGGTGCCCACCATCGCAAGGGGACCCACATGCCGATTCGTCGTACCACCCTGGCCGCAGCCGTTGCTGTTGCCGCCGTCAGTCTGTTCGCTACCGCGCCGGCCTTCGCCGACTACGCCAAGCCGCCGGAGCACCTGCTCAAGGTGCTCAAGGCCCCGCCGCCGCCGGCGCCCAGCCTGGACCCGAGCGGGCAGCGCCTGCTGCTGACCACCGCGCAGACCTATCCCTCGATCGAGCGCGTGGCCCAGCCGTACCTCAAGCTGGCCGGCGTGCGCCTGGAGCCGAAGAACCGCAGCCGCCATGACACCCAGGGCGGCTATGGCATCCCGGCCTGCGTGGCCGACTTCACCCTGGTCGACGTGGGCACTGCCAAGCACACCAAGGTGGCCTTGCCGCAGGGCTGTGCGGGTGCCGCGCAGTGGTCTGCCGATGGCCAGCGGTTTGCGTTCCAGAACGCCGTGGATACCTCGGTGCAGCTGTGGGTGGGCGATGCGGTGACCGGCCAGGTCAAGCAGGTGCCCGATGTGCAGCTCAATCCGATCTTCGGCTACACCCTGCAGTGGTTGGGCGGCGGGCAGCAGCTGCTGGTCAAGCGGGCGCCGGCCAACCAGGGCCCGGCACCGACCAGCGGCAATGGACCCGGTGGCCCGGATGTGCAGGAATCGCTCGGCAGCAGCGGCGAGAGCAGTACCTACGAAGCGCGCGATACGCTGACCAGCGCGCACGATGAAAAACTGTTTGCCTACTACGGGCTGTCGCAGCTGGCGGTGGTTGATGTGGCCGCCGGCCAGGTGCGCAACGTCGGCACGCCGGCGCTGTACAACGAGGTCAACGCGGCACCGGATGGCGTGCACGTGCTGACCGAGACCCTGAAGGCGCCGTTCTCCCACGCCGTGACCTACCAGCGCTTCGCCAACGACGTGGCCGTGCTCGACCTGACCACGGGCCGCGCGGCCGCGATCGCCAGCCTGCCGCTGGCAGACCGCGTGCCGGTGCACGGCGTGCCGGAAGGCCCGCGTGATTTTGATTGGCGCGCCACCGACCCGGCCACGCTGGTCTATGCCGAGGCAATGGACAAGGGCGACTGGAAGGTAACGGTGCCGCACCGCGACCGCGTGCTGTCGCTGAAGGCTCCGTTCAACGGCAAGCCGCAGGAAATCGCGCGCACCGCGCAGCGCTTCGAAGGCATCGCGTGGAGTGCCGATCCGGCGGTGTCGTTCCTGTTCGAGAACGACGAGAACCGCCACTGGCGGCAGACCCGCATCGTCGATGTGGACCAGCCGAAGAAGGAGGGCCGCCTGCTGTGGGATCTGTCCAGCGACGAGCAGTACGCCGACCCGGGCAACCTGGTGTTCACGCGCCTGCCCAACGGCGCGTCCGTGGTGCGCCAGGACGGCGCGTTCGTGTTCCTGCGCGGGCAGGGGGCTTCGCCGCAGGGCGATCGCCCGTTCCTGGACCGCCTGGACCTGGGCTCGCTGAAAACCGAGCGCCTGTTCCGCAGCGACGCCGATGCGTATGAGCAGATCCTCGGCCTGACCGCCACGCCCGGCCGCTACCTCACCTGGCACCAGTCGGTGATGGACCCGCCGAACGCGTTCGTGCGCCAGCAGGGCGAGCGCAACGCCGTGGCGAAGGAAGGGGAAGCACAGTACGCCTCCACCGCCACCGCGCTGACCCGACTCACCGACCCGACCCCGGAGGTGCGCCAGATCCAGAAGCGGCTGGTGACCTACAAGCGCGCCGATGGCGTGGATCTGTCGTTCACCCTGTACACGCCGCCGGGCTACAAGGAAGGCCAGCGCGTGCCGGCCATCCTGTATGCGTACCCGGCCGATTTTGCCAGCGCCGCGCAGGCCGGGCAGGTGTCCGGTTCGCAGCAGACCTTTACGCGGCTGGCACCGTACCGGCTGATGCTGCTGGCCGGCTACGCGATCATCGACAACGCCTCGTTCCCGATCGTAGGCGACCCGAAAAATGCCTACGACACCTACCTGGAGCAGCTGGAAGCCGATGCCAAGGCTGCGGTGGACAAGGCCGTGGACCTGGGCGTGGTGGACCGCAACCGGATCGGCGTGACCGGGCACAGCCATGGCGGCCTGATGACCGCCAACCTGATCGCGCACACCACCCTGTTCAAGGCCGGCGTGGCCACCAGCGGGTCGTACAACAAGACCTTTACCCCGTTCGGTTTCCAGAACGAGCGGCGCTCGGTGTGGCAGGCACAGGACGTGTACCTGAAGGCGTCGCCGTTCTTCTATGCCGACAAGATCAAGCTGCCGCTGCTGCTGGTCCACGGCGAGGACGACGCCAACCCGGGCACCGAACCGTTCCAGTCGCGCAAGCTGTACCAGGCCATCCGCGGCAACGGCGGCACCACGCGTCTGGTGATGCTGCCCAATGAGCCGCACTGGTACACCGCGTTGGAATCCAACGAGCAGCTGGTGTACGAAATGCTCACCTGGTTCGACACCTACGTGAAGAACGCCCGGTAACGTGACCGTTGGTCGACGGCTGTTGATGTCCGTCGACTGTTCTTGCTCCACCTCGATCGGCCGCCCTTCAAAAAGGCGGCCGATCGTCTTTGCGGCGCATGCCGGGAACGACCCAGGCATGCGTTATCCTGCGCCGCAATGAATGCTCTCCTGATATCCCTGCTGCTGGCCGTCGCGCCGGCCGCCGAATCTGCACCCCCGCTGCCTGCCCCGTTGGCGTCGCTCGGCCTCCGCACCGGCATGGATTACGCACCGGTACGCAGCGCGCTGCGTCAGCACGGCTGGACCGCCGAACCTCACGATTACGACGGCGCGCCACCCATCGCCAGGTACCCCGAGGTCGACTGCGGCCAAGGGTGGCAGGCGGTGTGCTCGGTGGGGTATCGCAAGGGCGACAACGTGGTCTACCTGGCCATGGACCCGGCGGCCGACGGCCACCTGCGGCTGTTGGGGGCCGAGTGAGCTGAGCGCGCAGGCGCGCGCTGCCTATCTGGACGCGGACGCGTCCGGCAGGCAGAGTGCGCGGGTGACGCGGTGCATGGCCGCACCTGTGGAGAAGCCTGATGCAGACCGGACGAGCAGCACGGTGCGGTGAGCGTGTGCGCGGCGTGGTGGCCCTATCCCTGCTGGTGATGCTGCCTGCGCTGGCACATGCGCAGGCACCCGCCGCCCCGCACGCCACCTCCACCGCCCTCGAACGCCCGCGCACCTGCCTGGTTCTCGGCGGTGGCGGTGCGCGCGGCGCGGCCCACATCGGCGTGCTCAAGGTGCTGGAACGCGAGCGCGTGCCGATCGACTGCATCGTTGGCACCTCGATGGGCGCGGTGGTGGGCGGCCTGTATGCCTCCGGCTACACCGCCGACGAGATTGAAGCGGTGCTCAACCGTATCGACTGGGCCGAGGTGCTGCACGACAAGCCGCCGCGCAACGAGCGCAGCATGCGCCGCAAGGAGGACGACCTGCGCCTGCTGGGGGGCGTGGAAGTGGGCCTGAGTGACGGCAAGATCGCGTTTCCGCAAGGGCTGATCCAGGGCCAGAAGCTGGAGATGCTGCTGCGCCGCCTGCTGTTGCCGACCTGGCAGGTGCATGATTTCGACCAGCTGCCGATTCCGTTCCGGGCGATCGCCACCGACATTGTCAGTGGGCAAAAGGTGGTGTTCGCGCAGGGCGACCTGCCGCTGGCCATCCGCGCCAGCATGTCGGTGCCGGGCGTGTTCGCGCCGGTGCGTTACCAGGGGCGCCTGCTGGTGGATGGCGGCGTGGTCGACAACGTGCCCATCGACGAGGCGCGTCGGCTGGGGGGCCAGCGCCTGATCGTGTCGCGCGTGGGGACGCCGTTGATGACCGAGGCCCAGCTGGATTCGCCGCTGGCGATCAGCCACCAGATGGCCAGCGTGCTGATGCAGCGCGAAGTGCTGGCGCAGCTGGCCACGTTGGGGCCGCAGGATCTGCTGGTGACCCCGCCGTTGGGCGACATGGGCAGCCAGGAGTTCAATCGCTCGCCGCAGGCGGTGGGCATCGGCGAACAGGCGGCACAGGCCAGCGTGGCAGAGGTACGCCGCTTCCAGGTGGATGCTGGCCGGTACGCCGCGTTCCAGCGCCAGCACCGGGCGCCGGATTACCAGGCACCGCTGGTGTCCTTCGTCGAGGTACAGCGCGACGGTACGCGCACCGCGCGCTACCTCGAGCAGCGCCTGCAGCCGCAGGTGGGCCAGCCGCTGGCACCGGAGAAAGTGGAGCAGCAGGTGGCCACGGCCTACGGCGAGGGCCGCTACGAGCAGGTGCAGTGGCGGCTGGACGAGCGGGAAGGGCGCCAGGGCGTGGTGCTGGCGCCGCAGGACAAGCGCTGGGGCCCGGACTTCCTGCACTTCGCGCTGCGCCTGTCCGATGATTTCGACGGCAGCAGCAACTACCAGCTGATCAGCGAGCTGACCCGGACCGGGCTGAGCGACCAGGGCGCCGAGCTGAAGCTGCGTATCGGGCTGGGCGAAGTGGAGGAGGCGTTCGCCGAGTACTAGCGTCCGTTCGGCCACAGTGGCCGGCATGCATTGTCGGCCTATGCCAAGTACCGCGCCACCGACCTGGACCTGGCCTTGATGGGCGGCGGCGCGCTGGCCGAATTCCGTTACAGCCAGTGGCTGGGCGGGCTGCGCTGGACGTACTCGCCACACCCGGACTGGGAGGTCGCCGCGTTCCTCGAAGGTGGCCAGGAGCGGCTGCGGCTGGACGTGGGCAACCCGAGCGAACTGGGCAACTACCGGGCAGACATGGGCAGCATCGGCTGGCAGCTGCGCCATGATTCGATCGACAGCTCGGCCTTTCCCAGCCGTGGCCAGCGCCTGTCGCTGACCCGGCAGCACTACCTGGACAGCCTGGGCACCGACGATTCCGCCGCGGTGACCCGACTGCAATGGGATGGTGCGTGGTCGCAGGGCAGCAACCGCTGGCTGGGGGGGTGTGTGCGCCTCGTCCGCGCACGGGGGCGACGATGTCCTGGCCACGTACGGTTTCCTGGGCGGCCTGGGCAATCTGTCCGGCTATCCGGAGGAAGCGATCTTCGCGCCACAGACCGCTCTGGCGCGGGTGGTGTACTACCGCCGCGTCGCGCATGCCGATTCGTTGCTGACCATTCCGCTGTACGTGGGCGGCAGCCTGGAATGGGGCGGCTTCTGGCGCAGCCGCAACCAGGTCGACATCGACGGCATGCAGAGCGCCGGCAGCCTCTTCGTTGGTGCCGACACCTTCCTGGGCCCGGTGTTCCTGGGCTATGGCCGTGCCCAGGGCGGGCACGATTCGTTCTACCTCACCTTCGGCTCATTGCTGCGTACGCTGGACGGCTTTTGAGCGGCCCCGCCGCCGGGTTTCAGCCCAGCGGCAGTGGCTCGTAGGCGCGGGCGATGCGGTCGTGCAGGGCGCGTACGGCTTCGGCCCTGGGATCCACATTTCGTTCGTCGCCAAAGGCGCGCAGGAAGCGGCACGCGGCATGGCTCTGCGCCTTGCGTTGGTACTCAGCGATCCACTGGAGGCGAGCGGGTAGGAACGCCTGCTCGGCCGACCACGCCGCCACCGGTGGGCGGATGCGCCGGCGCACGCCAATGCGCCAGGGCTTGGGCGTGAGCCGCGCGCGGAAGCAATGCTGCACCCGGCACATGCGTGCATACAGTGCGTCGGTCTGCAGGGCATCGAACAGGCGCTGTACGACCGGGTCCTGCGCGGAGAAGGTGGCGTGCATTGCCAGCACGCGCATGCCGGCCGGGGTGCGGTAGGCGCGCAGGTGCCAGTCTGGGTGCTGCCGGGTGAACTGCTCGACCCGGGCCAGCGCGCCTGCTTCCAGCTGTTCGTCGCGGTGGCGGACGCGCTTGACCACGAGCACCACCGCGTTCACCGCGACCAGCACCGCACTTGCCGACGCCACGCCGGCGACCCAGTTCCACACGTTGCCCGCGGCGATGGCCACCACGACCCACAGCGCGCATGCCAGCAGGGTGGGTATGACGCAGCCGGCCGGCGCAGGGCGGTGGTCGATGTCGGCAAATAGCACGTCCGGGGTGTTCAGGCAGAGCGCGCCGTAGCTGTTGCGCGTTATCACGATATCGCCATGGCGTTCGACGATCTGCTCGCGGATCGGCACGCCCTCCACCCCGTAGTTGGTGCGGCGTTCGCTGCGCGGCAGGGATTGGCCGGCGGCGATGGCATGCAGTGCTTCCTGTGCACGCGCGTCGGCATGCGCCTGCGCGGCCCCCACGCTGTCATCGGACCAGCCGAATCGGCGCACGATCAGCTGCTTGCGGTTGTGTCGGACTTCGCGTCGGGCTTCTGCCCAGTACTCGGGAACCATCATGGACATCCTTGTGCGATGAATCGGGGCGCAGGGGAGTCTGCCATGGTGTGCACCTGCACGGCAGCACCCGGCACGCGCAGGGGATGAAGTGCCGTTATGATCGCCCCTTCACCGCATAAGGGACTGCGCGGATGCCCGACGCACATGACGCCAACGTGGTTGTGTTTGATTTCGATCTGACCCTGACCCGCTGGGAAACGGCGCGCCGCTTCTTCAAGGGCCTGCTGCGGCGCCAGCCAGCGCGGCTGGGCCTGCTGCTGGTCCTGCTGCCACTGCTTGCGTCGTTGCTGCTGATCCCCCGCACGCGCCGCCTGCCCACGCGGTGTGCGGTGTGGCTGGCAACTTTCGGGCACAGTCGCGAGGCAATGCATGCGCTGGCACAGGCACATGCCGATGCGGTGTTCGCCGCGGGGGAGGCGCTGTTCATCGCCCCGGCGGTTGCACGCCTGCGCGAGCACCTGGCGCAGGGTGACCGGGTGGTCATCGCCACCGGCTGCTGGGAGCCGCTGGCCCGCGCGCTGCTGGTCCATGGCGGGTTGGGCGACGTGCCCCTGGTGGCCTCCACGCTGCGTCCGTGGCGGGGCGGGTGGGTCAGCGACCAGCACTGCCTGGGCGCGAACAAGATCCCGATGCTGGCCGCGCGTGGCTTCGCACCGCCGTGGGCAATGGCCTATACCGACCACCACGTCGACCTGCCGCTGCTGCGCCATAGCGCGCAGTGGTGCCTGGTCAGCCCCACGGCCGATTGCCTGCAGCGGATCGAAACGGCACTGGCAACCCGGGCGCAGGTGCTGGCCTGGCGGCAGTGAGTCGCGCCCCGCCACCTGCCGTGCTTGCGTGGCCGGCCATCGCCAGCCGATCATGGGGACGGGGAAAGGACGACCCGCACCGACCATGTTGGCGGTGCTGCGGCGCCCGAGGATGGCGAAGTGGGCAAGGTGCGTGTCATTCCCCGCGACAACGGGGCAGGGCTGAGTCGCGATCTCGCCATCGTGGCCGACGTGCTGCGTGCCCACCACGAGGTGTCTGCAGTAGGGCTGGGGAGCCATCGGCTCGGCGCCCGGTTGCGGCACTGGTGGACGCGCGCGCGTTGCCGCCTGCGCGGCCGCTACGATGCGCAGCTGTCGCTGGAGCGGGTCTACGCCCCCACGCTGGACTGCGCGGGGCGCAATCTGCTGATCCCCAATCCCGAATGGTTCAAGCCGGAATGGGTGGCGCTGCTGCCGCGATTCGAGCACGTACTGTGCAAGACCCGGCACGCCGAGCCGTTGTTCGCGCAGCTGGGCTGTTCGACGCTCTACACCGGCTTTACCTGCGCCGACCGGTTCGATCCCAGCGTGCCCCGGCAGGCCGCGTTCTTCCGCCTGGCCGGGCGCAGCACCGCCAAAGGCACCGATGTCGTGATCGATGCCTGGCGGCGTCATCCCGAATGGCCGTGCCTGACCGTGGTGCAGCGCAAGCGACATGCCCGCCCGGGACCGGCCGCGCCCAACATCGTGATGCTGGCCGGCTACCTTGACGATGCGGGGTTGCAGCGATTGCAGAACGCGCACCGGTTCCACATCTGTCCTTCCGAGGTCGAGGGCTTCGGGCATTCCATCGCCGAGGCAATGAGCGTGGGTGCCGTGGTGCTGACCACCGACGCGGCGCCCATGAACGAGCTGGTCGATCCTGCCTGCGGGGTGCTGCTGGCCTGCACCTCGGGCGCGCAGATGGGGTTGGGCCGGCGCTACCACGTGTCGGTCGATGCGATCGAAGCGGGCGTTGCCCGGGCCCTGCGCCTGTCATCCACCGAGTGCGTGCAGCTGGGGCAGCGGGCACGCACACGCTTCGTGCAACGCGATGCGGCGTTCCGCGAACGCCTCGCCGCAGTACTGTGCAGCGTGCCTGCGTCCGTGCAGGCGCAGGACGCAGATCACCCGCATGCGTGAGGCGGACAGGGCGGGCCTGCACGCCACAGCAGATGCGCAGGCCATCATTGATGCGGAGGCCCCGGACGCCTCCGCACCTCGACGTTGGGTAATGCTGGCATCGGAGCCGTATGCGCCGGCCATCCTGCGCCCGCTTGCCGCACAGGCGCAGGCACGTGGCCACCGCGTGGCCTGGCTGGCACCGGACGCGGTTGCCGCCGGGCTGCGCGCGGACGAGTCGCGCCTGTGCAGCGCACGCGCACTTTGGCGGTTCCGGCCGCACGCCGTGTTCGCCACGGTCAACCGCATTCCGCCGTTTCTTCCCGGCCTGCAGGTGCAGCTGTTCCACGGGTTGAACCTGCACAAGCGGGATCCGCGCCAAGGCCAGTTCCGCATGCTCGGGCTGTTCGACCTGTATTGCGCGCACGGGTCGGCCACGACCGGACCGCTGCAGGCACTGGCGGGACAGCGGCGCGATTTCAGCGTGGTCCAGACTGGATGGCCGAAGCTGGATACCCTGTTTGCCGGGCCCTGCGCGCAGGCACACGCACTGCGCGCAGCTGCCGCTGGCCGGCCGACGGTGATGTTTGCCTCCACCTTCAATGCGCCCTTGAGCCAGGCCCGTGACTGCCTGCCGGTATTGCAGACACTGATCGCGCGCGGGGATCGCTACTGGCTGCTTACCCTGCATCCCCTGGCGCCCGCCGACCTGCGCCAGCACTATCAAGCGTTGGCCGGCCCGCATGCCTCCTTCCTGGATTCGGCGCACCTGGCTGCGATGCTGCACGCCGCCGACGTGCTGGTCTGCGATACCTCGTCGGTGGTGGAAGAGTTCGTGCTGCTCGACAAGCCCGTCGTGACGGTGTGCCACCGCCAACCGCAGCCCTGCATGCAGGATGTTCGCGCACCAGCGGACATCGATGCGGCCATCCAGCAGGCGTTGGCGGCGCCCCACGCGCTGTCCGATGCACGTCACGCCTATGCGGCCAGCATTCACCCGATGTTGCACGCCGCGCTGCCGCTGGCGCTGGTTGCGCTGCTGTTGCCTGCCGCGCAGGCAAAGGAGGCGGTCAATCCGCTGCTGCTGCAGCCTGCCGATACGCTGGAACAGCGTCAGGTCGCTGAACTGCAGCAGCGCCTGCTCGACTGGCCGCAGCTGCAGCGTTACCGGGATGAAAATGCCACGTTGGCAGCCCCGGTTCCCGGCAGGCCGCGCGTGGTGCTGTTCGGCGACTCCATCACCGAAGGCTGGGGTGCCACCGGCAGTGACAGCTTTTTCCCCGGCAAGGGCTATCTCAACCGAGGCATCAGTGGGCAGACCACCGCGCAGATGTTGCTGCGTTTCCGCCAGGATGTAATCGCGCTGCAGCCGGCGGTGGTGGTGATCCTGGCCGGCACCAACGACATTGCCGGCAACACCGGCGCGGCCACCCAGGCGATGATCGAAGACAACCTGCATTCGATGGTGGAACTGGCGCAGGCGCACCGCATCGCGGTGGTGCTGAGCTCGGTGCTGCCGGTCAGCGACTACCCATGGCAGCGCGGCGTGCAGCCGGCGCCCAAGGTGCGCGCGTTGAATGCGGCGTTGAAGCGGTACGCCAGCGCGCACAACGTGGTGTATCTGGATTACCACACGCCCTTGGCCAATCGCGACGGTGGCCTGGACAAGGCGCTGGCTGCCGACGGCGTGCACCCCACGCCAGCCGGCTACGCGCGGATGGCGCCTCTGGCCGAGGCGGCGATCACCCAGGCGCTGTCGCAGCCGCGCTGAGCGGCGCGCTCAGGCGTCATCCTGCTTGAGTGCGGCGTCTGCCGCCAGCAGCGCGTCGGCGGCCTTGCTCAGCGGCGGCGAGGGCACGTCGTCGGCGCCGATGGACTGCATCATCCGCGGCATGTCCACGAAGCGGCGCTGGCGGCGGTCGTAGATGCCGGTGACCAGCAGGGCACGGGTGGCGATCTTCTCTTCGCCCAGCAGCACGCGCTGCTCCATGATCACCCGCGTGCCGACCCAGCCCACCAGCCGCGTTTCCAGCGTGAAGCGCTGGAAGGGCTTCAGTTCGCGACGGAACTGGGTGGAGGCGCATCGGCGTCGTGGACGTCGGCATCCAGTTCCAGTTCCAGTGCCCGCACCACCAGCAGCGACGGTTCGCTACTGGACCTGGCCGACGGCGAGGCCGGCCTGCCGGTTCTGGCCATTGGCGCAGTGTTGGCCATCGCCGCCGGCACGCTGGTGGCCGCCAGCTGGGTGATCTGGTCGGCGCCGGTATTGATGGCCGAATTGCTGGTCGATGCGGCCATTGCAGGCGGGTTGTACCGGCGCATGCAGGGCATGCGCGCGCAGGGCTGGTGGTGGCTGTGCCTGGCCCATACCTTCTGGCCGCTGATCGGCGTGCTGGTGTTTTCCGCCGGGTTGGGCTGGGTAGCGCAGGAAATCGAGCCCCACGCCGACACCCTGGCCGATGTGCTGCAGACGGTGCGCAGCCGATGAGCCTGCTGCAGCGCATGTTGAAAGGCGCCACCGGCGGCGCGGTAGGGCTGGGCGCACTGGTGCTGGGGCTGGTCTGCAGCGGCGTGACCGCGGTGCTGGTGACAGCGATGGGCGCTGCACTGCTGCCGCGCCTGTTGGCGCCCTTGCTGGAGGCGGGCATGGCACCGCCTGCACTCTCCGCGGCATTCGCCAGCGCCTACCCGTGGGTCTGGTCCGGCCCGGTGCTGGTGGTGATGGTGGCGGTGTTTGGTCGCGGGTTGCGTTTCTGGATGGCTGGCGTGGTGGGTGTGGCCAGCATGCTGCTATGGGGCAGCTTCGCGGTGGTGGCGATGTACCTGTCGCTGTTCGTCCAGGCCGCCGCCGTCTGACCGCGCCGGCAGGAGTGGAATGGAATATTCGGTGCTTGAATTGCGCATCCTTGAATCAGGCTGGATCAGCGGCGAGGCCGATGATGCGGACGACCCCTTCGCGCACGGCACGGTGATGCTGGCGGTGGACGGCCATGCGCTGGTCACCCCCGCCGATGGCAGCTTCACCTTGAGCGCGGCCGGGTTGTATCTGCTGCGTACGCTGCAGCATGACCACGCGCTTGTGGACACCGTGAGCGACGGCAACGCGCTGTTTCCGTGTTGTGGCTACATCGCGTTGCCGTCCAGCGGCGTGTTTCCGGTGTTCTGCATCGGTTGCCCCGGCGGGCGCGATGTCACGGTTACCCATCAGGGCGATGAGGTGCTGCTGGACGCCGGTGACGGCCCTCGCCGGGTGTTCCTGCTGGAGTGGCGGAAGGCGGTGCTTGCCTTCGTGGGCGCGGTGGAGGACTTCTACGCGCGGTGCAGCCCAAAACACCCCGCGACCGATCCCGAAGAGGCACGTGGCTGGGCGTTGTTCTGGGCCGAATGGCAACAGCGCCGGCAGGCCGCGCAGGCGCTGTGAGCAATGCGGTGGTCCTCAGCCGGCCGATGTGCTCAGTCGAACCGCCAGCGCAGGCCGGCATACACCCCGCTGCCTTCGCCCGGGGTGGAGCGGGCCACGTCCTTGCCGGCATCGTTGTAGCCGGGCGTCACCGTGGCCGCGTAGTGGCGGTCGCCGATGTTGCGCATCTCCGCCCACGCCTGCCAGCGCCCGCTGGGGGCATCAAACCCGACCCGGCTGCCCACGATGGCGTGGCTGTCGGCGCGGACGCTGTTGGCGTAGTCCACGAACATCGCCGAGGCGTACTCGGTGTTGAGCGCGGCGTAGAAACCGGCGGGGTGGTCGTAGCGCAGCTCGGCCTGGTAGTAGTGGCGGGGCAGGCCGGGCAGGCGGTTGCTGCCGAACAGCGCGTCATCGCGGTAGCGGAAGTCGCTGAAGGTGTAGGCCTGGCGCAACGACAGGCGGCCATCGCGCCCCTGCCACAGCGTGCTGTCCAGCCCGGCTTCCAGGCCGCGGTGCACGGTCGGGCTGGCGTTGTTCTCGGCCACGAACAGGTTCGGTACCGGCATCACTTCCACGGTGAGCAGTTCATGCAGCACGCGGGCGTAGTAGCCGGTGAGCTCCCAGCGGCCGAGCACGCTGTCGCCGCGTGCACCCAGTTCCAGCGTGGTGGCGGTCTGGTTGTCCAACTGCACTGGCGCGCGCTGGCGACCGGTGGATGCCCCACTGCCTGCCGCGAAATACTGGTTCGAGCCCCAGATCATCGACCAGGGATGCGCCGGCTCCACCGAGCGGCTCAGGTTGCCGAACCACTGCAGCTGCGGGGAATGCTGCCAGGTGAAGCCCAGCCGAGGCGCATAGTCCCACTGGTGCTCGCTCAGGCGCTCGGGTGTGGCCGGCCAGGTCACCTGTACATCGCGGCGGGTGTTGATCAGCGCCAGCCCGGTCTGCAGGTGCAGCGCGTCGGTCAGGGCCAGGTCGTTGCCGATGTGCAGCGTGCTGTCGGTGCCGTGGTGCGAAAAGTCGCGCGTGTGGGTGCCGGCGGCATAGCCGTTGCTGGCAAAGCGCAGCGTTTCGCGCACATCCGCGTCCAGGTCGTGGGTGACGCGCAGGCCCAGCGTGGTCACGCTGGTGCGGCCTAACAGCAGGTGGCGGTGGCGGTAATCCACGGTGGCGTTGAGGTTGCTGTAGTCCAGCTGCTGCCGGTACAGGCTTTCGTTCAAGTCCATCGGGTACTTGTGATACACCAGCCCGGCCTGCAGCGAGGACGCTTCGTCGATCTGCCAGGTGGTCATGCTGCCGATCCAGGTGCTGCCCGGCTGCGGACGGCGCGCGTCGATGGCCAGGTTGGCCGGGTTGGCCGCACGCGGGTTGTTGCGGATCTGGTCGCGGGTCAGGCGCCCGGGCGTTTCGTGATTGGTCTCGCGGTAACGCACGAAGAAGCGTGTTTCCAGGGTCGGGGTGATCTGCCAGCCCAGGTTGGCCATCGCGCCCTTGCCGTCCCTGGCGGCGTGGCGCTGGTAACCGTCCGATTCGGTATCGGTGTAGGCCAGGTAGTAGTCGACATCGCCGCTCACCCCGCCATAGCCGACGCTGCGCTTCTGGTACCCGCGGCTGCCTGCTTCGTACTGCAGTTCCAGCCCGGCCGAATCGCGCCCGCTGCGGCTCACGTAGTTGATCGCACCGCCCAGCGCCAAGGCGCCACGCTCGAACCCGCTGGCACCGCGCAGCACCTCGGCCCGGCTCAGCCACAGCGGTTCAAGCAGCTCATACGGCGTGCCACCGGGGCCACTCAACGGCAACCCATCCAGCGACACCGCAATGCCCGACGCATGCGCGCCCGGACCCCGGTTGATGCCCGAGCCACGGATGGACACCTTGGCGCCTTCGTTGCCCGGCGACTGCGCACTGATGCCGGGCTGGTAGGCCAGCACATCGGCGCTGGTCGACAGCCGGCCGTCGGCCTTGGTCAGGTCCACCACGTTGCTGGCGCCGGGAACGCGCTTGAGCGCGGCGCGGGCCTGCTCGGTCTCGCTGGCGGCTGTCACGTTGACCGCGTCCAGGGTGGTGGCCTGAGGGGCGGCGTGGGCGGCGGCAGACAGGCCGAGGGCGACGGCCAGGAACAGCAAGGTCGGGCGGGGGAGGTACGGCGAAAGCGACATGCGTAAGGGCTGTAAACCAAAAAGATGGCGCGCAAGTTAACAGGTATGGCGCGGCGCGTCACCCGTCCGTGCGGTACGGCCGCAAGGGGCGCCTGTTCTGCCTCCGGTAGAGCCGACCGTTGGTCGGCTGCTCCCCGTTCCGCCGCCCGTGAACCCGAATGCGATCGACTAGACGTTGCCGCTTTCAGCCGCGACAAGCGGGAAAGCGACTGCAGCCCATGAATACGTCACCCGTTCTGCGATTACGACGTTCCACCATCGGGGCGCTGCAGCGTTTGCAGGTCAACCCCTCCGAGGCAGGTTTCGATTCCCTCAGCTCTGGCTCGATCCTTGCGGCAGGCATCGCCGTCCCACGTGCCTGCACCTTTTGAATCATCCCCAAGAGGTCTTCACCCGCAACCAGCGTGATGGGTTTTCCGACAATGAAGGTCTGCGCGTCGCGGGTGAAGCCCCCGCTGCTGACAATCAGCACGGCGTCTGCGCGGTGATGCGCCAGCAGGCCATACATCTCGCGTACCACTGACACGCCCACCTGCTGACGCCGCCATTGCTTGCATTGCACCAGCGTGCGTTTGCCATCGCGCCGCAGCACCAGATCGATACCGCCGTCGGCACCGCCCAATCCAGTTTCCTCGACGCTATAACCCTGTCGCCGGTAGGCCTCGCCGACCAGCCGTTCGAAGTCACGCCAACCGTTGCTGGAAAGGCTCTCCAGCCCGGTGCGCGTGTCCAGCAACCGGCGTCGCCGACGTGCACCGGCCCATGACACGATTGCCGCCAGCAGGCAGAGGCCCAGCCACAGCCAGGCAACCGCCGCCTGTGCTGCTATGCCTGAAATCAACGCGGTCGGAGTGCCAGCGACGCGCTCGTGCCACTGCGGTGCGAGCATGCGCAATGCGGCGAAGCCAAGCGCGCCTGCGGCGACATTGATGTACCACGGCCATGTGGCCATGACGTCGATAACATGCGTGCGCCTGCGTCCCATGCTTACCTCCTCCTGTGTGCATGGACATTGTAGGCTGGGCCGGCGCGACGCCAGCAGGTGGGGTACAACTTAGGGTTGCGGGCGAACATCCCCGCGCCAAACCAGCCGACGCGTTCGCGTGGATTTCAGACTCGGACCAGCGGGATGCCGAGGGAGGTTTCCGCGATACTGTCAGACGACGTCACGCAACAGGAGAACCGCTTGGCCAAGCAAGGCGAGTTCAAGAAACTGCTGGACTACCTGCAGAAGATTCCGGCCATGTCGGCGTCGCCGATGCACTGGGGTAGGGGCGGGGATAGCACCTGGTACGTGGGGTTCACGCTGGATCTTGCGCATCCGCTGGCCTGGAGTGCCGTGCAGGAGCTTGCCTACGTGATCAACGGGTTGTCGGTGACCGAAGCGTTGCCGACGACGTTCATGCCCGTCGCGCCGCCGCCGTACCTCAATGGTCCGGCCAGCGAATTTCTGTCATGGCGGATTCAATCCAGCGACGCAGGATTCTCGCCGGATGATCTGCTGGGTTGGCTGGAAGGTCGGCTGCCGCAGCCGGTGGAGGATGTAGCGAAGTGGATGCCGTCGTTCCATTGGGACGGTGACGTGCCGTTGGACGATTAAGCAACAGGAGCAGCCGGGCAAAGCCCGGCTCTACGCGGCCCGCGGTAGATCCCGACCGTTGGCCGGGACGCATCACGAGTGGTAGGTCCCGACCGTTGGTCGGGACGCACCGGGATCAGCCCAGAATCCCCGGCAGATCCAGCCCCTTCTCCTTCGCACATTCCACCGCGATCTCATACCCGGCATCGGCATGCCGCATCACGCCCGTGGCCGGGTCGTTCCACAGCACGCGTGCAATCCGCTTGGCGGCTGCTTCGGTGCCATCGCAGACGATCACCATGCCCGAATGCTGCGAGAAGCCCATGCCGACGCCGCCGCCGTGGTGCAGTGATACCCAGGTGGCGCCGCTGGCGGTGTTGAGCAGGGCGTTGAGCAGCGGCCAGTCGGAGACCGCATCGGACCCATCGGCCATCGCCTCGGTTTCGCGGTTCGGCGAGGCGACACTGCCGCTGTCCAGATGATCGCGGCCGATCACCACCGGGGCCTTCAGCTCGCCGTTGGCGACCATTTCGTTGAAGGCCAGGCCGAGGCGGTCACGGTCGCCCAGGCCTACCCAGCAGATGCGCGCCGGCAGGCCCTGGAACTTGATCTTCTCGGCGGCCATGTCCAGCCAGCGGTGCAGGTGCGGGTTGTCCGGGATCAGCTCCTTCACTTTGGCATCGGTCTTGGCGATGTCTTCCGGGTCGCCGCTCAGCGCGGCCCAGCGGAACGGGCCGATGCCGCGGCAGAACAGCGGGCGGATGTAGGCGGGCACGAAACCGGGGAAATCGAACGCGTCTTCCACGCCTTCTTCCAGTGCCATCTGGCGCAGATTGTTGCCGTAGTCCACGGTCGGCAAGCCGAGCGCGTGGAAGGCGAGCATGGCGCGGATGTGGGTGGCCATCGAGGCACGTGCGGCCTTCTCCACCACCTTCGGTGCGGACACGCGCTTGTCGTCCCACTCTTCCACCGTCCAGCCCTGCGGCAGGTAGCCGTTGACCGGGTCGTGTGCGGAGGTCTGGTCGGTCAGCAGGTCCGGCTTGACCCCGCGCAGCAGCAGTTCGTCCAGCACGTCGGCGACGTTGCCGAGCAGGCCCACTGACAGCGGCTTTTTGGCCGTGCACGATTCCTCGATCAGGCGCAGCGCCTCATCCAGGTTGTCGGTCCAGGTGTCCAGGTAGCCGGTGCGCAGGCGCATCTCGATGCTGCTCTTGCGGCATTCCACCGCCAGGCACGAGGCACCGGCCATCACTGCGGCCAGCGGCTGCGCGCCGCCCATGCCGCCCAGCCCGCCGGTGAACAGCCACTTGCCGGCCAGGCTGCCGTTGTAGTGCTGGCGGCCCATCTCCACGAACGTTTCGTAGGTGCCCTGCACGATGCCCTGCGCGCCGATGTAGATCCAGCTGCCAGCGGTCATCTGGCCGTACATTGCCAGGCCCTTCTTATCCAGTTCGTTGAAGTGGTCCCAGTTGGCCCAGCGCGGCACCAAGTTGGAGTTGGCGATCAGCACGCGCGGCGCATCCACATGGGTGCGGAACACGCCCACCGGCTTGCCCGACTGCACCAGCAGGGTCTGGTCGTCGTCCAGGCGCGTGAGCGTTTCCACGATCGCATCGAAGCTCTCCCAGTCGCGCGCGGCGCGGCCGATGCCGCCGTACACCACCAGTTCCTGCGGCCGCTCGGCCACGTCTGGGTGCAGGTTGTTCATCAGCATACGCAGCGGCGCTTCGGTCAGCCAGCTCTTGGCGGTGAGCGTGGTGCCGGTGGGCGCGATGATGGTGCGGGACGGGTCGTTGCGGGTCATGCGGCGCTCCGGTTCGTAGCGAATGCAAGGCAGGCGGTGAGCACCTGCGCCAGGGTGTGGCGCAACGGTGCGGCGTGGTCGGGGTCGAGCGGGGTGGGCCAGCTGTGTTCGTCCACCTGGTCCGGTGCCGGCTCGTGCATGTAGCCCCGGCAGGCCAGCTCCATCTGCAGGGTGTGCACGCCGGCGGGGATATCGCTGTAGTGGCGGGTGATCCAGCCGCCCTTGAAGCGGCCGTTGCGCACGTGGGACAGGCCGCTGATCTTCAGCAGGTTCTCCACCACGTCGCTGAGCGCGTTGTCGCAGGACGTATCGAATGCGCCCGACGGGCCGGCGGTGCCCAGGTTGAACTGCGGCAGCTCGCCGTCGAACAGGTGCGGAATATGCGAGCGGATCGAGTGCGCGTCATACACGACCACGGTGCCGTGGCGCGCACGCAGCCGCGCGATCTGCACGGCCAGTGCGTCGTGGTACGGCGCGAAATAGGTGTCGCGGCGGCGTGCGATCTCGGCCTCGTCCGGCTCGCTGCCGGGGTGGTACAGCGGCTGGTTGTCGAAGGTGGTCAGCGGACACAGGCCCGTAGTGTTCTGGCCCGGGTACAACGACACGCCACTGGGGTCGCGGTTGAGGTCGATCACCGAACGCGAGATCGCCGAGCGCACGGTAGTGGCCCCCATGCCGCGCGCGAAGTCGTACAGCTCGTGCACCCACCAGTCGGCATCACGACGTGCCAGCCAGGGCGATTGGTAGCGGTCGATCAGGTCATGCGGCAGCTCGCTGCCGGTGTGCGGGAAGCTGACAATCAGCGGCGCGTCGCCCTCATGTACCTGCAGCCAGTCCGGGGGGGCGGTCATGCCAGCGGCTCCACCTGCGGCAGCACGTCGGCCAGGCCTTCGGCCAGCGCGCCGCTGCGCACCAGCGCGGTGGCGGCGACCATGTCCGGATGGAAGTAGCGATCGTCCTGCAGCGTGGGCACCTGCGCGCGCAGCCGCGCACGCACGCGCTCCAGCGCGTCGCTGGAACGCAACGGGGCATGGAAGTCGCAGCCCTGCGCAGCGGCCAACAGTTCGATACCGACCACGTTGGCCGCGTTCTCGGCCATCGCCAGCAGCCGGCGCGCACCGTGCGCGGCCATCGACACATGGTCTTCCTGGTTGGCCGAGGTCGGAATCGAATCGACGCTGGCCGGGTAGGCGCGCTGCTTGTTTTCCGAGACCAGCGCGGCGGCGGTCACCTGCGGAATCATGAAGCCCGAATTCAAGCCGGGCTTCGGGGTGAGGAAGGCGGGCAGGCCGGACAGCGCCGGATCCACCAGCATCGCGGTACGGCGTTCGCTGATCGAGCCGATTTCGCAGATGGCCATGGCCAGCATGTCGGCGGCAAAGGCCACCGGCTCGGCGTGGAAATTGCCGCCACTCAGCGCTTCGTTGGTGTCGGTGAACACCAGCGGATTGTCGGACACGCCGTTGGCTTCGATCGCCAGCGTGGTGGCCGCCTGGCGCATCACGTCGAACGCCGCGCCCATCACCTGCGGCTGGCAGCGCAGGCAGTACGGGTCCTGCACGCGCACGTCGTTGTCGCGGTGCGATTCGCGGATGGCCGAACCCTGCATCAGCGTGCGCAGCGTGGCGGCGGTAGTGATCTGCCCGCGCTGGCCGCGGATGCTGTGGATGCGCGGGTCGAACGGCGTGTCCGAGCCCTTGGCTGCTTCCACCGACAGCGCCCCGGTGACCAGCGCGGCCTGGAACACGGTGGTGATCGCAAACAGGCCGGCCAGCGCGTAGGCGGTGGAGTACTGGGTGCCGTTGAGCAGGGCCAGGCCTTCCTTCGCACCCAGCACCAGCGGCGCCAGGCCGAGCCGGGCCAGCGCGTCGGCCGCCGGCAGGCGCTCGCCACCCACAAAGGCCTCGCCCACGCCGATCATCACGCTGGCCAGGTGCGAGAGCGGGGCCAGGTCGCCGGAGGCGCCCACCGAGCCTTGGCACGGAATCACCGGTACGATGTCGTGCTGCAGGAAGGCCTCCAGCAGCGCCAGCGTTTCCGGGCGGATGCCCGAAGCGCCCTGGGCCAGGCTGGTCAGCTTCAGCGCCATCATCAGCCGCACCACCGGCGCCGGCATCGGCTCACCTACGCCGGCAGCGTGCGACAGCACGATATTGCGCTGCAGGGTGGCCAGGTCTTCGCGCTCGATGCGCACGCTCGCCAGCTTGCCGAACCCGGTATTGATGCCGTAGACCGGCGCACCCTTGGCCACGATATCGGCCACGGTCTGCGCACTGCGCAGCACCGCCGCGGCGGAGGACGGGTCCAGGCGCACGCGCGCGCCGTCGTAAATCGCGCGCCAGTGCGCCAGCGTCACCGCGCCGGGCTGCAGGGTCAGGGTAGTGCTCATGGAATCTCCAGACATCACAAGAATCAGACGGAAACGCCGCGCATCACGCGCGCGTGCAGGGGGTTGAAGCCCATGCGGTACACCAGGTCGGCAGGCGCCTCGATGTTCCACAGGGCCAGGTTGCAGTCCAGGCCGACCGCCAGCCGGCCCACGCGATCGGCACGGCCCAGCGCGCGTGCCGCGTCACGGGTGAAGCCGGCGATGCACTCGTCCACGGTCATGCGGAACAGGGTGGCGGCCATGTTCATGGCCAGCAGCGGGCTGGTCAGCGGCGAGGTGCCGGGGTTGGAGTCGGTGGCCAGTGCCAGCGGCACGCCGGCCGCACGCAGCGCCGGAATCGGGGGCAGGGTGGTGTCGCGGGTGAAATAGAAAGCCCCCGGCAGCAGCACCGCCACGGTGCCGGCGGCGGCCATGGCCGCGATGCCCTCGGCGTCCAGGTGTTCGATATGGTCGGCCGACAAGGCGCCATGGCGTGCGGCCAGCGCGGCGCCGTGCTGGTTGCTGAGCTGTTCGGCGTGGATCTTGATCGCCAGCCCGTGCTGGCGGGCGGCCACGAATACCTGTTCGGCCTGCGCGGCGCTGAAGGCGATGTTCTCGCAGAACACATCCACCGCTTCGGCCAGACCCTGCGCGGCCACCGCCGGAATCATCGCGTTGCACACTTCGTCGATGTAGTCCTGCGCATCCCGGCCGGGCGGAATCGCATGCGCGCCCAGGAAGGTCGGTACGATCTCCACGGCGCGCAGGTGGCCCAGTTCGCGGGCCACGCGCAGCTGCTTGGTTTCATCGTCCAGGCTCAGCCCGTAGCCGGATTTGATTTCCAGCGTGGTGATGCCTTCGGCCAGCATCGCGTCCAGGCGCGGCAGGCTGGCGGCGATCAGTTCGGCCTCGCTGGCGGCACGGGTGGCGCGCACAGTGGACACGATGCCGCCGCCGGCGCGGGCGATGTCGGCGTAGCTCACGCCCTGCAGGCGCTGCTCGAACTCGCCGGCACGGTTGCCGGCATACACCAGGTGGGTGTGGCAGTCGACCAGGCCGGGGCTGATCCAGCGGCCGCCGCAATCGATACGCTGCGCGGGCTGCAGGTGCGCCTCGGTACCGGCCGCGCCGACGTGCACGATGCGGCCGTCGGTGGCGGCGATCACCCCGTTTTCGATCACGCCCAGGCCCGGGCCATCAACGGTGATCAGGTGGGCGTGGTACCAGAGGGTGTCACAGTGCATGGCAGCAACCACATCGGCTTATATGTCTATACAATATAGGCGCCACTTCCGGGATGTCCAGTGATGCCAGCCACCCCCGCCGCGACCCTTGTTTTCCATGCAACCCACGCACTGCTGCCGCAGGGCTGGGCCCGCGATGTGCGCATGGTCTGCGCCGGCGGCCGCCTCAGCGAGGTCAATGCCGGCGTGCCGGCGCAGCCCGGCGACACCGCGCTGGCCATCGCGCTGCCGGGGCTCGGCAACCTGCACAGCCACGCGTTCCAGCGCGGCATGGCCGGGCTGACCGAGATCGGCGGCCAGAGTGGTGACAGCTTCTGGAGCTGGCGCGAGCTGATGTACCGGTTCCTGGCGCACCTGCAGCCGGACGCGGTGCAGGCCATCGCCGAGCAGGCCTACGTGGAAATGCTCGAATCCGGCTTCACCCGTGTGGGCGAGTTCCACTACCTGCACCATGCCGCCGATGGCACCCCCTATGCCAACCGCGCCGAGATGGCCGAGCGCATCGCCGCCGCCGCGCAGGGCAGTGGCATCGGCCTGACCCTGCTGCCGGTGTTCTACGCACACGCCGATTTCGGGGGCGCCGCGCCCAACCCCGCACAGCGCCGGCTCATCCACGACGTGGACGGTTTCGCCGCGCTGCTGCAGGGCTGCACCCGGGCGCTTTCGGGCCTGGAGGACGCCGTGCTCGGCATCGCCCCGCACAGCCTGCGCGCGGTGACCGGCGAGGAACTCAATGCACTGCTGCCGCTTACCACCGGCCCGGTGCACATCCATATCGCCGAGCAGACCCGTGAGGTCGAGGCCTGCGTGGCCTGGAGCGGCCTGCGCCCGGTGCGCTGGTTGCACGAACACGCCGCCGTGGACGAACGCTGGTGCCTGGTGCACGCCACCCACGTGGACGACGACGAGGTGCAGCGCATGCTGGCCAGCCGCGCGGTGGTGGGGCTGTGCCCGATCACCGAGGCCAACCTGGGCGACGGGCTGTTCCCGATGCAGGCCTTCGCGCGCGCAGGCGGGCGCTTCGGCGTCGGCTCGGATTCCAACGTGCTGATCGACGCGGCCGAAGAATTGCGCCTGCTCGAATACGGCCAGCGCCTGCAGCTGCGCGGGCGCAACGTGCTGGCGCCGGGCGATGGCCAGTCCAGCGGCCGCTGGCTGTTCGAGCAGGCGCTGCACGGCGCCGGGCAGGCGCTGGGCGTGGCCACCGGGTTGCAGGTGGGCGCCCCGGCTGACGTGGTCGAACTGGACCCGACGCACCCGGCCCTGATTGCCCGCGACGGCGACGCCTTGCTTGACAGCTGGGTGTTCGCCGCACGTAATGGTGCGGTGCGTTCGGTGTGGCGCCAGGGTCGCCAGCTGGTCCATCAGGGCCGTCACCTGCAGCGTGATGCCGTGGCCGCCCGGTTTGCCCGCGCATTGCAGACGTTGTTGTCGGCCGGCTGAGTGCCGGTCGCATCCATCTAGGACTCCCGAGTGACGGGCAAGAAAGCAGAAACCCTCAACCAGCGCATCCGCGCCGATCTGGAAAGCCGCATCCTCAGTGGGCAGTGGGAGCCGGGGTTCCGCATTCCCTATGAGCACGAACTGATGGAGCAGTACGGCTGCTCGCGGATGACCGTGAACAAGGTGCTGACCGCGCTGGCCGAAAGCGGCATGATCGAGCGCCGCCGCCGCGCCGGTTCGTTCGTGGCCCGGCAGCCGCCGCACCTGGAACAGGTGGCGCTGGAAATTCCGGATATCGCCATGGCCGTGGGCGCACGCGGCCACGTTTACGGCTACCAGTTGCTGGAGCGGGCCTACCGGGCGCCGCGCCCGCAGGCCGCCGAAGAGGTGGCCCTGTCGGGCAGCGACAAGCTGCTGGCCATCCGCTGCCTGCACCGCGCCGATGGCCGTCCGTTCGCGCTGGAACACCGCCTGATCAGCCCGGTCGGCGTGCCTGAAGTGCTGGACGTGGATTTCGAGACCACCGCGCCGGGCAGCTGGCTGCTACAGAACGTGTCCTGGACCCGCGCCCAGCACCGCATCAGCGCCTGGGGCGCCGATGACGCCGCCGCGGCGTTGCTGGAGGTCAAGCCCGGCACGGCCTGCCTGGTTATCGACCGCCTCACCTGGCGCGGCGACCAGCCCATCACCTGCGTGCGCCAGATGTTCCTGGGCGACGCCTGGGACCTCGTCGCAAAATTCGCCCCCGGCGCCCGGTAGAGCCGCGCCCCATGACCGGTGGGCGCCGTTACGACGAACGCATCGCCATGCGCGCGGAATCTATCGCTATTGCAAGGTCGTAGAGCCGGGCTCTGCCCGGCTGCTCTTAAAAAAACCAAACAAAATCAAAGCGTAGCGCACTGCCGCCAACGCACCGGCTCGTCCACGCCCAGGCGCGGATTCAACTGGATACGCACGGTGCGCAGCGCCGGGTAACGCTTCACCTCGGTGCACACCAACGGCCAGATCGCATCGATCTCGTCGCTGCGGTTCACCGCCAGGGTCTGCCGCGTCAGCCAGAACGCGCTCAGCACGCCGGGCTGGCGGGCCAGGGTGGCGGCCAGCTCTCTCTGATACCGGGCCAGCGTCGCAGGGTCCGGGTCGGCCACATCGCCCAGGATGCCAGGTGCCGCAGTAGCAGCGGCCGGCCTGGAAGCGGCAGGCGCGGCGGGAGTGGCGGGGACCGAGGCATCTGCCGCAGCCGGGGCGTCCGCCGGGGCTGCGACGGGCTGTGCCGGTGTCGCGGTGGGCGGAGCCACCGCAACCGGGGCGGCCTGCTGGTCCAGTCGCGAGGTCAAATAGCCCATGCCCACCAGCAGCCCCAGGGTCAGCGACCCCAGCGCGGCGATCGAGATCCGCCAGATCGCCTCGCGGCGCGCCGCGTTCTTGACCTGGGCTTCCATGTCGCCGGGCAGGTACGGCTGCAGCAGCGGCCACAGCAGGTGCCCGTCGAGCACCTCCACGCCTTGCTTCTCGGCAGCCACGCGGCCATCGCGCTCGACCATGCCTTCGGTGATCAGGATGCCGCCGCGGGCACCGGCCAGCCGCGCGGCGGCGCCCAGTTCGTTCACCGCTGCGGTGCCAATCCGGTAGGCGCGGCCATGCTTGCACGACAGCAGCCAGCGGTGCTGGGCGTCGTGCATGAGGAAATCGCTGCGCGGCTCGCGGCTGTCGTCCACCTCGCCGGGCACGTCCTGCAGCCCGCGCTGCTCGCGCATGGCACGCCGGACAATCTCGGAAAAGCCACGCCAATGCATGCCAGCCAGGGCGTTGAGCCCAAGCCGGGTCTCCTTGCGGCAACGCTTCACCAGCCAGAACCAGGCCGCGGCAAGCGTCCAGACTATGAGGGCCAACAGTAAAGCCAGAATCCAGGAGAACATGAGGCGCTAGAGATGAACACGGATGTGCGATTGACAGTTTATATGCGCTCGCAGGCGTCTGCGGGGGCACTTCAATCCGAACGCGCGGAAGTCGCGCCCCAGCCGGTGACGGACGTCTCACTTTGGAGCAGCAGACACAGAAAACCCGCCAATCCGTAGCCGTGAGGGGAGGGAACAAACGGCGAAGAAGCGATTGGCGGGTCGGTTTCGATTGTCATCCAATGCCGTGCTGCTTTGCAACATCCGGCGCTGATGGCCCCCAAGTCGGGCTCAGGCGCCGCCCGGACCCTGGTGCGTGCCGGGGGAAGGGTCGGCATTGGGTGAGGCATTACGGGCCTCGGCGCGGTTGACCCGGGCATTGAGCGCATCGATACGGGCGTTCAAGGCGGCCACGTCCTCGGCGGTGGGGATGTGCAGGCGCTTGAGGACGCCCTGCACCCGGTCATCGAAGGCCTTTTCCACCTTGTCCCAGGTGCCGGCGGCCTTTTCGCGGGCCTCACCCAGCTGTTCTTCCACGTTGTCGCGCCAGCGCGGGGCATCGCCGCTCTGCTCGCGGTTGCGGGCCTCGATGGTTTCGCCTTCCCGGACCAGCGTGTCGAACACGCGGCTGCCCTCGGCCTGGGCGCGGCCCAAGGCGCCAAGGCCGGCCAGCCATACCTGCTGGGCCGAACCAGTCAACCGGCGCGAAAAGCGTTCGGCCTGTTCGCCCAGCGAGGGCTTGTCGTCGGGGCTGCGGGTGTCGCGGTCGTCGAAGTCGTCGTGTGCGGTCATGGGGCGATCCTGTGGATGGACACCCCGATGCTAATCAGCGCCAGCTTTGCGCCATGTGATGGCCGGCGCCTGCGGACGCGCCGCGATTCAGCCCAGCTTTTCCTTCAGCACGCGCTGGATCTCGCCCTCGACCATGCCCTTCATCGCCGACAGCAGGAAGCCCAGCTTGGCGGTCACGTGCACCTGGCCCGGCTGCAGTTCGATCGCACCGTCCACGCCGGAGCCGTTGAAGTTCAACACGTCGCCCACCCAGTTGCTCTGCAGGCCGAAGCGCTCGGACAGCTTGGCGGCCACGTCTTCGATCGCCTTGCGGGCGCCATCGACGGGCAGGGAGTGGGCGTGGCGGATATCAATGCTGGACATGGGAGCTCCTGGCGGGCGGCAGCGGGAAGGGCGTGCATTGTGCGCATCCTTGCGCCCAACTCCAAGGACTGCATCACACTTCTTCTTCGATGACATGCAACCTGCTAGGCTTTCGCCGCGTGCAGAACCTGCTAGTTCACTTCACCCAACGCCAACACCCCGACCAGCCGCTGCGGCCCGGGGTGCAGCGCATCGTGCGCCACGCTTCGGGTACTGTCCGGCTGGGCGGTGACGCCACCGGCACCCTGCTGCTTGCACAGTTCTGCCTGGACGACCGCGGCCTCTGGCTGCAGGTCGCCACCGGCACGCGCGGCATCCACGTCAACGGCCGCCCTGTGCGGCGCATGGCCATGCTGCGTGCGGGCGACGCGGTGTACGTGGATGGCGTGGAGATGGTGATCCAGGGGGAGAGCGACGCGCTCGCCCAGGCGCCGCCACGCAGTGACGCCGGCAGCGACGAACTGCGCCTGCTGCGTGGGTTGGGCGGCCAGCACCACGGGCGCAGCTTCACGCTGGACCGTCCGCGCCTGATCGGCCGCAGCGCCGAGGCCGACATCGCCATCGACGATCCTGGGTTTGCCGAGCAGCACGCACGGCTGGAGCTGCACGGCGACCGCGTACTGCTGCGCGACCTCGGCGCGGGCGAATCGACCCGGGTCAACGGCGTGGCGGTTCGCCATTGCTGGCTGCTGCCCGGCGACCAGCTGGTATTCGACACCCAGCACCGGTTCGTGCTGGAAGTACCGCACGACGCCCGCACCCGGATCGTCAGCGAAGACGAGGACGACCTGCTGGACCTGCCCACCCACGATGCAGCGCCGGTCAAGCCCGTGCGCGTGAGCCGTTGGCCGTGGTTGCTGGCCAGCGCGCTGCTGCTGGCTGCGGTGATCAGCGGCCTGCTCTGGTTCGGTGCACGGTAAAGGTCATCGCACATGACGTTGCCGGCCAGCGGCCGGCACCACCCGGGGGCGCCGGGGCTGGCTGGGTGTCGATCTCGATAGATTCGTTTGCAACCAAATTCGCCTAGTCCTGCAAGGCCTAAAGCCTGGTGCGCTGCGGCATACTAGGGGTCTTGCCCCATAGGTGTGACATGACGCGCGCGTTCAACTTCAGTGCCGGCCCTGCAACCCTGCCGGAATCGGTCCTGCGCAAGGCGCAGGAAGATATGTTGGAATGGAACGGCGCTGGCGCCTCCATTGTCGAAATGAGCCACCGCGGCCCGGAATTCATGGCCGTCGCGGCCAAGGCCGACGCCGACCTGCGTCGCCTGATCGGCATCCCCGACGACTACGCCGTGCTGTTTCTGGCCGGTGGCGCCACCACCCAGCAGGCCCTGCTGGCGCTCAACTTCGCCCAGCCCGGCCAGACCGTGGACTACGTGCTCACCGGGCACTGGGGCAAGACCGCGATCAAGCAGGTCACGCCCTACGTCAACGTCAATGTTGCCGCCAGCAGCGAAGCCAACGGCTTCCACGACATCCCCGCGCGCGACACGTGGCAGCTCTCGGCGGATGCGGCCTACGTGCACATCACCGCCAACGAGACCATCCACGGCGTCGAGTTCCGTGACACCCCCGATGTCGGCCAGGTGCCGCTGTTCGCCGATTTCAGCTCCTCCATCGCCAGCGAACCGCTCGATGTCAGCAAGTACGGCCTGATCTACGCCGGCGCGCAGAAGAACCTGGGCCCGGTGGGCGTGTCGGTGGTGATCGTGCGCCGCGACCTGCTCGAACGCGCCGGCCAGCCGCGTGCGGACATCTTCAACTACCGCTCGCACGTGGCGCGCGACGCCATGCTCAACACCCCGCCCACCTGGAACTGGTACCTGGCCGGGCTGGTGTTCGAATGGATGCTGGCCGAGGGCGGCGTCGAGGAATTCGCCCGCCGCAACGCCGCCAAGTCCGCGCTGGTGTATGGCGCTATCGATGCCTCCGGCGGGTTCTACCGCAACGAGGTGGTGCCCGCCGCCCGTTCGCGCATGAACATCCCGTTCTTCCTGTCCGACGACACCCTCAACGCGCGCTTTGTCAGCGAGTCCAAGGCCGCCGGCCTGCTCGCGCTGAAGGGCCACGCTGCCGTGGGCGGTATCCGTGCCTCGCTGTACAACGCCATGCCGGTGGAAGGCGCGCAGGCGCTGGTCGCCTTCATGGCCGACTTCCAGCAGCGCCACGGCTGACGTTTTCGTATTTCCCGGGGCGCGCGACGCCCCACTGCACCTGGAACCCAGATGGCCACCAAACCCGCCAAGCCCAAGGCCGCCAAAGCGCCGCCGTCCAAGCCCAAGGCCGCCGCACCTGCGAAGGCCGCCCCCGGCAAGGCCGCTGCCGTTGCCAGTACGCCCGCACCGGTGCTGTCGGACGTGCGCGCCAAGATCGACCACATCGACCGCAGCATCCAGGCGCTCATCGCCGAGCGCGCCAACTTCGCCCACCAGGTCGGCAAGGCCAAGGGCAAGCTCGCCGCCGCTGTCGACTACTACCGCCCCGAGCGCGAAGCGCAGGTGCTGCGCATGGTGGTGGACCGCAACGAAGGCCCGCTCAGCGATGAAGTGCTGGTGCATGTGTTCCGCGAAATCATGTCGGCCTGCCTGGCCCAGCAGGAGCCGCTGAAGATTGGCTACCTGGGTCCGGAAGGCACCTTCAGCCAGCAGGCGGTGCTCAAGCACTTCGGCCGCTCGGCGCTGGGCCTGCCGCTGGCCAGCATTGAAGAAGTGTTCCAGGAAGTGGAAGCGGGCAACGCCGATTTCGGTGTGGTGCCGGTGGAGAACTCGGGGCAAGGCACCATCCAGATCACCCTGGACATGTTCCTGACCTCCAACCTGAAAATCTGCGGCGAAGTGGAGCTGCGCGTGCAGCAGTACCTGATGTCGCGCAGTGGTCGGCTGGACGATGTGGAGCGCGTGTATGGCCACCCGCAGTCGTTCATGCAGACCTCCTCGTGGCTGCGTGCCAACCTGCCCAAGGCCGAGAAGATCCCGGTGTCGAGCAATGCCGAAGGCGCCCGCCGCGCCCGCAATGCCGACGACGCCGCCGCCATTGGCGGGGAGAGTGCAGGGCACGTGTACGGCCTGAAGAAGGTGGTGACCAAGCCCATCCAGAACGATGCCGACAACACCACCCGCTTCCTGGTGGTGGGCCGCAATATCTTCCCCACCTCCGGCCACGACCGCACCTCGGTCCTGGTGTTCATCCATGACAAGCCCGGCGCGCTGTTCGACGTGCTCAGCCCGTTCGCGCGCCACGGCATCAGCATGAACCGCATCGAGTCGCGGCCGTCGCACAATGCCAAGTGGGAATACGGCTTCTTCATCGACCTGGCCGGCCACATCGAGGACGCCTCGATGCAGGCCGCGCTGGCCGAACTGGACGCGCACTCGGCACAGATCAAGGTGCTGGGGTCCTACCCGGTGGCCGTACCCTGACCGCCTCGGCGCAGCCCTGCGCTGCGCCTTCGGTGGCGACGCCATGCCGGCGCGCCGCCTTTCCCGCATACCGCTGCATTGCCGCCCGCGCGGCTGCCTGACAGGATCCTTCGATGACCGCTACGCCGTACTGGATTGCCCACAAGGGCCAGCCCCTGCAGGGCACCCTGACCATTCCCGGTGACAAGTCCGTATCGCACCGCTCGGTGATGTTCGCCGCGCTGGCCGACGGCGTGTCGCACATCGATGGCTTCCTGGAAGGCGAAGACACCCGCGCCACCGCCGCCATCTTTGCCCAGATGGGCGTGCGCATCGACACCCCGTCGCCGTCGCAGCGCGTGGTGCATGGCGTGGGCGTGGACGGCCTGACGGCCCCCGCCGCGCCGCTGGACTGCGGCAACGCCGGCACCGGCATGCGCCTGCTGGCCGGCCTGCTGGCCGCGCAATCGTTCGACAGCGTGATGGTGGGCGACGAATCGCTGTCGCGCCGCCCGATGCGCCGTGTCACCGGCCCGTTGGCGCTGATGGGCGCGAAGATCGACACCGAAAGCGACGGCACCCCGCCGCTGCACGTGCATGGCGGGCAGACGCTGAAGGGCATCGACTTCGCCTCGCCGGTGGCCAGTGCGCAGGTCAAATCCGCGGTGTTGCTGGCCGGCCTGTATGCCGATGGTGAGACCACGGTGAGCGAACCGCACCCCACCCGCGACTACAGCGAGCGCATGCTGCGCGCGTTCGGCGTGGACATCGAGTTCTCGCCCGGCAAGGCCCGCCTGCGCGGCGGCCAGCGCCTGCGCGCCACCGACATCGTGGTGCCGGCCGATTTCTCGTCCGCCGCGTTCTTCCTGGTGGCCGCCAGCATCATTCCCGGCTCCGAACTGCGCCTGCGCGCGGTGGGCCTGAACCCGCGCCGCACTGGCCTGCTGGCCGCGCTGCGGCTGATGGGTGCGGACATCACCGAAGAAAATCATGCCGAGCAGGGCGGGGAAGCCGTGGCCGACCTGGTGGTGCGTTACGCCCCGCTGCACGGTGCGGAGATTCCCGAAGCGCTGGTGCCGGACATGATTGACGAGTTCCCCGCGTTGTTCGTGGCTGCGGCCGCCGCGCAAGGCAACACGGTGGTGCGCGGCGCCGCCGAACTGCGGGTCAAGGAATCCGATCGCCTGGCCGCCATGGCCACCGGCCTGCGCACGCTGGGCGTGCAGGTGGATGAAACCGACGACGGCGCCACGATCCACGGCGGCAGCGCGCTGGGCAGCGGCACCATCGAAAGCCACGGCGACCACCGCATCGCCATGGCCTTCGCCATTGCCGGCCAGCTCAGCAGTGGCGAAGTGCGGGTGAACGACATCGCCAACGTCGCCACCTCGTTCCCGGATTTCGACGGCCTGTCCACCGGGGCGGGTTTCGGGCTGCGCAGCGCCTGACGCGCGGCGCCGGGGTTTGCCCGGCGGCCGTTGCCTGGTTGCCGGGCAGAGCCCGGCACTACGGTGGTGCATGATTGCTCGTAGAGCCGGGCTCTGCCCGGCTGCCCTTTGCGTCGGAATATGCGTGATTGCCGTTGCATATGCTTGGTTGCCGGGCAGAGCCCGGCACTACGCGCACAAAAAAGGGAGGCCATTGGCCTCCCTTTCTGGTTCCCGCCTCAGCGCCGCAACTTAGCGCTCGGTACGGAAATCCACCGGCACGCGCACCACGCTGGCCACCGCACGACCATTGTTCATGGCTGGCTCGAACTGCCAGTTGCGCACGGTGGTCAACACGGCGCGGTCCAGGTCGCGGTCACGCGAACCCGTACGCTGCACGATGCTGGCATCGGTCACGTGGCCACTGGGGTCCACGCTCAGGCTGGCCACTACGCTGCCCTGCACGCCACTGCGCAGGGCACTCGGCGGATAGGTCGGCTTGGCATTGCTGGCCAGCGGGCGCGCCTCGCGGTTACGCGCGGCCGCGGCCGGCTTGCGCTGGGTGGTGGCCGGTGCGGCCTGGCGCGTCGCCGGGGCCGGTGCAGTGGTGGCGACCGGCGTCTCGGTCGCCGGCAACATGCGCTCGCCGACCGGTGCGGTGCTGGTTTCGTTGGGGTTGGCGTAGCGCAACCAGACCAGCGCGGCGGCGAACATCGCCACGATCAGCGCCATCCACAACCACGGCGAGGTGCCACGGCGGGCCGGTTCATCGGTCACGTCGCGCTGGTGCTGCGGCGACGCGTGCATGTCATGGGCATGGGTAACACTCATGGCGAACTCCTGATGTCGTTTTGACACCCGCAGTCTTGCCCGTACCCGGTTGTGGATGTGTCAGCGCACCGTCAACGCGGCGACTGCATTGCCATCGAGGTTCAGCTTGATGAGCGGTTGCCGAATCAGCGTTGCGTGATGATCCGGCGGCCGCGGATTACTGCGGCTTGAAGTCGAACGGGACCTCGATGCTGCCCGGCACCGGCTGGCCATTGCTCTGCGCCGGCTGGAAGCGCCAACGGCGCACCGCATCGGATGCGGCACGATCAAGATCGCGTGAACCACTGCGCTCGATGATCGTCACGTTCGACGGGTAGCCGGTGGCATCCACATCCACGCGCACCACCACCGTGCCGGAATCACCACGACGCAGCGCGGCAGGCGGATACGAGGGCGGCGGCGACTGGTCGGCGATCGGCTGCGGGCGGTCACCGGCAGCGGCGGCCACCGAGGCCTCGGTGGTCGGCGCAGCGGCGGCGGCGGGCGGCGGCGGGGGCGCGGTTTCCACCAGCTGCGGGGCTTCTTCGCCGGGCGGCAGCGGCTTGGCGTCGGGCATGTCGCTGGAGCCGGCCGCGGCGGGCAGGGGTTCGGGCAACGGCTCGATATCGGCCACCTGCTGCGGCGTTGCCGCCGGGCCGGCTTTGTAGAAGTCGTCGTTGCGGCTGCTCAGCCACACCACCAGGAACAGCAGCACGCCAACGCCGAAGGCGATGCCGGCGATCATCAGGCTGCGCCGGGGCAGGTGGAAGGTGATGTTCTTGCCAGACGAAGAGCGGGAAGCGGACATGAGCCATACCGTAGTGAACCCCCCGATTCTGCCACGCCCGGAATGACTGAGGGGTACATGGCGGCCCCCGGGCGGCAGAAATCCGCATAACAGGCGATAATCCCCCTCCAGTCCCAACCCCATCGCACACGCCATGCTTGATCCAGCCCTGCTTCGCCAACACCCCGCCGACCTTGCCGAACGCCTGCGCTCCTCGCGCGGTTTCGAGCTGGATGTGTCCGGGCTGGAGTCGCTGGAAGCAGACCGCAAGCGCATCCAGGTGCGCACCCAGGAACTGCAGAGCCTGCGCAACAGCCGCTCCAAGGCCATCGGCCAGGCCAAGGCCAAGGGCGAAGACGTCTCGGCGATCATGGCCGAAGTGGCCGCGTTCGCCGACGAGCTGAAGGCCTCGGAAGTGGCCCTGGACGAACTGCGCGACAAGATCGAAGCCATTGCCCTGGGCATTCCCAACCTGCCCGGCGACGACGTGCCGGCAGGCGCGGACGAAACCGAGAACGTCGAGCAGAAGCGCTGGGGCACCCCGCGCAGCTTCGATTTCCCGGTGCTGGACCACGTGGAGCTGGGTGCCCGCAACCGCTGGCTGGACGCAGAAACAGCGGCCAAGCTGTCCGGCTCGCGCTTCACCGTGCTGCGCGGCCCGCTGGCCCGCCTGCACCGCGCGCTGGCCCAGTTCATGCTCGACCTGCACACCGACACCCACGGCTACCAGGAAACCAACGTGCCGGCGCTGGTCAACGCCGAGTCGCTGCGCGGCACCAGCCAGCTGCCCAAGTTCGAGGACGACCTGTTCAAGACCGCCGTGGGCGAGTCCACCCGGTACCTGATCCCGACCTCGGAAGTGCCGCTCACCAACATCGTGCGCGACGAGATCATCGACGCCGACCAGCTGCCGCTACGCATGACCGCCCATTCGCTGTGCTTCCGCGCCGAAGCCGGCAGCGGCGGCCGCGACGTGCGCGGCATGATCCGCCAGCACCAGTTCGAGAAGGTGGAACTGGTGGCCGCGTGCACCGCCGCGCAGAGCGAAGACGAACACCAGCGCATGACCCGTTGCGCCGAAGTGGTGCTGGAAACCCTGGGCCTGCCGTACCGCAAGGTGCTGCTGTGCACCGGCGACATGGGCTTCGCCGCGGTGAAGACCTACGACCTGGAAGTGTGGCTGCCCTCGCAGGACACCTACCGCGAAATCTCCTCGTGCTCCAACTGCGGTGATTTCCAGGCCCGCCGCATGCAGGCCCGCTGGCGCAACCCGGACACCGGCAAGCCCGAGCTGCTGCACACCCTCAACGGCTCCGGCGTGGCCGTGGGCCGCGCGATGATCGCGGTGATGGAGAACTACCAGAACGCCGACGGCAGCATCACCGTGCCGGATGCGCTGAAGCCCTACATGGGCGGCCTGGACACCATCGCCTGATCCACGAAAAACCCGCCGAACGGCGGGTTTTTTGTGTGCACGACCACCGTAGAGCCGGGCTCTGCCCGGCTATCTCACAACGCACGTCAACGATCTTCCCGCAACACCCGCAACGGCACCCACCCCTCAGCCCCACCGCCCACCGGCGCGCACCACGCCCAGCCGTTCAGCACGCGCCCACCCAGCAGCACCTGGTCCGGGTCCACGTCCAGCTCGCGCGCGCAGTAGTCTTCCTTCGCAAAGGCGTCGCCCTGCGCATCCCGCCCGATCACCTGCGCCGGCACCCAGCCCGGTGCCTGGTCGGCGGCTTCGCACAGGTACCAGTCGTCCCAGCCTTCCGCGCCTTCATAACGCTCGCCCACCTGCAGCGCCTGGCCGCGCACCAGCGTGATGGGGTGGGGGAATTCGCTCCGGTGCGGAGCAACGACCAGATAGCGCATGCGGGCCCGTCCTGAACTTGGTAGGCGACCAGCGTAATAAATCGCTCACGGCCCGCCCAGCACTAACGTCGCAGTTGCGCCATTGAAAAAGAAGATGGCCCCAAAAGGGGCCATCAGGCGCACCACCGGCGGGGGAGGGAGAACCGGTGCTGCGCGCCACGCCGCCACGACGAGGAGGAACGGCGTGGTGTTACCCCTTAGGCAGCGGCCAGCTCACGCGGCTGCGGCAAGGTGGCCAGCGCCTGGGCGATGGCATCGGTGCGGTGCTGCGGCGAATAGGCAATGCCCTCGGCGCGCACGAATTCCACATCGTCGATGCCGAAGAACGCGAACACCTGGCGCAGGTACGGGTCCTGGAAGTCGGTCGGGGCGCCGGTATGCAGGCCGCCGCGGCTGCTGGCCACGATCACGTGCTTGCCGCCGGCCAGACCCACCGGGCCGGTGTCGGTGTACTTGAAGGTCTTGCCGGCCACCGCCAAGCGGTCGATCCACGCCTTGAGGGTGGAGGCCACGCTGAAGTTGTACATTGGGGAGCCGATAACCACCACGTCGGCGTCCAGGAACTGTTCCAGCACCAGCGCCGCGTCGGCCACTTCGGCCGGGTCGGTCTGGGCCAGCGAGCTGCTGCGCAGGTGCGCAACGGGCTGGGCGTCCAGGTCGCGATAGGTCACTTCCAGGCCCGGCACCTGGTCGCGCCACTGCTGGACCACGGCGGCCGAGAGCTGGCGGGAAACCGAGTTGTCGCCAAGGACGCTGGCATCGATGTGAAGAAGCTTCATGGCAATCACCTGTTATCTGGGAAGGGGCGGGCAAGGCGCCGCCGAGGAAGAACAGGTTAGGTTGTTGCTTGGCTGGGATAAAGGTGGTTGAATACCACGTATTGTTCTATATCTGGAACTTCGGTATGCACGACCTAAACGATCTCTATTACTTCGCCATGGTGGTCGACCACGGCGGTTTTGCCGCGGCCGAACGCGCGCTGGGCATCCCCAAATCGCGCCTGAGCCGGCGTATCAGCCAGCTGGAAACCGACCTGGGCGTGCGCCTGCTGCAGCGCTCCACGCGTCGCTTCGCGGTGACCGACGTGGGCACCAGCGTGCACCGTCACGCCCAGACCATGCTCGCCGAGGCCCAGGCCGCGCGCGAGGTGGTGGACCGGCTCAGTGCCGAGCCACGCGGCCTGGTTCGCGCCAGCGTGCCGGTCTCCCTGGCGCAGATGCAGCTGCCCAAGCTGCTGCCCAAGTTCCTGGCCCAGTACCCCAAGGTGCGCCTGCAGCTGAACATCAGCAACCGCCGCGTGGACATCATCAATGAAGGCTACGACGTCGCCCTGCGCGTGCGTTCGCGGCTGGACGACGACGGCAGCCTGGTCATGCGCAGCTTTGGCCAGGTGCAGGAACTGCTGGTGGCCAGCCCGAAGTACCTCGACCGTGCCGGCCGCCCCAAGGACCCGGACGAACTGGCCAACCACGTCACCCTGAGCATCAGTGAAGACGAAGCCCGCCAGCGCTGGGAACTGCACGGCCCGGAAGGCGCGGTACGCCGCGTGGACCTGCAGCCGCGCGTGGCCGGGTTCGATTTCCCCCTGCTGCAGAGCATGGTGAAGGACGGGTTCGGCATCACCATGCTGCCCGAAACCGTCTGCGCCGACGCCGTCCGCAGCGGCGAGTTGGAAGTGGTGCTGCCGGAATGGTCGCTGCCGCAGGGCATCTGCCACGCCGTGTTCGCCTCGCGCCGCGGCCTGCTGCCGGCGGTGCGCGTGTTCATCGACTTCCTGGCCGAACACCTGCCGCCGCAGCTGGAGGCCTCGCGCCTGCATTGTGATGGCGCGTGTGAGCGGGCCAAGGAGAAGATCAAGGCCAGTGCGTTGGGTGCGTTGGCGGTGGATGCGGGCTGAGCCCGACAGCGGCCGGGTGGGCAAACCTCACCTGAAATGCGAGAATGCGACCCCCGGCCATGCCGGGGAGCCATGCCGGACGGGGCGCTGCCCCTACCGGATGCCCGGATTGCAATGACCTGGGCACGCGGGGCGCGGACAGCGCTACCGATACGGAGAGATGGCCGAGCGGTTTAAGGCACCGGTCTTGAAAACCGGCGAAGGGTCAAACCTTCCGTGGGTTCGAATCCCACTCTCTCCGCCAATATTCATATAAGCTATTGATTTTATTTAGCTTATTTCGAATAGACAGGTCTGCCAGCGGGACACAGATCGGGACACATCTCCCGAATGCGCATCCCCCATCACCTCATCCGTACCCCCTCCGGCACCTACGCCTTTCGTCAGCGCGTCCCGAGCGACTTGCAAGTCGTCATCGGCCGCAAGCTGATCAAGCAATCGCTTCGGACCTCAAATATGGCCTCCGCCAGACTGCGCGCGATCGTCTTGGCATCAGGCTATGCTCACGCGTATGACGTGTTGAGGGATCGACGGGTGGATCGGTTTAGCAAAAAGGATTTGGAGTCGCTCGTCGAGCGATTGAGTGGCGGTGCAGATCGGCGCGATCTGACGCTTCATCGGACGCAGGCTGCGGACGGCACGATCACGGAACACTGGCAGATCGATAGCGAAGACGATGTCCGTCTGTTCCGCCAAGCCCAAAGCTTTGCAACGGCGACAGAGGTGGCGGCCATTGGCATGCTCGACCCCGAGCCGATGCCCGTTCGCGAGCCGCGTCCTCAGGTGAGCGAGACGATTTCGTTGGAGAAGGCGCGCGATGCGTGGCTGGCGAGCATCAAGCCGCGCACGTTGCCCAAGACATACACGATCAAGACAGCCGCAGTCGAGTCGCTCGTTGCGTTCCTGGGGCCTAAGTCAAGGCTCCATACTGTCACAAGGCCAGACTTGGCGCGCTGGTATCAACATCTTCGTGACGGCGGGGCTTCGACGCCTACGCTGACGAACAAGCAAAGCTATGTGGGAGGGAGGGGCGGCTTCTTTGACTGGGCTATTGCATCGGGCTACCACCCGAAAGGCGACAACCCAGCGACTGGGCATGTGAGCTATTCGGTGCGGGAGAAGCGCGCTCGGCGAAAGCTGGGGTTCAAAGCCTACGACCGTGATCAGATCCAAACAATCTTCTCGCCAAGCAACTTCGATAAGATCTCTGAGAACGCTAGATGGGCTTCGCTTATTGGACTCTTTACCGGGGCGCGCGCGTCAGAAGTTGGGCAGCTCTTGATTGCCGACGTCTTCCTGGAAGGCAAGCTACCCTGCATTCGCATCTCCGATGAAGGCGAGAACCAAAAAGTCAAAACGGAGGTCAGCCTTCGGACCGTCCCTCTGCATCCGGATCTCTTGGAGTGGACCGGCCAGACTTCCGTAGACATTCATGAGCCGCTTTGCGCGTAGCACCGCTCAAACTCTACAGGGGCTAGGTTGCCAGCGAAACCATGCCGGCGAATTGGGTTGTAGAACATCTCGATGTAATTGAATACATCCGAGCGTGCCTCGTCCCGGGTCGGGTAGATCCGCCGCTTGATCCGCTCCTTCTTCAGTGCGCTGAAAAAGCTCTCCGCCACCGCATTGTCATGGCAGTTTCCACGTCGGCTCATGCTTGGAACCATGCCATGCTGCTTCAGCAACGATAGCTAGTCGCTGCTCGTGAACTGGCTGCCTTGGTCAGAGTGGATGATCAAGCCAGCAGCAGGCTTTCGCTTCCACACCGCCGATACCAGTGCCTGTAGCACAAGGTCGGTGGTCATCTGGGACTGCATCGCCCAGCCAACCACTTGCCGTGAGTAAAGGTCGACGATCACTGCCAGGAAAATCCAGCCTTCGTAGGTTCGGATGTACGTGATGTCGGTGACCCATACCTTGTTTGGTGCAGCGGGCGAGAAGTCGCGATTGACGACGTTCTCAACCATCCCACGCGGACCGCCTCGATGGCGTGGCTTGGTGCCGTAGCCAATTTCTGCCCTTATGCCCTCTGCCCTCATCAGACGTCG
>Ga0308163_10000454_pt1 | contig 74132 bp, 72 predicted proteins | sample PhyTR1_FD_201037 | JGI IMG/M metagenome (GOLD analysis project Ga0308163, IMG submission 201037) | Phyllosphere microbial communities from UC Gill Tract Community Farm, Albany, California, United States - DLSLT.R1 | ecosystem: Host-associated > Plants > Phyllosphere > Unclassified | place: USA...
AGCATCGTCGAAGGCATCAACAACACCATCAAGGTCATCAAACGCCGGGCCTACGGATACCGGGATCAGGAATACTTCTTCCTGAAGATCCGCGCAGCCTTCCCCGGTATTCCGCGATGAACCAAAATAAACGCCACGACCGAAGTCGGGGCGTGCCCATTGGAGAGGGATCTGGGCTCAGTACTGCGCGGTCAGGGTGACCCCGGAGAAGGTCGAATAGCCCTTCACCCGCACGTGCCAGGTACCGGCCGCCGGTGAAGTGATCGTGCAGGTCTCGTTGTTGCCGCTCAGATACGGACGGCAGTTGTACACCGTGTCGGTCGGCGCGCTGCCCGAACGCACATACAGATCCGCATCACCACTGCCACCGGCGATGCTCACCTTCAGCTGCGAACGGCCCGACGGCACCACCACCGTATAGGACAGCGATGCCCCGCTGGCCGCGCCCAGACCGCTCACCGGCACATTGTTCTGCAGCACCGTCCCCGTGCCCGGGTTCGGATTGGTCCCGCCCAGCGCCGCCGTGACCGCCGCATCGGCGTCCACGATGCCCGCGCCGCACCCACCGCTGCATGCGCCCGGCAATGCCCGTGCCGTGTTCTTCAGCAACGTCTCGATCGCCGCCGGCGTCAACGCCGTCGGTGCCACCGACTGCACCAGCGCCACCACGCCGGCCACGTGCGGCGCCGCCATCGACGTCCCGTTGTAGGACGCGTAGGACGCCGTGCCCGGCACCGTCGTGCCGCTGTTGAGCGTGGACAGGATCGCCTGGCCCGGCGCCGAAACATCGATGCCCGCACCGTAGTTGGAGAAGCTCGTGCGCGCGCCGGCCGACGTCGTGGCCGCCACCGCGATCACGTTGGCGCAGTTGGCCGGCACCGACGAGGACACGTTGGTGTTGCTGTTGCCCGCCGCCACCACCACCGTGGTACCGCGGGACACCGCGCCGTTGATCGCGTTCTGGTAGGTGGTCGAGCAGGTGCCACCGCCGCCCAGCGACATGTTGATCACTTCGGCCGGGTTGGCATTGGCCGGCACGCCACTGACCGTGCCGCCGGAGGCCCACACGATCGCATCGGCGATGTCGGAGGTGTAACCGCCGCACTTGCCGAGCACACGCACCGGCACGACCTTCGCGTTGAATGCCGTACCGGCCACGCCGGTGCTGTTGTTGGTCACCGCCGCGATGGTGCCGGCCACGTGGGTACCGTGCCAGCTCGAGTTCGACGCCGGAATGCCCGAGCCGCACTCGTTGGCGGCGTACCAGTCACCTTCATCGTTCGCGTTGTTGTCACGCCCGCCGCCATCGCGCGCCATCGCCGCGTCGCTGATGAAGTCATAGCCGGGCAGGATGTTGGCGTTGAGGTCCGGATGGTTGGTGATGCCGGTGTCGATCACCGCCACCACCACGCCGGTGCCGGTGGCCTTGTCCCATGCCGGGCGCACGTTGATCGAGGCGTTGCTGGTGCCGAAGCCCCACTGCTCGGACAGGCGCGCATCATTGGGGACCAGGGTGGCGTGCATCAGCTGATCGACTTCGACGTATTCCACGTTCGGGTCGGCCGCCAGGCGGCGCATCAGCAGTTCCGATTCGGCCGCATCCAGCGGGCGATCGGCCTTGACCACGGTCGGGCCGATGGCCAGCTGGCGCAGCTTCTGCAGGCCCAGCGCGCGACCCTGCGCAGCCGGTACGGCCGAGGCCGCCGCCTTCAACGAACTGGCCAGTGCGGTCGGGGTGGCGACCAGATTGGCGCCATCCTTGTATTTGACGATGAAACGCTGGTGCGTCGGTGCCGACGACAAGCCGCTGAGCTGCACATCGCCGGCGAATGCCGGGGCGGCCAGCAGCAGGGTGGACAGGACGGACGCGCCGAGTACAACCAATGCACGCTGACGCAAACGGGGTTGCGAATCATGAGACATCGGATTTCCCTTTCAGACTGTGGATGCCGCGAACGCGGCTGAATTTCCAGGCCCGACCCGGGGGCTGTTGAACGCGATGGCGCGGATCAAGACCGGTTGCTGGATCGGTTCCCCTGAAATCAAACCGCCCATCGCGAACCTAGTGGGTACCTGCGGGTTCAACACTGTTTCAGCCGCACTTCAGCGACATGAAATGTCGGATCTGAGACTTTTCGTGTCGAAGGTTTGTGAAAGTGAAGGAACTTGGCGCCTTCCGACCGGTCACATTGCGACATCGAATGTCTGTTTCGGCTGTCTGCCTCGGAAAAATGCAGACACGCCTTGCGCACCGGGGCCTGCGCCGTGCTGCCACCGCTGGACAATCCGCCTGCGCATGCGGAGGCCCGCACGACCGCCATGAAAAAACCCGCCTGTTGCCAAACGGGTTTTCAGGGGTCATCCGGTGCTGGGCGCTTACGCGTCCAGACGCACCAGCCAACCGTGGCGGTCCGGCAGGCGACCGTACTGGATGTCGGTCAGCTCCTTGCGCAGCGACATGGTCACTTCACCGGCCGGCGCGTTGATGTCGCCCACCGAGAAGCCCTCGCCCTTGAGCTGGCCGATCGGGGTGACCACCGCTGCGGTACCGCAGGCGAACACTTCGGCGATCTCGCCGGAAGCCACGCCCTGCTTCCACTCGTCGATGGTGACCTTGCGCTCTTCGACCTTCATGCCACGGTCGCGGGCCAGCTGCAGGATGCTCTCGCGGGTGATGCCTTCCAGGATGCTGCCCGACAGCGCCGGGGTCACCAGGGTGCCGTCCTTGTAAACCAGGAACACGTTCATGCCGCCCAGTTCTTCCAGGTACTTGCCCTCGACCGGATCCAGGAACAGCACCTGCGAGCACCCCTGGGCCTGCGCCTTCTGCTGCGGCAGCAGCGAGGCGGCGTAGTTGCCACCGCACTTGGCCGCACCGGTGCCGCCCTTGGCCGCACGTGCGTACTCGGTGGACAGCCAGATCGACACCGGGGCCACGCCCTTGGCAAAGTACGGGCCGGCCGGGCTGGCGATCACGTAGTAGCCGGCCTTGTGCGCGCCGCGCACGCCGAGGAAGGCTTCATCGCCGATCATGAACGGACGGAAATACAGGCTGGATTCGTCAGCCGACGGCACCCAGCTGGCGTCCACGGCGATCAGCTGCTTGAGCGATTCGACGAAGATGTCCACCGGCAGTTCCGGCAGCGCCAGGCGCTGCGCCGAGCGCTGCAGGCGGCGGCCGTTGGCATCCGGGCGGAAGGTCCAGATCGAGCCGTCGGCGTGGCGGTAGGCCTTGATGCCTTCGAAGATCTCCTGGCCGTAATGCAGCACCGCCGCGGCCGGGTCCAGCTGCAGCGGGCCGTACGGACGCACGCTCGCGTTGTGCCAGCCGGTGTCCTTGTCCCACCGCACTTCCACCATGTGGTCGGTGAAATGCAGACCAAAACCGGGGGCGGCCAGGATGCGCTCGCGCTCCTCGCTGCTGCGCGGGGTGGCGGAACGGGTGGTGTTGAAGCTCACGGAAGACTGGGACACCGGATATTTCCTGTTCTGGTTACGGGGAACGCCGCGACGCCTGCTGGCGGTGGGCGGTTACAACATGCCGGTTTCGAGCCGGGCGGCCTCGGACATCATGTGGCGGCCCCACGGCGGGTCGAAGACCAGCTCGACGTCGGCCTGGGCCACCGTCGGAATCATCTCCAGCTTGCTGCGCACGTCATCGACCAGGATATCGCCCATGCCGCAGCCGGGCGCGGTCAGGGTCATGGTGACGTCGATCTCGCGCCGGCCGTCGTCCAGGTGCTTGAGGTCGACCTCATAGACCAGGCCCAGGTCAACGATGTTGAACGGAATTTCGGGATCGAAGCAGGTGCGCAGCTGCTGCCACACCAGTTTTTCGACTTCGTCATCGGAGGCGTTGTCAGGCAGCTGCAGCGCCGGCGCCGGTTCCTTTCCGATGGCGTCGCCATCCTTGCCGGCGATGCGGAACAGATTGCCTTCGACGAAGACGGTATAGCTGCCACCCAGGGCCTGGGTGATGTAGCCATAGCTGCCAGCGGGCAGCGTGACCGTTTCGCCCTGCGGGACCATGACGGCCTCGCAGTCGCGTTCGAAGTGGACAGGTTCGCTGCTACGGGAATACATGTGGATCGATATGGGGGTCGCGGCCAATTCCCGCAAGGCGACCATTTTAGCCCAGCGACCGCCCACGCGCCGGTCACCCCGCAAGCCGGTATCCTGTGGGCACTCACAGGAAGATTGCATGTCGCCCACGTCCGTGCCTGTCCGGAGCCGCCATTGGCTCTGGCCCCCGATGTTGCTGCTTGGTGTCGTCACGGCCACGTTGGCCTGGTTGTTCATTGCCCTGCTCAGCGGCCGCCAGGCCGGCTGGATGGCGGTGCTGGCGGCGCTGGACATCGCGTTCATGCTGCGCCTGGGCACCTTCCGCGCCGGCCCGGCCCGGGTGGTGGTTACCCTGCTGGCGACCCTGCTGGTTGCGCTGGCGGCCAACTGGGGCATCGCCTCGGCCTACCTGGGCGGCTCGATGGGCCTCAATCCGTGGGATTCATCGTTGCGGATGGGCTCATTCATGGCCTGGACGCTGATCGGTCTGGCCAACGGCGCCGCCGAATGGCTGTGGCTGGGCGTGGCGCTGGTGATCGGGTGGTGGGTGGCGAAGTAACCGCCCTGCACGCCGACGGTAGTGCCGGCCGCTGGCCGGCTCTTCATGACGCCGGGACGCAAACGCATTGGAATTCACGCATCGCGGGGAGCCGGCCAGCGGCCGGCCCTACCGTTCTGTTCAATGCCCGCCGTCGAGCGCCTTCAATTCGCTGACCAGCGCGCTGGCCGCGCCGGCGCCATCGCCGTACAGCATGCGGGCGTTGTCGGCGTAGAACAGGGCATTTTCGATGCCGGCAAAGCCGGTGCCCTTGCCGCGCTTGATCACCACCACGTTGCGCGCGTTCACCACGTCCAGGATCGGCATGCCGTAGATCGGGCTGGCCGGGTCGGTGCGCGCCACCGGGTTGACCACGTCGTTGGCGCCGATCACCAGCACCACGTCGGTGTTGGGGAACTCGGGGTTGATGTCGTCCATGTCGGCGATCAGGTCGTAGGGCACGCCCGCTTCGGCCAGCAGCACGTTCATGTGGCCCGGCATGCGCCCGGCGACCGGGTGGATGGCGAACTTCACCTTGATGCCGCGGTCGATCAGGCGCTGGGCCAGCTCCCACACCTTGTGCTGCGCCTGGGCCACGGCCATGCCGTAGCCGGGCACGATCACCACGCGCTCGGCGAAGGCGAGCATGGCCGCCACGTCGCTGGCCTCGATCGGCTTCTGCGCGCCGCTGATTTCCTGCGCCACGCCGCCGCCGCCGAAGTTGGAGAACAGCACGCCGCTGATCGGCCGGTTCATCGCCTTGGCCATCAGGCGGGTCAGCAGGATGCCGGCCGCGCCGACCATCATGCCGGCGATGATCAGGGCCTCGTTGCCCAGCACATACCCTTCGAATGCCACGGCCAGACCGGTGAACGCGTTGTACAGCGAGATCACCACCGGCATGTCCGCGCCACCGATCGGCAGCGTCATCAGCACGCCCAGTGCGAGTGCGACCACGAAGAAGCTGATGATGGCCACCGGGCTCAGCGTGACCGCCGCCCAGATGCCCAGCACCACCATCGCCAGCGCGACCAGCAGGTTGAACGCCTGCTGCCCGGGGAAGGTGACGCGCCGGTCCAGCCGCCCGTCCAACTTGGCCCAGGCAATGATCGAGCCGGACAGCGACACCGCGCCAATCGCCGAGCCGATGATGGCCAACGCCAGCACCGTGGCCGACGGCTGCCGCGCGGCGAGGTCGGCCAGGGCCTGTTCACTCCAATGGGTGGTATCGCGGTTGGCCAGGAACGAGAAGCGCAGCAGTTCCACCGCGCCGATCGCCGCGGCCGAGCCGCCGCCCATGCCGTTGTAGAGGGCCACCATCTGCGGCATGTCGGTGATCGCCACGCGCTTGGCCGACCACCAGGCCACGCCGGTCCCGATCGCCACCGCCGCCAGGATCAGCGGAATGTTGTGCAGGTCGGGCAGGAAGAAAGTGGCCACCGTGGCGATCAGCATGCCCAGCCCGGCCCAGCGGATGCCGCTGCGCGCGGTCATCGGCGAGGCCATGCGCTGCAGGCCCAGCAGGAACAGGGTGGCGGCCACCAGGTAGCTCACCTGCACCAGCCATTGCAGCAGTTGCGCGGTGCTCACGTTCAAGGTGCCTTCTCCCCGGCGTCGCGCTTGGCGCTGGGCTTGAACATGTCCAGCATGCGCTCGGTGACCACGTAGCCACCGGCGGCATTACCGGCGCCCAGCACCACCGCGATGAAGCCGATGATCTTCTCCAGCGGCGTCTGCGCGTGACCCAGCACCACCATCGCGCCGATCAGCACGATGCCGTGGATGAAGTTGGAGCCGGACATCAAAGGGGTATGCAGGATCACCGGCACCCGTGAAATGATCACGTGGCCGGCGATCGCGGCCAGCATGAAGATGTACAACGCCACGAACCCGTCGCTCATTGCAGTGTCTCTCCCAGGCGGTGATCCCGTCCCCCCATCATAACCATGCGCTGAACCGTTCTGCAGGCCGGTCAACCGATGCCGCCCCGGTGCGTTGTCACAGGTACCCCCCCTGCGCGAGCGCTACCCTGTGCTGGTGAGCCCCACCCTGCAACCGCTGACCACCGAGGCCGACGCCGCCCTGCCGGTGTCACTGGACGCGTTCCTGGCGGGCATCGGGCCGCGCGCGTTCCGCTTCGCCGAGGCCGGCCTGCGCCAACGCGACGATGCGCTGGATGCGGTGCAGGACAGCATGCTGCGGATGCTGTCCTACCGCGACAAACCGGCCGCCGAGTGGGCGCCGCTGTTCTGGAGCATCCTGCGCCGCCGGGTGGTTGACCTGCAGCGCCGGCGCGGCTTCCGGCTGCGCTTCTGGCGCAGCAGCGACGAGGCCGGCAGCGAGCACGACATCGACTGGGCCGACCACGCCCCCGGCCCGGCACAGGCGCATGAGCAGCGCGAACAGTACGCGCAGCTGGTGCGGGCACTGCGCGAACTCCCCGCACGCCAGCGCGAGGCCTTCACACTGCGCGTGCTGCAGCAACTGGACGGCGCCACCACCGCAGCGGCCATGGGCTGCAGCGAAGGCGCGGTCAAAACCCATCTTTCGCGCGCCCGGCAGGCGCTGCAGCAGCACCTGGAGATCGCCCTGTGAGCCGCCCCGTTACCCCGCCCCTGCACGATGACGCCGCCCTGCACGCCCTGCACGCACAGGCCCTGCAGCAGGTGTCGCCGGCCACCCTGGCGCGGCTGCGCAGTGCCCGCCACGGGGCCGCGCCACGCCGCAGCCGCGCGCATGGCTGGTGGATGGCCACTGCCTGCTCGGCGGTGGCCGCGCTGGCGCTGGGCTACAGTTTCACCGCCAACCCGCCCAGCGCCCCGGCCACGCCCACGGTGGCCTCGGCAGTGGATGACAGCAGCGATGTGCTCGACGAAAATCCCGACCTGTACGTATGGCTGGGCACGACCGACTTGGCAATGGAGTGAACATGACACCGCGACTGATCCTGGCCTTGGCGCTGCTGTCGACGAGCGCGGCCAGCGGGGCGCAGACCCCACCCCTGCCGGAGTGGGATCGGCTGACCCCGCAGCAGCGCGAGGCGCTGATCGCGCCCGTGCGCGACCGCTGGAACGACGCCCCGCCACCGCAGCGCGAGCGCATGCTGCAGCACGGCCAGCGCTGGCAGGGCATGACCCCGGAACAACGCGAGCTGGCCCGGCGCGGGCGCCATCGGTTCGAAAACATGAGCCCGGAGCAGCGCGAGCAGGCCCGCGCGCTGTTCGCGCAGATGCGCGAATTGAGTCCGGCGCAGCGCGATGCGCTGCGTGAGCGCTGGTCGAAGATGACCCCGGAACAGCGCCAGGAGTGGTTGAAGGCCAACCCGGTGAAGGCTCTGCCGCCGCCGAAGCGGTGATGCCGTGGGGTGTGCGGCCACCCATGGGGTGGCTCTACCCCGGTGGGAACCGCGTGGGTGCGGGAATGGCGCGGGTGCCTGTGGTGTGCAGCCACCCATGGGGTGGCTGGCTGGATCAACCGGCGGCCACCCAGCGGGTTTTCGCCAGCAGTTCGTCATCCCAGTCGAACTGGATTGCCCCGTCCTTGAGGAACAGCGCGACGAAGTTGTACAGGTTGCGCGCGTACATCTCGCTGGCATGCACCGCGCCGCGGCTGGCCAGGTCGAGCGGGCCGTCCACGGTGACCCCGCCCAGCGCGATGGTTTCACCCGGGCGGGTGGCCTCGCAGTTGCCGCCAGTCTCGGCGGCCAGGTCCACGATCACGCTGCCCGGCTTCATGCCCTGCACCATCGCGGTACTGACGATCTTCGGCGCCGGGCGCCCGGGCACGGCCGCGGTGCAGATCACCACGTCCACCAGGCGCAGGTGCTCGCCCAGCCGGCGCTGCTGCTCGGCACGTTCTTCGTCGGTCAGCGGCCGCGCATAGCCGCCCTCGCCCACGGCGCTGACGCCCAGGTCCAGGAACTTGCCGCCCAGCGATTCGATCTGCTCGCGGGTTTCCGGGCGCACATCGAAGCCTTCCACCTGCGCCCCCAGCCGGCGCGCGGTGGCGATGGCCTGCAGCCCGGCCACGCCGGCGCCCACCACCAGCACCCGCGACGGGCGGATGGTGCCGGCGGCGGTGGTCAACATCGGGAAGAAACGCGGTGCCAGCTGCGCAGCGATCAACGTGGCCTTGTAACCGGCCATGCCGGCCTGCGAACTCAGCACGTCCATCGACTGCGCGCGGGTGGTGCGCGGCAGGCGCTCCAGCGGGAAGGCCTGCAGCCCGCGCGACTGGATCAGGCCGGCGCGTTCGGCATCGGCCTGCGGGTGCAGCATGCCGACCAGGGTCGCGCCGGATTTGAGCTGGCCCAACCGTGCAGTGTCCGGCGGCTGCACGCACAGCACGATGTCGGCCGCGCACAGCCGCGTGTCGTCGGCCGGCTGCGCGCCGACGTCGACGTACGCCTGGTCGGGAAAACCGGCGGCCTGGCCGGCCCCCGGTTCGAACCACACGCTCGCGCCCAGCGCGGCCAGCTTGCGTGCCGTTTCCGGCGTCATCGCCACGCGCCGTTCCCCTGGCGCGCGTTCGGATACCACCACCACCTCGACAGCCATGCGTGTCCCCGACGATCAGCAGAGTGTGGGGGGATCGTAACCTACCGGTTCGGTTTGAGTAGAAACCATGCGCCGGTGGGGCGCAGGGGGCCGGGCAGAACCCGGCCTTGCCTCAATGGACGGTGGCGTTCTTGTTGTCCAGCCGGTCGATCACGCCCTGCATGGCGCTGTCGAAGGCACCATCGTCGATGTGGGCGCGCAGGCGCCCCAGCCGCACCATCACCGCCAGTTCTTCCGGCGAAGCCACGCAGAAGCGCACGCCACGACGGTTGACGAACAGCAGGCGCTGGGAAATCGGGCTCACCCAGGACAGCTTGCCGGCCTGCACCTTGCCGTCCTTGTCGACGAAATCCAGCCAGCTGCCAATCTCCAGCCCGCGGAAGCGGTCGGCATCGGCGTTGTCGAAATCGGTCACGTCGACCTTGCCGCCCAGCTCCACCGCCGCGCTTTCCTGCACGGGCGGGGTGGGCAGCGCCACCTGGGGCAGTTCGGGCAGCGCGCGTTCCAGCTCCGGGCGCGATTCGGCAATGGCCTGCAGCGTGTCGTGCAGGGCGTCGATCGCCCCGGTGGCGGCGTCGGCGTGCACGCCCACGCTGGCAAACACCTTGCGCAATGCCGGGTGCCAGGCCTGCAGCCACGGCTTGCCCACGATCTGCCGGCGCGCCTCGGCCACTTCTTCCAGGATGCCGTCGGCCAGGGCCAGCGCCTCGCCCACCGACGCCCCGTCCTCGCCTTCGCGCAGCACGGTCAGGGTGAGGTGGTGCTGCCAGGGCTGGCGCAGGAACTCGCCGATGGCCTGCGGCAGAGTGGCATCGGCAATGCGCCGGTCCAGCTCGGCGGCCGAGCGGCTGCGTGCCATCTCCAGCTTTTCCTGGCCGCGCTGGGTTTCAGCGGCGCGGCGCTCGGCGATTTCGATACGGCGCCGGTGCTGGGCCAGGAAATCGCGGAATTCTTCTTCCAGGGTCAGGAAGATCGCCAGGTTCTCGTTGAACTCGGCCACCAGCCGTTCGATGATTTCCTCGACCTTGCCCATCAGCACGCGCTCGGCCTGGCTCTCGCCGGTGTTGCCTTCGCAGGCCTCGGCCAGCGAGTTGAGCAGCTTGCGCGCGGGGTGGGTCTTCTGCACGAACATGCGGCGGTCGAGCATAGCGACCTTGACGAAGGGCACCACCAGCCGCCCGATCAGCTCGCGCGAGCGGCCTTCCAGGTCGCGCTCATCGAGCATCACGTCAAACAGCATGCCCACCAGGTCGATCGCATCTTCGTCCTGCGGGTCCAGCCGCGCCTGCGACGGATCCACGCCCAGGCGCGTGGCGCCCGACAGCACTTCACTCTTGAGGCGCTGCGCCAGCGATTCGCCATCTTCGCCGATGGCCGCGCGCAGGGTGGCACTGGGCGTGGCCTGCAGCAGCGACAGCACCGACATCATCTCGCGCTGGCTCAGCGGACGCTGCTGGCCGACGGCCACGCTGGCTGCGGAGGTCGCGTCTTCGCGTACGTGCCGGGTCTGCTGCAGCAGCTCGTGCAGCGCTTCCAGCAGCATGCCCTGGTTGCCACTGAGGGTATCGCCCGATTCGCCGGCAGCCTGGCTGGCGCTGGCCGACTGCATCCGTCCGCGGCTTTCGGCCCAGCGGTCGGCGAACCGCCGGGCCCACGCCGGCGCGGCGGCATCGTCGTTGCCGATCTGGGCGTCCTGGTCCAGCGCATCGACCAGCGCGTCCAGCTCGTGCCGCGGACTCGGCGGCCGGGGCGCCGGGCGCCGTGGCGCGGCCATCTGCGGCATCACGCCGGCGGCAGCGAGCTGCTCGTCCAGCGCCTCGTAACGCTTGCCGATCGGCGCATGCAGGTCGCGCTCGCACAGCTTGATCAGCACCAGCCGCACTTCCGGGGCCAGTTCACAATCGGCAAAGGCCTCATGGATGGCCACGCCGATGTGCTCGGGGCTGATCGGGTTGCTGTCGGCGTTCAGTTCCAGCCCGCCGGCGATCCAGCCCAGGCGGCGGTCCAGCCGCGCCAGCACCGGCTTCCAGTCGCGCAGCAGCACGGTGGCGAAGTTGCGCACCGCCAGCCGCGACTCCAGCACATGCTCGGGCACCAGGCTCAGGCCGTCTTCGATCTGGCCGGCCAGCGTGGCCTCGGCCGAAACCGGCTCACCGCGCTCCAGCGCGTCCCAGGCCTGGGCCAGGTGGTTACGGAAGCCGGCCACGATCTCCTCGCGACGGCGGCGCAGTTCACGCATGCCATCCAGGAACAGCAGTTGCGACGCGCCGGCGGTGCCGGCACGGTCGAACAGAACGTCGTCAAAGCGGGCCAGCACGGTCGCGAACGACTCGGTCAGCGCCGGTAGCCCTGCCTCGCGGGCAAGCTTCAACAGTGCCGGGTGACGACCCGGCTGCCCCAATGGAGTGGGCGTGGCGATCATGCGAAAAGGCTCCCCACCTTCGCAGGCACAGAATGCAGCATGGAAACAACAGATACCGGTGCCCCCCAGGCACCCGCGTCCGGATGGTAGGTCGCCCCACCGGTCAGGGACAGTGAAACAGTCCGCACTTTGAACCTCACGACCGGGGTACCGGCAGGCCTTGTATCGTACGGCCAGCGTCGGCGGGAAGCGAGTACACCCACGTGAAGCAATGCCATTGATTAGGTGATGTTCATCACGCCTTGTCGCAAATCGATCCGAGATCGCCGCTGGGCGCGTCACAAACTGCCGCGACTATACTGGGCGCACCGTGAAACCTGATCGAGTGAACATGTCCGAATCCCCTGCGCTGCAAGCCCTGGACGCCCGCCGCTCGGTGCCCGCCAAGCAGCTTGGCGAGCCCGGGCCGGACCCGGACACCCTGTTGCGGATGCTGGCATCGGCGGTGCGCGTGCCCGACCACGGGAAGCTGGTGCCGTATCGCTTCCTGCGCATCGCCGGCGATGCACGTCACAGTCTGGGCGCGTTCCTGGCCGAGCGCAGCCAGCAGCGTGACCCCCAGGTGGCGCAGGCCCAGCTGGACAAGGACCGCCAGCGGTTCTCGCATGCGCCGGTGATCATCACCGTGGTGGCCAGCCCGCGCCCCAGCCCCAAGGTGCCCGAGCAGGAACAGCTGATGACCGCCGGCTGTGTCTGCTTTGCGCTGCTGCAGGCCGCGCAGGCGCTGGGCTTCGGCGCGCAGTGGCTGACCGCCTGGATGGCCTTCGACCCCGCCGTGCATGCCCACCTGGGCCTGGCCGAGGGCGAGCGCATCGCCGGGTTCATCCATATCGGCACCCCGAAGACCGCGGCCCCCGAGCGCGACCGCCCCGATCCCGCGGCGCTGCTGCAGGACTGGGTGGGCTGAGATGGACCCGTTGTCTGCCGCGCCCCCCGCCCCGCGCCCGCCGCTGTACCTGGTCGATGCCAGCCTGTACGTGTTCCGCGCGTGGCATTCGATGCCCGATGAGTTCCAGGACCAGCAGGGCTGGCCGACCAACGCGGTGCATGGGTTCGCCCGCTTCCTGCTGGACCTGATCGAGCGCGAGCGGCCGCGGCATATCGCCATTGCCTTCGACGAGGCCCTGGACAGCTGCTTCCGCCACCGGCTGTACGCCGCTTACAAGGCCAACCGTGATCCGGCCCCGGATGCGCTGCGTCGCCAGTTCGCCCACTGCAAAGCCCTGTGCATGGCACTGGGGCTGGCAGTGCTGGCCCACCACGAGTACGAGGCCGATGACCTGATCGGCAGCGCCCTGCACGCACGCCGCGACGCCGGCATGCGCGGGGTGATCATCTCCGCCGACAAGGACCTGTCGCAGCTGCTGTACGAACACGACGAACAGTGGGACTACGCCCGCAACCAGCGCTGGGGCATGGCGGGGGTGAAGGCGCGCCACGGCGTGCACGCGCACCAGATCGCCGACTACCTGGCGCTGTGTGGCGACGCGGTGGACAACATCCCCGGTGTCACCGGGGTAGGCGCCAAGTCGGCCGCAGTACTGCTGGCCCACTTCGGCAGCCTGGACGTGCTGTACGAGCGCTTGGACGAAGTGCCCTTCCTGCGCCTGCGCGGCGCGGCGCAGATGGCGGTGCGGCTGCGCGAACAGCGCGAGCACGCGCTGCTGTGGCGGCAGCTGACCACCATCGCGCTGGACGCGCCACTGGACTGCGCCGATGCCGATTTCCGCCGGGGCAGCGCCGACCCGCAGATGCTGCAGGGCCTGTGCGATGCGCTGCGGTTCGGTCCGTTGACCCGGCGCCGGCTGTTCAGCGCCGCCGGCCTGCCCGATTCCCCTTCCATTGCCAGCGAGTTCGCATGAGCCCCAATACGCAAGCCCCCAAGGTCGTCTACGAAGGCAAATACCAGCGCATGGTCGTGCGCGGCACGTGGGAATACAGCGAGCGTACCCATGCCGGCGGCCTGGCCGCGATCATCATCGCGGTCACCCCGGAGGACAACGTGTTGTTCGTCGAGCAGTTCCGGGTGCCGCTGCAGGCCAACACCATCGAAATGCCGGCCGGGCTGGTGGGCGATATCGATGCCGGCGAGTCGATCGAAGTGTCGGCGGTGCGCGAACTGGAAGAAGAAACCGGCTGGACGGCCGAGCACGCTGAAGTGCTGATGATCGGCCCGACCTCGTCGGGCGCGAGCAGCGAGAAAATCGCGTTCGTGCGTGCCACCGGGCTGCGCAAGGTGGGCGATGGCGGTGGCGATGCCAGCGAGAACATCACCGTGCACGAAGTGCCGCGCGCACGCGCTGCCGCCTGGCTGGTGGAGAAGATCGGCCAGGGCTATGAACTGGACGCCAAGCTGTGGGCCGGGCTGTGGATGATCGAGCACCATCTGGACGGCACCCCGCGTGGCTGATTCCTTTGCCCCGATCACATCGGCCGCACTGCTCGGACCGTCCGACCCGGCACCGTTCACCGTGTATCAGGCCCAGGGACGCTCGCCGTTTCTGCTGATCGCCGACCATGCCGGCCAGCAGGTGCCGGCGGCACTGGGCAACCTGGGCCTGCCGGCGTCCGAACTGGATCGCCACATCGGCTGGGACATCGGCATTGCCGGGGTCACGGTGGAGCTGGCGCGCCTGCTGGACGCCTGGGCGATCACTCAGACCTACTCGCGGCTGGTGATCGACTGTAATCGCCCGCCGGGTGCGCCGGGGCGGTTCGCGCCGCTCAGCGACGGCACCGTGGTGCCAGGCAACCAGGGGCTGGATGACGCAGCACAGGACGCCCGCGTGCAGTCCATCTTCGCGCCGTATCACGGCCGCATTGCCGCCGAACTGGACGCCCGCGCCGCAGCCGGCACGCCCACCGTGCTGATTGCCATGCACAGTTTCACCCCGTCCATGCAGGGCGTGGCGCGCCCATGGCATGCCGGCGTGCTGTACCAGCGCGATGCGCGCTTTGCGCATGCGTTGATGCACGCCCTGCAGGCCGAGGGCGACCTGGTGGTGGGCGACAACCAGCCCTACGCGGTCAGCGACGCCACCGACTACGCGATCCCGGTGCACGCCGAAGCGCGTGGGCTGGCGCACGTGGAACTGGAAATCCGCCAGGACCTGATTGCCGACACCGCCGGGCAGCAGGCCTGGGCACGGCGGCTGGCGCGGCTGTTGCAGGCGTTGGCGCCGCGGTTCGGTTGAACGGGGTGGCCGTGCGTGGAGCCGCCCAACGGTCGGCTCTACCGGGCGGGGTAGCGATCGTTCGGGTACCGCAGCCGACCAACGGTCGGCTCTACCCGATGGGTTGCCATGGGAACGAACGGTAGCGGGTGACCTGCAGCGGCAGTCCGATCGCCCCGAAGCGCGCCTTCAGTTGCTCGCTGGCCGCGCGATCGATGTTGCAGGCCACTGCCAGCGGCAGTGCACGTACCTGCGCCAGCGCCTCACCCACCGATAGCGCCTTCATCTCGGCCACCAGGCTGGCCGCCGCTTTGCGCTGCGCCGGCTCAACCGTTTCCAACACCAGGTCGAAGGCGGCATACAACCCGGGCGACAGCCTTTCGGTGCGCGCGCGGGCCAGCTCCTCCTGCGGCGCATCGCCGTAGGCCATCGACAATCCCGGGCGTTCCAGGAACGCATCCTCTTCGCTGTAATGGTCCAGCGCGCGTGCGTAGTCGTCCACGGTCGAGAACGGCTGCTGCCGTTTCTGCACGCTGAGCACGTCGGCGAAGGTGGCGCCCTCCAGGTAGTGGCGCAGACCGTGCGCGGCCGCGAACGGATGCACGCCCTCGGCATCCTCCGCGTCCGCGGCATCGTGGCCGGCCAGCCAGAAGCGGGCCTGGCGCGCATCGCCGTCGCTTGCATGCACCCAGGCATGGCGCTCCCACACCTGGCCATCGTCGCTGCACGCAGCGATGGCTTCCAGGGCCTGGGTGAGGGTAAGCAACGCGGTCATGGCGGGGCATCCGGGCAAACAGCGATGGTAGAGGCAACCAACGCACCAACCAACGGTCGGCGCCTACCGTTCGGTGGCGCAGGCCGCTGGCAGCGCCGCGTCGTCCGGCTGCGGTCGCAACCACACCGCCACGCATACCCCGAGCAGCGCGAACACCGCCGCGCCGTACTGCGCGTTGACCAGGCCATGCAGCGCTTCGGGGCTGGTACCTGCAGCCTCGACACCACGCCCGGCGTTGGCCAGCATGACCAGTACCGCCAGGCCCAACGCGCCGCCGATCTGTTGCGCGGTAGCGGCCATGCCCGACGCCACGCCCTGCTGCGCGGCCGGCACGCCCTGCCCGGCCACGATCCACATCGCCGTCCAGGTCATGCCCTGGCCGATGCTCAGCACCACGATGCCCGGCAGCAGCGCCCAGTACGTGGCGCCGTACGGCAGCGCCAACGCCACCGCGGTGATGCCGACCGCACCGGCGGCCATGCCCAGCGCCAGCACCTGCCGCGGCGAGCGCCGGGTGAGCATGCGTTCGGTGATCTTGATGCCGAAGGTGCACACCAGCGTCGGCGGCAGGAACGCCAGACCTGCCTGCAGCGCGCTCCAGCCGTAGCCGTCCTGGAAATACAGCGCCAGGAAGTAGTACTGCACGCCGAAGCTGCTCATGAACAACGACGTCAGCAGCATCGCCGCACGCAGGCTGCGCAGTCGCAGCAGCGAGAACTGCATCAGCGGGTCGCGGGTGCGCTGCTCGATTTGCACGAAGGCGGCCAGCAGCAGCGCCGAGAGCACCAGGCAGCCGAGCGTGCGCGGTGCCAGCCAGCCCCACTCCGGGCCCTGCACCAGGGTAGTGACCAGCAGGCTGCCACCGAGGGTGACGGTGAAGCAGCCGGCCAGGTCGAACGAGCGCCCGGCCTGCGGCGCGGGGTCGCGCGGCAGCCACCAGCCGCCCAGCAATGCGCAGGCGCTGGCGAAGGGCACGATCACCAGCAGCACCGACGACCAGCCGAAGCTCTGGGTCAGCACCCCGCCCAACAGCGTGCCCAGCGCCAGCCCGCCGGCGCTGGCCATGGACCAGATCGCCAGCGCGCGGTTGCGCGGCGCCCCTTCGGCGTACAGCGTGTTGATCAACGCCAGCGTGGCCGGGAACAGCAACGCCGCGCCGATGCCTTGTACCGCGCGCGCGGCGATCAGCAGCCAGGCGCTGGTGCTGAAACCGCCCACCAGCGAGGCCAGCGCGAACAGGCCCATGCCCAGCCGGTAGATGCGGCGCCGACCGAGCAGGTCGGCCGCGCGCCCCCCCAGCAGCAGGCAGCCGCCGAACGCCACGGTGTAGCCGCTGACGATCCACTGCAGCTGCTGCGCGTTGATCTGCAGCTGCACGCCCATCTCATGCAGGGCGACGAAGATGATGGTGGCGTCCAGCGCGATGATCAGCTGGGCCATGGCCAACAGGGTCAACGCCAGCCGCGGCGGGAAGGAATGCGCGGAGTGGGTCATGCCGGTCGGTGCGTGGGGAAGGCGGGCAGTCTCATTGATGACGCCAAACAAAGAAACCCGGATACTTCGATTTCTGTCATGCATTTTCGCATCAATCGGACGCCGCCATGGATCTCAATGCCGTGCGCATGCTGGTGCAGGTTGCCGAAGCACGCAGTTTCACCCTGGCCGCCGGCCAGCTGGGCATCAGCCAGTCGGGGCTGTCGCGGGCGATCAGCCGGCTGGAAGGCACGCTGGGCGTGCGCCTGCTCCAACGCAACACCCGCAATGTCAGCCTCACCCCGGATGGCCGCCAGTTCGTCGAGCACTGCGCGCCACTGCTGAGCGGGCTGGAGGAAGCCGAGCGCCGGCTGGGCGACCGCCCCTCCACGCCCTCGGGCGTGTTGAAACTGACCGCGCCATCGATGTTCGGACGCAAGGTACTGGTGCCGCTGGCCGGGCAGTTGATGGCGACGCACCCGCAGCTGCAGTTCGAGCTGGTGCTCAACGACCGGCTGGTGGATCTGGTCGAGGAAGGCTTCGACGCCGCCCTGCGTACCGGGCCGATCAGCGACGTGCGCATGGTGGCCCGCCCTTTGCGGCCGTTGCATTGGGTCACGGTCGCCTCCCCGGCCTACATCGCTCAGCACGGGCAACCGGCCACGGTGGATGCCCTGCAGGATCACACCTGCCTGGCGGTGCGCAACCTGCGCAGCGGGCGGCTGGTGGACTGGCAGTTCCGCGAGGGCGACCGGCTGCGTGAGTTCACCCCACTGGCGCGGATGGTGTTCGACAGCGGCGACCCGCTGGTGGAAGGCGCACTGGCCGGGGTGGGCATCGTGCAGGTGATGGATTTCGCGGTGGCCGACGCGCTCGCCGCCGGGCGGCTGCAACGCGTACTGCAGCCATTCGAAGGCCGCAGCCGGGCGCTGTCGCTGGTGTACCCGCCGTCGCGGCAGGCCTCACCGAAGATGAAGGTACTGGCCGACGCGTTGTTGGCCGGCAACTGGTAGGTGCCGACCGTGGGTCGGCACCTCGCATCGATTCAACCGGCGAAGCGATCCGTGGCGCGCACCAGGGCGTCCACGTTTTCCGCCTCGAACGCCGAATGGCCCGACGCCGGGCTGATTTCCAGCGTCGATTTCGGCCACGCCTTGTGCAGTTCCCACGCGTTCTGCAACGGGCACACCACGTCGTAGCGGCCGTGCACGATCACGCCAGGAATGTCGGCGATGCGGTGCACGTCGCGCAGCAGCTGCTCTTCCACCGCGAAGAAACCACCGTTGACGAAGTAGTGGTTCTCGATGCGCGCGAAGGCCAGCGCGAACTGTGGGTCCTGGTGGCTGTTCACGAAGTCGTCGTCCACGTGCAGGAAACTGGTCGCGCCTTCCCACACGCTCCACGCCTTGGCCGCCGCCAGGCGGGTGGCTTCGTCATCGCTGGTGAGGCGGCGGTGGAAGGCCGAGATCAGGTCGTGGCGTTCCACTTCCGGGATCGGCGTGAGGTAGTGCTCCCACGCATCCGGGAACAGGCGGTTGGCGCCTTCCTGGTAGAACCATTCCAGTTCCCAGCGGCGCAGCATGAAGATGCCGCGCAGCACCAGTTCGGTCACCCGCTGCGGGTGGGTTTCCGCGTACGCCAAGGCCAGGGTCGAACCCCAGCTGCCGCCGAACACCTGCCAGCGCTCCACCTTCAGGTGCTCGCGCAGTTTTTCGATGTCGGCCACCAGGTCCCAGGTGGTGTTGTCCACCAGGTCGGCGTGCGGGGTGGAACGCCCGGCCCCGCGCTGGTCGAACAGGATGATGCGGTACTTGGCCGGGTCGTGGAACTGGCGCATTTTCTCGCTGCACCCGCCACCGGGGCCACCGTGCAGCATCACCACCGGCTTGCCGTCGGGGTTGCCGCACTGCTCGAAATACAGCGTGTGGCGATCGTCGACCTTCAGCGTGCCGACGTCGTAAGGGGTGAGGGCGGGATACAGCGTACGCATGACAGAACTCCGTTGTTGGGCACAGGCGCGGGCAAGCGGGTTCACCACTCGCGCGGGCTGGTCAGATCATCAACATCCACATCGAATCCGTAGCTGCGCGCGATCAGCTCGAAATCGGCGCCGATGTTCTCGCGGGCAGCGGTTTCCAGTTCGCTGTCCTGCGCTTCGAACGCTTCGCCCAACACGTTGAATTCCAGCGTGGCGGCATGGGTGAGCGCCATCAGCGCGGCGGCGTCGGCCGGGCGTTCGCGTTCGATGCGTTCGCACAGGCGCAGCAGGATCTGCTGGCCCTGGGCCACCAGCGCCGGCGGGAAGTACGCGTCCTCGACCATGTCGGCGAGGAATTCGTGGGACTGCAGCTGCGCGTGGGAAACAGAGGGGCTGGCAGTGGTCATGGCGCTTCCTTTCAAGTGGAACGCCATTCTACCCGCGCGATGTTTCACGCAGCGTCAGCGCATACCCGGCAGACAGCCGCGCGTCACCCGGTCGCGCTGTTCCAGGTCGCGCTCGGTGTGCACCTGCGCGAAGCCGGCCTGTTCGAACAGCGCGCGGATTGCCGCGCCTTGGTCCCAGCCGTGCTCAATCAGCAGCCAGCCACCGGGCAGCAGGTGCGCGCCGGCAGCGGCGACGATGTGGCGGATGTCGTCCAGGCCGTCGATGCCCGAGGCCAGCGCCGTGGCCGGCTCGTGGCGCAGGTCGCCCTGCTGCAGGTGCGGGTCATGGCTGGCGATGTACGGCGGGTTGCTCGCAATCAGATCGAAGCGTTCGCCCTGCAACGGTTCAAACCACGCGCCCTGCACGAACCGCACGCGCGCCAGCCCGTTGCGCGCCGCATTGCCACGCGCCACGTCCAGCGCGGCGGCGCTGAGATCGGTGGCGGTCACTGCGGCCTGCGGGCGTTCGCTGGCCAGCGCCAGCGCGATCGCCCCGCTGCCGGTGCCCAGGTCGGCCACCGCCAGCGGGGTGTCGGCCGGCAGGCGGGCCAGCGCCAGCTCCACCAGCAGCTCGGTTTCCGGGCGCGGGATCAGGGTGGCCGGGCTGACCGCCAGGTCCAGCGTCCAGAATCCGCGATGGCCCAGCAGGTAGGCCACCGGTTCGCCGGCCACGCGGCGGGCCAGCAGCGTCTGGAATGCCGCCATGTCGGCGTCGGCCACCGGGTGGGTGGTGTGCGCGAACAGCCAGCTGCGCGGCTTGTCCAGCACATGCAGCAGCAACAGCTCGGCCTCGTGCCGGCCCTCCACCCCGGGCAGGGCCGTGGCGGCATCGGCAAGCAGCTGGCGCAGGTCACGGGGGGCGGCGGTCATCGGACAGGTCGGGCAGGTGGCGGGGGCGCAGTGTAGTGCACCGGGCAAGGGGCCCAGGCAGGGGAAAGGACGGGGCCTGGCCGGGGCGAGGCATTGATTGCCGCAATTACCTAACCAACCTTGGTTGACTAGCTCTATCGCCAATCCGATGCCACCGCCGCGTGCACGCGTCGGTTTCGTTCAGCCATCCCCGAGCAGGAATAAGAAGCAGCTATTGCTCCGATTACCGCACTCAGCCCGCATGTCATTGTGCTGCAACGCTTTCGGGCGAAACAGGGCCTGACATTCATCACACGATCAGCCCCAGTGATAGTCTATGGCTATCGCATAGATGCAATCAATGGATTTTCCTTATGGGAACGGAGCCGCTAACCTGTGTTGGTCGCTTCACCCACCCCCTTCACCAAGAGGAACATCAATGTCGCTCATCAATACGCAGATCAAGCCGTTCGAAGCCAATGCCTACCAGAATGGCGAGTTCATCAAGGTTTCCGACAGCACCCTGAAGGGCCAGTGGTCCGTGCTGATCTTCATGCCGGCCGCGTTCACCTTCAACTGCCCGACCGAGATTGAAGACGCCGCCGACCATTACGCCGAGTTCCAGAAGGCCGGTGCCGAGGTGTACATCGTCACCACCGACACCCACTTCTCGCACAAGGTGTGGCACGAAACCTCGCCGGCCGTCGGCAAGGCCCAGTTCCCGCTGGTCGGCGACCCGACCCACCAGCTGACCCGCGCCTTCGGCGTGCACATCGAAGAAGAAGGCCTGGCCCTGCGCGGCACCTTCATCATCAACCCGGAAGGCGTGATCAAGACCCTGGAGATCCATTCCAACGAGATCGCCCGTGACGTCTCCGAGACCCTGCGCAAGCTGAAGGCTGCCCAGTTCACCGCCGCCAACCCGAACCAGGTGTGCCCGGCCAAGTGGAAGGAAGGCGAAAAGACCCTGACCCCGTCGCTGGACCTGGTCGGCAAGATCTAAGCCGTTTCCCATCCCCATTCCCGTTTCGACGGGAATGGGGGTGAACCCAAGCCGGTGCCCCACGCGCCGGTTTGGGTTCACCCCCATGTCGCGCAGATGCACCCACGGGGTTCGTCGACGCCGTCTGCTTGCCTGAATCAAGGAGTTTTTCGATGTTGGATGCCAACCTCCAGTCCCAGCTGAAGACCTACCTGGAACGTGTCACCCGTCCGATCCAGATCACGGCGCACGTGGATGACGGCGCCAAGTCGCAGGAAATGCTGGAGCTGCTGAACACGCTGGTTGCGCTGTCGGCGCAGATCACCCTGGAGGTGCGCCGCGACAGCAGCGAGCGCACCCCGTCGTTCGCGCTGACCACGCCGGGCCAGGACATCCACCTGGCGTTCGCCGGGCTGCCGATGGGCCACGAGTTCACCTCGCTGGTGCTGGCGCTGCTGCAGGTGGGCGGTCACCCGTCCAAGGCCACCGCCGAGCTGATCGAGCAGGTGCAGGGGCTGGAAGGCGAACTCAAGTTCGAAACCTATTTCTCGCTGTCCTGCCAGAACTGCCCGGACGTGGTGCAGGCGCTGAACCTGGCCGCGGTGCTCAACCCGCGCATCCAGCATGTGGCGATCGACGGCGGCCTGTTCCCGGCCGAGGTCGAGGCGCGCCAGATCATGTCGGTGCCCACCGTGTACCTCAACGGGGAGATGTTCGACCAGGGCCGCATGACCCTGGAGCAGATCGTGGCCAAGCTGGACACCGGTTCGGCCAAACGCGACGCCGAGAAGATCGCCGCCAAAGCACCCTTCGATGTGCTGGTGATCGGCGGTGGTCCGGCCGGTGCCGCCGCGGCGATCTATGCCGCGCGCAAGGGCATCCGTACCGGCGTGGCGGCGGAGCGTTTCGGCGGCCAGGTGCTGGACACCATGGCGATCGAGAACTTCATTTCGGTCAAGGAAACCGAGGGTCCGAAGCTGGCCACGGCGCTGGAACAGCACGTGCGCGAGTACGAGGTGGACATCATGAACCTGCAGCGCGGCACGGCGCTGACCCCGGCCGGCGATGACGGCCTGGTGGGGATCACGCTGGAGAACGGCGCGGTGTTGAAGTCGCGCACGGTGATCCTGTCCACCGGTGCGCGCTGGCGCCAGATGAACGTGCCCGGCGAAGACCAGTACCGCAACAAGGGCGTCGCGTACTGCCCGCACTGCGATGGCCCGCTGTTCAAGGGCAAGCGCGTGGCGGTGGTGGGCGGCGGCAACTCCGGCGTGGAAGCGGCGATCGACCTGGCCGGCCTGGTGTCGCATGTGACCCTTCTGGAATTTGATGACAAACTCCGGGCCGATGAAGTGTTGCAGAAGAAGCTGCGCAGCCTGGGCAACGTCACCATCATCACCAGCGCCCTCACCCAGGAAGTGCTGGGCGATGGCCAGAAGGTGACCGGGCTGGTCTACAAGGACCGCGTGGGTGGCGATGCGCACCGGATCGAACTCGAAGGCATCTTCGTGCAGATCGGGTTGCTGCCCAACACCGAGTGGTTGAAGGGCTCGGTGGCGTTGTCGCCGCGTGGCGAGATCGTGATCGACGACCGTGGCCAGACCAGCGTGCCCGGCGTGTTCGCGGCAGGCGATTGCACTACCGTTCCGTACAAGCAGATCATCATCGCGATGGGCGCCGGTTCGACCGCCGCACTGAGTGCTTTTGATCACCTGATTCGTACATCCGTTCCCAAGAGCAGCGGCGCTGTCGCCAAAGCTGCCTGAAACGTCCGGGTCCCGGTTCGCCGGGACCCACCTGCTGGGTAAGCCACGCCGTCACCCGGTCCATTACCGCTTAGAGGTCCAAGGAAATGAACCTACGTGATCTGAAATACCTGGTGGCGCTGGCCGACCACCGGCACTTCGGCCGCGCCGCGGCGGCGTGCTTCGTCAGCCAGCCCACCCTGTCCACCCAGATCCGCAAGCTGGAGGACGAACTGGGCCTGCCCCTGGTCGAGCGTGCTCCACGCAAAGTGATGCTGACTCCCGCCGGGGTGGAAGCGGCGGCGCGTGCGCGCACCATCGTGGCCGAGGTCGAGCAGTTGAAGGAAGCCGCACGGCGCAGCCGCGATCCCGAAGCCGGGACGGTACGGCTGGGCATTTTCCCCACGCTGGGGCCGTACCTGCTGCCGCATGTGATTCCCAACATCCGCGAACGCTTCCCGCAGCTGGAACTGCTGCTGGTGGAAGAAAAGAGCGACGAGCTGCTGGCGCGGCTGCGCGAAGGCAAGCTGGATGCCGCGTTGCTGGCGCTGCCGCTGGACGACGACCAGCTGCACGCCGAATTCCTGTTCGAAGAACCGTTCCTGCTGGCCGTCTCCGGGCAGCACCCGCTGGCCCGCCGGCAGCACCTGGATGTGCAGGAGCTGTCCACCCAGAAGCTGCTGCTGCTGGAAGACGGGCACTGCCTGCGCGACCAGGCGCTGGCGGTGTGCCGGCTGTTCGGCGCCAATGAGAAGTCCGAGTTCCGCGCCACCAGCCTGGAGACGCTGCGCCAGATGGTTGCGGCCGACGTGGGCATCACGCTGTTGCCGACCCTGTCGGTGAAGCCGCCGGTCCCGCGTTCGGAAAACATCCGCCTGCTCGATTTCCAGGGCGACGACCGGCCCAGCCGCCGCATCGCGATGGCATGGCGGCGCAGTTCGGCCATGACCGGCTTCCTGCAGCAGCTGGCGCAGCAGTTCAAACGCCTGCCGCAGGAACTGTTCACCTTGGACAACACCGATTCCGGCGTGCCCCTGACAGCGCGCGGCAACGCCTGACAAGCCGGATGAACCGGCTGCATCGGCCCCTGCACCGCACGGGTCGCATCCGTCTTCGATAGGCAGCACAATAGAACCCAGGCGGCGCCAGCAGGCGCCGCCTTTTGCATGGGCCATCATTACTCGCAAGGAGCTTTACATGTCCACTTCCAGCGGACTTCCCCCGTCGATCATCGTTTCCAGCCACGACATGGATCGTCTGGACGCCATGCTTGAATCCCCCGCCGTCAGCCAGACCCCGGCCGCCGTGGCGCTGGCCAAGGAGCTCAACCGTGCCACGGTGGTGGCGCCGGACCAGATTCCCGACGGCACCGTCATGATGCATTCGCGCGTGGAATGCGAAGATGAGCTGCAGAACGAAAAGCACGTGCTGACGCTGGTCTATCCGCGCGAAGCCGATGTTGAACAGGGCAAGGTGTCGATCCTTGCGCCGGTGGGCACCGCACTGCTGGGCCTGTCGGTCGGCCAGACCATGGATTGGGACGCACCGGGTGGCCGCAAGCTGCGCCTGCGCGTGACCGCCGTCCACAACCAGCCCCACGCCTGACCTTCCTGCCGCCGCGCAGGTTCCCGTTTTCGTACCAGGAGTCGCAATGAACACCGTTTCTCCGTCCAAGCTCAGCCAGCTGCGTGATCTGTCCGTCGTGGTAGCCGATACCGGCGACTATGAGGCGATCAAGCGCCTGAAGCCGGTCGACTGCACGACCAACCCGACCCTGGTGAAGAAGGCGCTGGACCTGCCGGTGTATGCGGACCTGATCGAGCGCGAACTGGCCTGGGGCCGCGAGCAGGCCGGCGAACGCGAGACCATCGTGCACGCCGTGGCCGACCGCCTGACGGTGGGCGTGGGCACGCTGCTGAGCTCGCTGGTGCCGGGCCGGGTGTCCACCGAGGTGGACGCCGACCAGGCCCACGACACCGCCGCGACGGTGGCCAAGGCGCGCCAGTTCATTGCGATGTACGAGGCGGCCGGCGTGCCGCGCAGCAAGGTGCTGATCAAGATCGCCGCGACGTGGGCGGGCGTGGAGGCAGCGCGCGTGCTGCAGGCCGAGGGCATCGACTGCAACCTGACGCTGATCTTCAACCCGACCCAGGCGCTGGCCTGCAGCGAAGCGGGCGCGTTCCTGATTTCGCCGTTCGTCGGTCGCATCCTGGACTGGTACGTGGCCAACGGGCAGGCCCCGGCTGACATCGATGCCGACCCGGGCGTGGTGTTCGTGCGCGGCGTGTACGCCGAGTTCAAGCGCCGCGGTTCGCCGACGGTGGTGATGGGCGCGTCGTTCCGTTCGACCGCGCAGATCGAGGCGCTGGCCGGCTGCGATCGGCTGACCATTTCGCCGGACCTGCTGGAGAAGCTGGACGCCGAGCACGGCGCGTTGCCGCGCAAGCTGGTGGCCGGCGCGGCCGAGCCGGTGCTGGCGGCGGCGATCGACGAAGCACGCTTTGCGGCCGACCTGGCCGCCGACCCGATGGCCACCGAGAAGCTGGCCACCGGTATCGACGCGTTCGCCAAGGACCTCGAAGCCCTTCGCCAGACGATCCGCGAGCGGCTGTAAGCCCGCCGGGTCCTGGACGACAAAAGGCCCCGCACTGCGGGGCCTTTTGGTGTCTCAACCCTTAACAACCGGGGTAGAGCCGACCGTTGGTCGGCTGCCGTTGCAGTGACGTGGGAGCGGCCGACCAACGGTCGGCTCTACCGCATCGCTCAGGCATCCACACCAATCGGGCAACTCACCCCCGTGCCACCGATACCGCAGTACCCGTTCGGGTTCTTGGCCAGGTACTGCTGGTGATAGTCCTCGGCGTAGTAGTACGCCGGGGCCGGAAACTCGATCTCGGTGGTGATCGCGCCCAGGCCGGCTTCGTCCAGACGCTGCTGGTAGGCGTCGCGGCTGGCGATGGCCGCGTCGAACTGGGCCTGGCTGGTGGCATGGATGGCCGAGCGGTACTGGGTGCCGGTGTCGTTGCCCTGGCGCATGCCCTGGGTGGGGTCATGGTTCTCCCAGAACACCTGCAGCACCTGGCCCAGCGAAATGATGGCCGGGTCGAATACCACCTCCACGATCTCGGTGTGCCCGGTCATACCGGAACAGACCTCTTCGTAGGTCGGGTTCGGGGTGGAACCGCCGGCATAGCCCACCGAGGTGGAATACACGCCCGGCAGCGTCCAGAACGTGCGCTCGGCGCCCCAGAAGCAGCCCATCGCCACGCGCATACGCTGCAGGCCGGCGAAACCGTCCTTGAGCGGGTGGCTGTTGACGTAATGCTGGTTGTGCAGCGGCAGCGGGTGGTCCCGGCCCGGCAGCGCCTCGTCCGGGCGCGGCAGGCGCTGCTTGAACGCGCCGATGCCCAACAGGCCCTTGGCAATTCCCAACATGGCGGTCTCCTAGGCCGGCAACAGGCCGGCGCTTTCGTCACCGTCGAATATGGGGTCGTCCGGGGCGCCACCCAAGTCGAGCCCGGCCACGATGCCTTCGGCCTCCGGCCGGGCCAGGTCGGGCACGCACACGCGCAGCACCCCGAACAGCGGCAGCTCGCCCATCCCGCCCAGCAGCGACTCACCGAACACGAACGCGGGAATGCCCGCATCCTCCAGCGCGTGCTTGACCAGATGGGCGTCAAACAGGTTATCGGCCTGGTAGATCACGTGCATGGGCGGGCTCCGGAGGGTATGGCCCCAGCATACCCCCGGGGGCTGAAGGCGTGCCCACCCACGCGCTTCACCTGCCGGAACGGTGTGGGGAAACGCCCGGCGTCGCCGACTGCGCATGGGTAGTGCCGGCCGCTGGCCGGCTCCTCGGACTGCCGGCATTGTGCGGAGCCGGCCAGCGAAAGGTGTGCCGACGAACGGTCGGCACCTACCCTGGTCTTTCCTAGGTCATGGGGAGCCGGCCTGCGAAAGGGGTGCCGACCAACGGTCGGCACCTACCCGTTTAGCCTGTCGCCTTGCGACAGGCTAAACTGTTGGTCTTTCTGCCTTTTAGACTGCGACCGCGCACCATGTCCGAGCCTACTGCCGCCCCCACCGACGCCCTTCCGGAAGCCCATGAAAAGCGGGATTTCATCCGTCAGATCGTCCGTGAGGACCTGGCCGCGGGCAAGCATGCCGCGATCAAGACCCGCTTCCCGCCCGAGCCCAACGGCTACCTGCACATCGGCCATGCCAAGTCGATCTGCCTGAACTTCGGCATTGCCGGCGAGTTCGGCGGGGTGTGCAACCTGCGTTTCGACGACACCAACCCGGCCAAGGAAGACCCCGAGTACGTGGCCGCCATCCAGGACGACGTGCGCTGGCTGGGCTTTGAGTGGAACGAGCTGCGCCACGCCTCGGACTACTTCGACGCCTATTACCTGGCTGCGCAGAAGCTGATCCGCGACGGCAAGGCGTATGTGTGCGACCTGTCGGCCGAGGAAGTGCGCGCCTACCGCGGCACCCTGACCGAGCCGGGCCGCCCGTCGCCGTACCGCGAGCGCAGCGTCGAGGAAAACCTGGACCTGTTCGCGCGCATGCGCGCCGGCGAGTTCCCGGACGGTGCACGCACCGTGCGCGCCAAGATCGACATGGCCAGCGGCAACATCAACCTGCGCGACCCGGCGCTGTACCGCATCAAGCACGTCGAACACCAGAACACCGGCAACGCCTGGCCGATCTACCCGATGTACGACTTCGCGCACGCGCTGGGCGATTCGCTGGAAGGCATCACCCACTCGCTGTGCACGCTGGAATTCGAAGACCACCGCCCGCTGTATGACTGGTGCGTGGACAACGTCGACTTCGCCCACGACGACGCGCTGACCGCGCCGCTGGTCGAGCGCGGCCTGCCGCGTGAAGCGGCCAAGCCGCGCCAGATCGAGTTCTCGCGGTTGAACATCAACTACACGGTGATGAGCAAGCGCAAGCTGATGGCGCTGGTCACCGAACAGCTGGTGGACGGCTGGGAAGACCCGCGCATGCCGACCCTGCAGGGCCTGCGCCGCCGCGGCTACACCCCGGCGGCGATGCGCCTGTTCGTCGAGCGCGTGGGCATCAGCAAGCAGAATTCGCTGATCGACTTCAGCGTGCTCGAAGGCGCGCTGCGCGAAGACCTCGACAGCGCCGCGCCGCGCCGCATGGCCGTGGTCGACCCGGTCAAGCTGGTGCTGACCAACCTGCCGGAGGGCCACGCCGAAACGCTGACCTTCTCCAACCATCCCAAGGACGAGGCCTTCGGTACCCGCGAGGTGCCCTTCGCCCGCGAACTGTGGATCGAGCGCGAGGACTTCGCCGAGATTCCGCCCAAGGGCTGGAAGCGCCTGGTGCCGGGCGGCGAAGTGCGCCTGCGCGGCGCCGGCATCATCCGCTGCGATGAGGTGGTCAAGGACGCCGACGGCACCGTCACCGAACTGCGCGGCTGGCTGGACCCGGAATCGCGCCCGGGCATGGAAGGCGCCAACCGCAAGGTCAAGGGCACCATCCACTGGGTCAGCGCGGTGCACGCGGTGCCGGCCGAAATCCGCCTGTACGACCGCCTGTTCTCGGTGCCCAATCCGGACGACGAAACCGACGGCAAGACCTACCGCGATTACCTCAACCCCGACTCGCGCCGCACCGTCACCGGCTATGTCGAGCCGGCCGCCGCCACCGCCGCGCCGGAGCAGTCGTTCCAGTTCGAGCGCACCGGCTACTTCGTCGCCGACCGTCGCGACCATACCGCCACCACGCCGGTGTTCAACCGCAGCGTGACCCTGCGCGATACCTGGTCGGCGTAAGCCTGTCGGCCGGTGCCAGGCACCGGCCACTCCTGCTGCGCGGCCCCGCACCCGCGGTGCCGCGTCGCCACTCCCCACGCCAGCGGCGCATCCCCTGCGCCCCCAGCACCGTGGCCGCGTTCAGCGCGGACACGGCATCCCTACGCGCGGCCCGATACACTGCCGCTGCTCCATATTTGAAGAGGCCCACGCCCCGATGCTGTACGCGCAAGTCCACCTCACCCTGCCCGCCTGGATCCACGACCAGATCGACCTGGCCCGTGTGTATCCCGACGATGCCGCCAAGGTCGCCCTGGCGATCGAGCTGTCGCGCCTGAATGTCGAGGCGGAAACCGGCGGCCCGTTCGGCGCGGTGGTGTTCGGCCCGGACCATCGCGTCATCGCCGCCGGCGTCAACCGCGTGGTGCCGCACAGCACCTCGCTGGCCCATGCCGAGAACATGGCCTACATGCTGGCCCAGCAGCGCCTGCAGACCCCGCGGCTGAACGACGTGCTGAGCCCCATCACCCTGGCCACCTCGTCGCAGCCGTGCTGCCAGTGCTACGGCGCCACCATCTGGGCCGGCATCGACCGGCTGCTGATCGGGGCCAGTGCGCAGGACGTGGAAGAACTCACGGCGTTCGATGAAGGCCCGCTGCCGGCCGACTGGGTCGGTGAACTCAACAAGCGCGGCATCGAGGTGGTGCGCGACATTGAACGCGACGCCGCGCGCGCCGTGCTGCGTCAGTATGGGGAGATCAACGGTGCGCATTACTGACCGCTGCGCCTCGGGCGCGCTGCGATGAGCGGCCTGCTGTGTCTGTGCCGCCAGGGATTCGAGCCGGAACTGGCCGGTGAACTGTCCGAGCGCGCCGCCTATGCCGGTATCGCCGGCTATGCGCGCACCCAGCGCAATGACGGCTACGTGCTGTTCGCCACCGACGAAGGCGCCGCGCTGTCCAAGGCGCTGCCGTGGCGGTCGCTGATCTTCGCGCGCCAGAAGCTGGTGGTGCTGGCCGAACTGCGTGAGCTGGACCCCAGCGACCGCATCACCCCGATCATCGCTGCGCTTCAGGGGCAGCAACGCTTCGGCGACATGTGCGTGGAACACCCCGACTCGGATGAAGGCAAGCCGCTGGCCGGCCTGGCCCGCGCGTTCGGCAATGCGCTGCGTCCGGCGCTGCGCAAGGCCGGCCTGCTCACCGACAAGGCCAACACCGCGCTGCCGCGCGTGCACGTCGTGTTCGTCGATGGCCGCCATGCGTTCGTCTGCGTCAGCGACACCCGCGACAGCGCGCCGTGGGCGCTGGGCATTCCGCGCCTGAAGCTGCTGCCCGATGCCCCGTCGCGGTCGGCGTTGAAGCTGGACGAAGCCCTGCTCACCCTGCTCACCCCCGAAGAACGCGAACAGCTGGTCAAGCCGGGCATGCGCGCGGCCGACCTGGGCGCTGCGCCGGGCGGCTGGACCTGGGTGTTGACCCGCCAGCACGTCAAGGTGATCAGCGTGGACAACGGCCCGCTGCGCGAGCACGTGCTGGAGACCGGGCTGGTGGAACACCTGCGCGCCGATGGCTTCCACTGGCAGCCGGAAACACCGCTCGACTGGATGGTCTGCGACATGGTGGAACAGCCGCGCCGGGTGGCCGAGCGCATGGCCACCTGGTTCCGCGAAGGCTGGTGCAAGCATGCGATCTTCAACCTCAAGCTGCCGATGAAGAAGCGCTGGGACGAGACCCGCCTGTGCCTGGACCTGTTCCAGGAACAGGCGGGCAAGCCGCTGGTGGTGCGGGCCAAGCAGCTGTACCACGACCGTGAGGAAATCACGGTGCTGGCCTCGCCGCTGCGCTGATCAACGCGGTACAGCCGGGCATGGCCCGGCTCTTCCCGCCCACGTAACCCACGGAGTCTCCATGCGAACTCGCCCCACCCTGTTGCTGCTGTTGTGCCTGCTGCCTTCGCTCGCTTTGGCGCAGGCATACACGCCGTCGCCGGCGATCAGTGAACCGCTGCGCGAGGTCCCCGCCAGCGTACGCACGCAGTCGCTGTCCGAGGGTCGGGTGACTCATCAGGTGACCTTGGCCGCCCCGGCGGGCGAGGCAGCGGTGACGGTGCGCTCGGTGCAGCCGGTAAGCGTGGTGGGCCAGTACCGGTTCGCGTTCGCGACGCTGGACACCGATGGCGATGGCTTCATCAGCCGCGCCGAGGCGCAGGCCAACCCGGCGTTGGCCGATGAGTTCGGCGCCCTGGATGTGAAGCGGCGCGGCAAGCTGGACCGCACCGACCTGGCCGGCTGGCTGACCGACTGAGGCAGCCGCGCCACCGCCACGTAGAGCCGGGCTCTGCCCGGCTGCGCGCGGCCCAACGCATCGCCACCGCCACGTAGAGCCGGACTCTGCCCGGCTGCGCACGGCCCAACGCATCGCCACCGCCACGTAGAGCCGGGCGCTGCCCGGCTGCGCGGTCTCACACGCCGGCGGCGCGCTTCCAGAACATCGACACCAGCGGCGGCAGCTTGCCGGCACAGCCCAATACCCGGCCGCGGGCCAGGGTCAGGTGCAGTTCGTCGTTGGAGAACACGGTGTTGATCGCATCGAAACTGTAGGCGGCCACGGTGTTCTCGCTGCGCCGTTCACGCGCCCAGCGCTGCAGCCGGTGCGGTGACATCCAGTCCTGGCGGCGCTGCTGCGCCTGCAGGACCAGCGTGCGCAGCGCGGCCACGTCGCGCAGGCCCAGGTTGACGCCCTGCCCCGCCAGCGGGTGCACCACGTGCGCCGCATCGCCCAAGGCCAGCACGCGCCCGGCCACGTAACCGGTGGCCAGCTGGCGACGCAAGGGGAAGGCCGCCCGCCGCGATGCCAGCGTCATCGCCCCCAGCCGCCCGGCGAAGGCCTGGGTGAGCTCACGCCCGAAGGCGGCCTCGTCCAGCGCCAGCACCCGCTCGGCCTCGGCATCGGGCAGGGTCCAGACAATCGAGCTGCGCTTCCCGGCAATGGGCAGCACCGCGAGCGGCCCGGTCACCAGGAAGCGCTGCCACGCGGTGGCTTCGTTGTCGTTCTCGCTGTCCACGTAGGCGACCACGCCGCGCTGGCCATAGTCCTGGCGGCTGACCTCCAGCCCGGCCAGGCGGCGCAAGGTGGATTCGGCACCGTCGGCGGCAATGGCCAGCGATGCTTCCAGCCTGCGGCCATCCTCCAACCGCAGGCGCACGCCGTCGGCGTCCTGTTCCAGCGCTTCCACGCGCGCCGGGCAGCACACCTGCACACCGGCCGCCGGCAGCGCCGCCCACAGGCGATCCACCAGCAGGTCGTTCTCCACGATCCAGCCCAACTGTTCGCGGCCGAGGTGGTCGGCATCGAAGCGCAGTTCATCGCCGCCGCCGGCGTCCCACACGCGCATGCGCCGGTAGGCACAGGCACGCGCCGCGGTGACGGCCGGCCATACCCCCAGCGCGGCCAGCAAGGCCGCGTTGTCCGGCGCAAACGCATAGACGCGCAGGTCCGGCTGCTGCGGCTGCCACGGCGGCGGCTCGCGGCCTTCCACCAGGGTGACCTGCAGCCCCGTATCGGCCAGCGCCAGCGCACACGCCGCGCCGACCACGCCGCCGCCCACCACGACCACATCGCGCGCGCGCCGACTCATGCGCCCGCTCCGCGGCACAGCGCCGGCACTTCGCCACGGAAGCCCATCGCCCCGCCCACCAGCATCGACTGCATCGGGGTTGCCTGCGCGGCCAGGAGCCCCAGACTGCGCAGCGGCCGCATCAACGGCGCCGGATTGCTGGTCAGCCGGGCCAGCCCGCCGGAGAAGGCAATGGTCTGCGCGCGGTCTTCGGCGCGACGGGCCACGTGCGCCTGCAGCAGCGCGTCGCTGCCCGGGTCCTGCGCATCGGGCACCAGCTCGGCGAGAGTGAGCGCGTCGCGCAGGCCCAGATTGAAGCCCTGTGCGCCCAACGGGTGGATGGTCTGCGCGGCATTGCCCAGCAGCACCGCGCGCTCGCCCACCAACGCCTGCGCCAGTACCTGGATCAGCGGGTAGGCGCTGCGCGGGCCGCTTTCCAGCAACCGCCCGGCGCGCCAGCCGATCGCGTCCTGCAGCCGCTGCAGCCACCCCGCGTCGTCCAGCGCGTGTACCGCCTCGGCCTGGTCACGGGCCACGCCGTGCACCGCGCCAAAGTGCCGATCGCCACGCGGCAACAGCGCGGTGGGGCCGGTGTCGGTGAACCGCTCATAGGCGGTGCCATCGGGCGCACGCGCGCCACGCACCCGTGACACGAACAGGGTCTGTTCGAAATCGTGTTCGTCCACGCCGATGCCGAGCGCCTCGCGCACACCACTGCGGGTGCCGTCGGCGCCCACCAGCAGCCGCGCCAGCAGACAGCGTTCGCCGCTGTCGTCGGCAATGAACACCTCACGGTACCCGTCGACAGTGGCGCCCAGCCGCACGAAGCGTGCCGGGCGGTAGCGGGTAAGGTGCGACAGCGCCTGCAGGCAGGTTTCCAGCGCGGTGCCGAAATCACGCGCCACCACCACCTGGCCGAACCACGGCCGCTGGTACTGCGCGGCGTCCATCTGCACCCGGCCGAAATCGCCGGCACGGCTCACATGGATGCGGGTGATCGCACCGGGCGCGGTGCCCAGCCGCTGCATCACGCCCAACGCGGTGAGCGCGTTGACCGTGGCGGCCGCGAAGCTGAGGTTGCGCTGGTCGAATACCGTCGGCAGGGCGCCGGCCGGGGTGGCTTCCACCAGCCCGACGTCGCGCCCGGCGCGGTCCAGCGCAATGGCCAGGCTGGCACCCACCAGCCCGCCGCCCACGATCACTACGTCATGTCGTTCACTCATGCCGCCATGATAAGCGCTGGGCCGTTCCCGGGGCGTGCGGCGGCCTGCCGCAGCAGGCGCTAGAATGAATGCCTGACCCTTTCCCGTGGCTGCCATGTCCACCACCGCCCAACGCGCCTTCGTCCTGTCCGTGCTCGTACTGCTGATGGCCGCCACCCGGGTCAATCACTTCATGGCGATCCCGGATGCCTCCTGGGCCGTGTTCTTCATCGGCGGGTTCTACCTGCGCAGCTGGACCCGCTGGGCGTTCCCGCTGCTGATGGCGCTGGCCATCGTGATCGACATCCTGGTGATCCGCAGCAGCGGCCAGCAGTACCTGCAGCATTACTGCGTCTCGCCGGGCACCTGGATGCTGCTGCCGGCGTACTTCTCGATGTGGGCCGGCGGCCTGCTGCTGCGCCAGGGGTACCACGGCGCCCAGTGGCTCACGCTGGGCAAGGCGGCCCTGCTGCTGCTGGCCGCGGTGGCGGTCTGCCACCTGTTCGCGCAGGGCGGGTTCTACTGGAGCAGCGACATGGTGGCCGAACCGACCGCCGCCGGCTGGCTGAAGAACTACGCCGACTGGTTCGTGCCCTACCTGCGTACCGCCGCGATCCATGTCGGCCTGGCCGCCGCCCTGCAGCTGACCACCGAACAGGTCGGCAAGCTGCTGCAGGCGCGCCACGACGTCCTGCGCTGAGCGATCGGCACGCATGGGCAACCGGCTTTCACGCATCTATACCCGCACCGGCGATGACGGCAGCACCGGGCTCGGCGATGGCAGCCGGGTGCCCAAGGATGCCCAGCGGGTCAACGCCTACGGCACCGTCGACGAGGCCAATTCGGCGCTGGGCGTGCTGCTTGCAGTCGCCCTGCCCGACGACGTGCGGGCGCTGCTGACCACCGTGCAGCACCAGTTGTTCGACCTGGGCGGGGAGCTGTGCATTCCCGGCCACGCGGCCATCCAGGCGGCCGACATCGACGCCCTGGAGCGCCAGCTCGACCAGTACAACGCCGACCTGCCCGCCCTGAAGGAGTTCATCCTGCCGGCCGGCGGCGAGGCGGCCGCACGCTGCCACCTGGCCCGCACCATCGTGCGCCGGGCCGAGCGCGAAACGGTGACCCTGGCGCGGCTGGAGCCGGTGCGCACCGAAGCCATCGGCTACCTCAACCGCCTGTCCGACCTGCTGTTCGTGCTGGCCCGGGTGCTGGCCCGCGCCGACGGGCACGGCGAGGTGGTCTGGCGCCACGAACGCCGCCACGCCTGAGCCCTCCTTCCGCCCCACCGGAACCCCTGCCCGCATGCTGGTCTTTACCCACCCTGCCTGTCTGCAACACGATCCCGGCCGCGGCCACCCCGAATCCCCGCAGCGCCTGCAGGTGGTGCTTGATGCCCTGCTCGCCGCCTTCCCCAACCAGCTGGACTGGCGCCAGGCGCCGCCGGCCAAGCTGGGCGAGCTGGCCCGCGTGCACGACAGCGAGCTGATCGACCTGGTGCTCAAGGCGCAGACCGAGCCGCTGCGCCAGATCGACATGGACACCCTGACCTCGCCCGGCTCGGCCAGCGCGGCCCTGCATGCCGCCGGCGCCGGCGTGGCCGCCGTGGACGCGGTGATGCTGGGCGATGACCCGGTCGCGTTCTGCGCGGTGCGCCCGCCCGGCCACCATGCCACCGCCAGCACCGCGATGGGGTTCTGCCTGCTCAACAACATCGCCGTGGCCGCCGCCTATGCGCGCGACCGCTACGGCCTGGAACGCATCGCCATCGTCGATTTCGACGTGCACCACGGCAACGGCACCCAGGACATCTTCATCGCCGACCCGGGGGTGGCCTACTACAGCACCCACCAGGCCGGGCTGTTTCCCAACTCGGGGCTGCGCCGCGACCGCGGTGCCGGCAACCTGATGAACATCCTGCTGCCGCCGGGCAGCGGCGGGTTCCGCTTCCGCAACACCTGGGCCGATGAAATGCTGCCGGCCATCGACGATTTCCGCCCGCAGCTGCTGCTGATCTCGGCCGGTTTCGATGCGCATCTGCGCGATCCGCAGGCCGACCTGATGCTGGAGACCGACGATTTCGCCTGGATCACCGCCGAGCTGCGCGGGCTGGCCCGGCGTCATGGCGGTGGCCGGGTGGTGTCCATGCTGGAGGGCGGATACGACCTGCAGGCCTTGGCCGAATGCAGCGTGGCCCACGTCGGCCAGCTGCGCTGAACACCTGCGCGGGTCGAGCCCGCGCATGAACCTGAACCCTTGGCCGGGCAAGGCCTTCATTGCCCCTATGCAAGGGATGGGGCAAGCTACGATCCGTTTTCCCCCGAATCCGACTCCCGCGTGCGCCGAGCCCTCCGCCTGCTGCCTCTCCCCCTGAGCATCGCCATCTGCCTGCCGGCCATGGCCGACGACAAACCGGTGAACTGGGGCCTGTGCCCGGCCACTGACGTGCTGCCCGTGTTCGACGATGCGCCCAAAGCCGACAAGGCCGCGGCCGCCACGCGCGACCAGCAGGACACCGACATCGAGGGCGACCAGCTGTTTGGCACGTCCACGGTGCCGCAGTATCAGGGCAACGTCGCGCTCAAGCGCGGCGACCAGTTCCTGGGTACCGACCACCTGAGCTTCGACACCGAAAGCGGCAACTACATCGCCGAGGGCAACGTCCGCTACCAGGACTCCTCGATCCGGATGGTGGCCAAGCGCGCCGAAGGCAACCAGGAAGCGGATACCCACAAGATCAGCGACATCCAGTACCAACTGGTGGATCGCCGTGGCAACGGTGGCGCCGAATCGGTGGACCTGCAGGGTGCGGTCGGGCAGATGCACCGCTCCACCTACACCACCTGCGACCCGTCCCAGCCGGTCTGGAAGCTGTCGGCGCCGCAGATCGAAGTGGACAACGACGAAGGCTTCGGCACCGCGCGCAACGCCGTGCTGCGGATCGGCAACGTGCCCGTGCTGTGGGCGCCATACTTCAAGTTCCCGATCGATGACCGTCGCCAGACCGGTCTGCTGTACCCGCAGCTGGGCCTGTCCGGGCGCAACGGCTTCGATTACGCCCAGCCGATCTACTTCAACCTGGCGCCGAACTACGACGACACCCTGACCCCGCGCTACATGAGCAAGCGCGGCTTGATGCTGGACAACGAGTTCCGCTACCTCTACGACGGGGGCCGCGGCACGTTGCTGACCGCCTACCTGCCCAACGACAAGCTGCGTGACAAGGATCGCGGCCGGGTCGAGTTCGAGGGTTACCACAACATCAATGCCAACTGGCAGGCGCGCGCCAATATCGCCTGGGTCAGCGATGAGCGGTACACCGAGGACTTCTCCAGCAAGCTGCTGGGCGTGACCGCGTCCAACCTGCAGAGCCAGGTGGGCATCTACGGCACCGGCGAGAACTGGACCGGCGGCCTGATGGCCGATTACTGGCAGCTCACCGACTACACCCTGACCGAAAGCTCGCTGCCGTATGCACGCCAGCCGCGTGCGTTCTTCAACTGGGACAAGCCGGTGTTGCCGTGGCTGGAAACCGGCGTATACGCGGAAGCGGTGCGCTTCACCCACGACGACATCAACGTCAAGTTCGGCCCTGAGCAGGAGTACGAGCGTACCGGCCAGGTGGTGCAGCAGTTCAACGGCTCGCGCTTGGACGTCAAACCGTACGTGTCGCTGCCGTTCAGCGGCCCGTCCTGGTATGTGACGCCCACGCTGGCCTACCGCTACACCGGCTATCAGCTGGACCAGGGCCTGGCCGACCAGATCCGCCTGCAGAATCTCAGCGCCGCCGGTATCACCAATCCCACCCCGGACCAGCTACGCGGCAACACCTCGCCCAGCCGCAGCCTGCCGGTGGCAAGCCTGGACGCGGGCATGTTCTTCGACCGCGAGACCACCATCGGCGGCAAATCGTTCCTGCACACCCTGGAGCCGCGCCTGTTCTACCTGCGCACGCCGTACCGCGACCAGAGCGAGCTGCCGATCTTCGATACCCGCGACTTCACCTTCAGCTGGGGCCAGCTGTTCCGCGATTCGCGCTATACCGGCGCCGACCGCCAGAACGATGCCAACCAGCTGACCATGGCGCTGAGCACCCGGTTCATCGACCAGACCACCGGTCGCGAGCGCTTCTCCGGCAGCATCGGCCAGATCCTGTACTTCGATGACTCGCGGGTCACCCTGCCGGGCCAGCAGTCCCAGGTCGAGCAGGGCAAGTCGGCGTGGATCGCCGATGCCAATTACGCCGTCAACGACCGCTGGACGCTCGGGGCCACCTACCAGTGGGATCCCAAGTACAAGCGGGAGGACCTGGCCAGCCTGCGGGCGCGGTATCTGATGTCCAACGATGGCGTCGTCAACCTGACCTACCGCTACCGCATCAACGCCGCGGCGCCGGTCACCGCGACCAAGGAAGAGCGCACGCTGCTTGAACAGGTCGACCTGTCGTTCCTGTACCCGATCAGCCCGCGCTGGAGCCTGGTGGGGCGCTACTACTACTCCCTGGAAGACAAGAAGCCGCTGGAAATCATCGGTGGCGTGCAGTGGGACAGCTGCTGCCTGGCGGTTCGCGCCATCGCCCGCCGCTATGTGCGCAACCGCGAGGGCGAGCTGAACAATTCCTTCCAGATCGAGTTCGTGCTCAAGGGCCTGAGCTCCATCGGCCAGAACACGGACCGCACCTTGCGCCGTGCTATTCTCGGGTACTACCGAGACGACCTCTATCTCGTGCCGCCCAGCAACACCGGGGCCGACCGCGACGACTACGATCCGAATCAGATCCCATGACCAAGACCCTTCCCGTTCTACTCGCTTCCCTGCTGGCGGTGACCACCGTCTCAGCACCGCTGCAGGTGCTGGCCCAGCAGAGCCAGCCGCTGGACCGCATTGCCGCCATCGTCGATGAAGACGTGGTGCTGCAGAGCGAACTGGACCGTGCGATCCAGAACATCAAGGCGCAGTACGCCGGTCGTGAGAACCAGCTGCCGCCGGAAGACGTGCTGAGCCGGCAGGTGCTGGAACGCCTGGTGCTGGTCAAGCTGCAGGTGGCGCGCGCCCAGAGCAGCGGGATCAAGATCGGCGACCAGGAACTCAACCAGGCCCTGAACGCGATCGCCCAGCAGAACGGCTCCAACCTGGACGCCCTGCGCCAGCGCCTGGCCCGTGACGGCATCGACTTCAACGATTTCCGCAACTCGGTCCGCGATGAAATCACTGTGCAGCGCCTCCGCCAGAGTTTCGCGCAGAGCCGCATCAGCGTCAGCGAGGGTGAAGTGGATGCCGCGCTGAAGCAGCAGGCCTCGGTGGGCACCCAGTACCATCTGGCGCACATCCTGATCGGCCTGCCGGAAGCCGCCACCGCTGACCAGATCGCCACCGGCCAGAAGAAGGCCGATGGCGTCAAGGCGCTGCTGGACAAGGGCGAACTGGACTTCAACGCCGCTGCCGTCCGCTATTCCGACAGCCCCAACGCGCTGGAAGGCGGCGACCTGGGCTGGCGTTCGCTGGATGAAATCCCCAACGCATTCGCGCAGATGATGACGCAGATGAAGGCCGGCGACGTGCTGGGCCCGATCCGTGGCCCGAGCGGCTTCCAGCTGCTGAAGCTGGTGGAAGTGCGCGATGCCAGCGCCGCCGCCAGCGGCCAGACCATCACCGAATACCATGCCCGCCATATCCTGATCCGCATCACCGATCAGCAGGACAATGCCGCGGCCAAGGCCAAGATCGAGACGCTGCGCGCCCGCATCGCCGGCGGCGCCGATTTCCAGGCCGTGGCCAAGGAAGCGTCGGACGACAACAACAGCAAGGGCCAGGGCGGCGATCTGGGCTGGTTCCCGGCCGATGCCTTCGGCCCGGACTTCGGCAAGCAGGTGGCGGGCGTGGAAGACGGCGGCGTGAGCCCGGCCTTCCGCACCGATGCCGGCTGGCACATCGTGCAGCGCGTTGCCACGCGTCAGACCGATGCGACCACCGACAACCAGCGTGCCCAGGTGCGCGAGACCATCGGTCGCCGCAAGCTGGAAGAAGAGTACAACCGCTACCTGCAGGAACTGCGTGGCGAAGCCTACGTCAACCTGCGTACCGGCGCGGACGCCACCGGCACTACCACCACCACGCCGCCGCAGTCCTGAGGATGCCCCGATGATCCCGCAGCTCGCTCTGGTACCGGGCGAGCCCGCCGGGATCGGTCCGGAACTCTGCATCCGCCTTGCCCAGCAGCCGCGCACCGAGTGCCGGCTGCTGGCCTTCGCCGACCCGGACACCCTGCACGCCGCTGCCGCGGCGCTGTCGCTGCCCCTGCAGCTCCTGCCTGAAGATGCTGTTCCCCGCCAGCCGGGCGATCTGCGCGTGCGAGCGGTGCGCAACGCCGTCCCCTCACGCTTCGGCCACGCCGATCCGGCCAATGCCGGGGCGGTGATCGGCGCGCTGCTGCAGGCCGGCCAGGCCTGCCTGGCCGGTGAACTGGACGGCGTGGTGACCGGCCCGGTGCACAAGGCGGTGATCAACCAGGGCGGCATCGCCTACAGCGGCACCACCGAACTGCTGGCCGACCAGGCCGGCGTGGAGGTGGTGATGATGCTCGCCAACGATATCGTGCGCGTGGCGCTGGCCACCACCCACTTGCCGCTGCGCGCGGTGGCCGATGCCATCACCGCCGAGGGCCTGGCGCGCACCCTGCACACCGTGCATGCGGCCATGCAGCGCGACTTCGGCATCGTCGCGCCGCGCATCGCGGTGCTTGGCCTGAACCCGCATGCGGGGGAAGACGGCCACCTGGGGCGTGAAGAGCTGGACCTGATCATTCCCCTGCTGCAGCGCCTGCGCGACCAGGGTTTGGACCTGATCGGGCCGCTGCCGGCCGACACCGCGTTCCTGCCGGCCAAGCTGGCCGGCTTCGATGCCGTGCTGGCGATGTACCACGACCAAGGCCTGCCGGTGCTCAAGTACAGCGGCTTCGAACAGGCCGTCAACATCACCCTGGGCCTGCCCTACCCGCGGGTGGCCGTCGACCACGGCACCGCGCTGGACATGGCCGGCCGGGGCATCGCCGACCCTTCCAGCCTCCTCGCTGCCACCGCGCTGTGTGCCCGGCTGGCGCGGCAACGTAAGATGGTGCCATGACTTCCTCGTATTCCTCCTCGGCCGGCGGGTTCACCGCGCCGCCCAAAAAGCAGCTTGGCCAGCACTTCCTGGCCGATCGCAGCTACATCGACAAGATCGTGCTGGCGGTCAACCCGAAGGACGACGACCGCCTGGTCGAGATCGGCCCGGGCCAGGGTGCCATCACCCTGCCGCTGCTGCGCCGCCATCCGCGTCTGACCGTGATCGAATTCGATCGCGACCTGATCGCGCCGCTGACCGCCGCCGCTGAACCGCTGGGCGAGCTGACCATCGTGCACCGCGACGTACTGCAGGTGAACTTCACCGAGCTGGCCGGCGACGGCCAGATCCGGCTGGTGGGCAACCTGCCCTACAACATCTCCTCACCGATCCTGTTCCACGCCATGGAGCATGCGGCGGTGATCCGCGACATGCACTTCATGCTGCAGAAGGAAGTGGTGGACCGCATGGCGGCCGGCCCCGGCAGCAAGGTCTACGGCCGCCTGAGCGTGATGCTGCAGGCATGGTGCAAGGTGACGGCGCTGTTCGTGGTGCCGCCGGGTGCCTTCCGGCCGCCGCCGAAGGTGGACTCGGCCGTGGTGCGGCTGGTGCCGCGTGATCCGGACACCGTCGGCATCATTGACCGCAAGCGCTTCGCCGATGTGGTCCGGGCCGCCTTCGGGCAGCGCCGCAAGACCCTGCGCAACGCCCTGAACGGGGTGGTCACGCCCGAGCAGTTCGAGGCCGCGGGCGTGCGCAGCGATGCCCGTGCCGAGCAGCTGGACGTGGCGCAGTTCATCGCCCTGGCCAACGTTCCGCAGGTGGCGGCCGACGACGCGCCGCAGGGATGACCGCCCCGCCCTGCGCCGTTGAGCGGCCGCAGGCACGTAATACCGCTTGAATTCCCTGAAGGAGCGCGCCATCCCGTGGCGCGCTCACCTCAAACTGCACGACATTCTCTAAACTGCCTGCATGAACGACGCTGCACACTATGCGATCTCGGTCGAGGTCGCTCCGCGTTTCCTCGACGACCAGTCCACGCCGGAGGACGGGCGCTACGCGTTCGCCTATACGATCCGCATCCACAACCATGGCCGCGTGGCCGCCCGCCTGGTGGCACGCCACTGGCGCATCACCGATGCCAACGGCCGCATCGAGCACGTGGATGGCGACGGGGTGATCGGCGAGCAGCCGCGGCTGCGCCCGGGTGAAGACTTCCGTTACACCTCCGGTGTCATGCTGGAAACGGAACACGGCACGATGCAGGGGCATTACGACATGGTGGCCGACGATGGCACCGAGTTCGCCGCCGCCATCGCGCCGTTCGTGTTGACCGTTCCGCGCACACTGCACTGATGGAGGCGCGCGCATGAGTGTATGGGCCATCGGCGATCTGCAGGGCTGCTACGACGTCACCCAGCGGTTGCTGGAGAAGATCCGCTTCGACCCGGCAGTGGACACCCTGTGGTTCTGCGGGGACCTGGTCAACCGCGGCGGGCAGTCGCTGGAAACCCTGCGCCTGGTCCATTCGCTGCGCGACAGCAGCGTGGTGGTGCTGGGCAACCATGACCTGAGTCTGCTGGCCGTGGGTGCCCGCACCGAGGAAGAGCAGCGCAAGGTCAACCCGGACCTGCTGCGCATCGTGCAGGCCGACGACCGCGACGTGCTGCTGGACTGGCTGCGCCTGCAGAAGCTGGCGCACGTGGACCGCGAACTGGGCTGGATGATGATCCACGCCGGGCTGGCCCCGAAATGGACCACCCAGCTGGCCGAAAAGCATGCCCGCGAAGTGGAGGTGCAGCTGCACGGCAGCGGCTACCGCAAGCTGTTCCGCAACATGTACGGCGACAAGCCCAGCTGGTCGCCCGGCCTGGCCGGGTACGATCGCTCGCGCGCGATCATCAACCTGTTCACACGCATGCGTTACTGCACGCCGCGTGGCCGCATCGGGATCGAGGACAAGGGCACGCCGGGGACGCAGGAACAGGGCTTGTACCCGTGGTTCGAAGTGCCGGGCCGCGCCGAGCGTGACCTGAAGATCGTGTGCGGGCACTGGTCCGCGCTGGGCCTGACCATCACCCAGGGCGTGCATGCCATCGACACCGGCGCGGTGTGGGGCGGCAAGCTCACCGCGCTGCAGCTGGATACCGAGGAACTGCGCGTGGTGCAGGTGCCGGGGCGCGACGTGCCCCGGCCCGTGTCGCCGCCGCGTCCGCCGGCACGGCGTCCGGCCGGCGATGGCGAGACGCAGGGCAACGGCCGCCCGCCGCGGCAGCCGCAGGGCCAGCGTCGCGAACGCGGTCCGCGTGGTCCATCGTCTCCGCGCCGCAACCCCGAACCGGCCGGCGACACCGGCGGAAGCACCCCGACCCCGGCATGATTGGCACGGGTCGGTGGCTGCGGGTGGGTCTGGCAGGACTGCTGGCCCTGGCCGGTATCGCCTGCCAGCGCAGCCCGACGCCAGCGGCCGGCGACACCGGCGACACCGGCGACACCGGCGCGCCGGTCGCCACGCCCGCCCCCGCCGCACGGCCACCGACGCTGCCCTCGCCGCCGCTGGTGGCCGCTGCGCGTAGCCAGATCGGGCAGACCGTACGCTACGACCCGGCCTATGCCGTACTGGGCTATCCCGGTGGCGACGTCCCCATCGACGGCGGCGTGTGCACCGATGTGATCGTGCGCGCCCTGCGCGCACAGGGCGTGGATCTGCAGCAACGTATCCACGAGGACATGCGCCGCGCCTTCAGCGCCTACCCGGCGCTGTGGGGGCTGTCGCGGCCGGACCGCAACATCGACCATCGCCGCGTGCCCAACCTGATGCGCTGGTTCGAGCGCCAGGGCTGGCAGCAACCGGCGTCGCGCCAGCCAGCCGACTTTGCTGCCGGGGACATCGTGGCCTGGAAGCTCAACGGCAGCGGGCTTCTGCACGTAGGCATCGTCTCCGACCGACGACGCAGCGACGGCACCCCACTGATCCTGCACAACATCGCGCGCGGCACGCAGGAAGAAGACCTGCTGTTCGCCCACACCATCATCGGCCATTACCGGCCGCCAGCCTGAGCGCTGGCCACCGCAACGACGCGCCCGTGCCCGCACCGTCTCCCACCCACCGTCACCGCATCGTTGGCAAGCATGCAGGGCGCGTTCGACGCGGTGCTGGTGTCCTGCGGGTTCCAACGCACGCGCAGGATGCTGTGGGTGCAGCGCCATGCGCATACCGCCAGCTTCGTGTTCCTGCAGCGCGAAGGCGCCGGTCGGGCAAGCATCGACACCTCGCTGGCGCCGGGCAGAGCCCGGCTCTACGATGCTGCATTGCGCGCTGCTGATACCAGCCGGGCAGAGCCCGGCTCTACGGGCGTCGTATGTAATCCACGAAGTCGAACGCGGCCGAATGCCGTGCGTCGGCCGGGTGGTGCTCGCGTGCCACTTCCACCCACAGCGCCGGGTCTACCGGCGGGAAGTGGGTGTCGGCGGCCACCGTGGTGTCCACCCAGGTCAGGTGCAGGTCGGTGGCCTGGGCCAGCGTCAGGCGATACACCTCGCCTCCGCCGATCACGCACAGCTCATCGGCACCGCTGGCCGCGGCGAACGTCAGCGCGTCGTCTACCGAGGCCACCGCCTGCATGCCCTCGAACGGCACCTGGCCGCTGCGGGTGAGCACCAGGTTGGGGCGGCCCGGCAGCGCGCGACCCAGCGACTGCGCGGTCTTGCGCCCCATCAGGATCGGCTTGCCCAGAGTCAACGCCTTGAAGCGCTTGAGGTCATCGGGCAGCTGCCACGGCAACTGGTTGTCGTGGCCGATGCCGTGGCTGCGGTCCAGCGCGGCGATCAGCGACAGCCGGATGGCCGTCATACCGCGACCGGTGCCTTGATCGCCGGGTGGGGATCGTAGCCGTCGATGCGGATGTCATCGAACTGGAAGCCGAACAGGTCGGTGACCGCCGGGTTCAACCACAGCTGCGGCAGCGCGCGCGGCGTGCGCGACAGCTGCTCGCGCGCCTGCTCGACGTGGTTGGAGTACAGGTGCGCGTCGCCCAGGGTATGCACGAAGTCGCCCACGCCGAGCCCGGTGGCCTGCGCCACCATGTGGGTGAGCAGCGCGTAGCTCGCGATGTTGAACGGCACGCCCAGGAAGATGTCGCCGCTGCGCTGGTACAACTGGCAGCTGAGCTTGCCGTCCACCACGTAGAACTGGAACAGGTTGTGGCAGGGCATCAACGCCATCTGCGACAGCTCGCCCACGTTCCAGGCGCTGACCACCAGCCGCCGCGAATCGGGGTTGCGCTTGATCTCCTCCACCAGCCACTGCATCTGGTCGATGCTGCCGCCATCGGCGGTGGCCCAGCTGCGCCACTGCTTGCCGTAGATCGGGCCGAGGTCGCCGTTGGCATCGGCCCACTCGTCCCAGATGCGCACCTGGTTGTCGGTGAGGTAGCCGATGTTGGTGTCGCCCTTCAGGAACCACAGCAGCTCATGGATGATCGACCGCAGGTGCAGCTTCTTGGTGGTGACCAGCGGGAAGCCGTCGCCCAGGTTGAAGCGCATCTGCCAGCCGAACACGCTGCGCGTGCCGGTGCCGGTGCGGTCGGACTTTTCGGTGCCGTTCTCCAGCACGTGCTGCAGCAGGTCCAGGTAGGGCTTCATGCCTTGGCCCCCGCGGCCTGCACCGGCAGCTGCGGCTGCAGCACCGGGGCGCGGCGCGACAGGGCCAGCAGCACCAGGCCGAAGGCGATCAGCGGCACGCACAGGATCTGGCCCTTGGTCAGCCAGCCGAAGGCAACGTACACGCCGTTGTCGGGCATGCGCACGAACTCCACGGCGAAGCGGAAGATGCCGTACAGCAGCGCGAACAGGCCGGCGATGACGTAGCGGTGGCGCGGCGTGGCCGACACCGCCCACAGCACCAGGAACATCACCAGGCCTTCCAGCAGCGCTTCATACAGCTGCGAGGGATGGCGGGCGTACGGGTTGAGCGCGCCGGTGGCGAACTGCGCCTTCAGCGTGGCCAGGTCCAGCCCGTTCAACGGCGCCGGCAGGCCACTGGGAAACACCACGCCCCAGGTGCCGCCGGTGTACTTGCCCCACAGTTCGGCACCGATGAAGTTGCCGACGCGGCCGAAGCCCAGGCCCAGCGGAACCAGCGGGGCGACGAAATCCAGGGTATCGAACAGGTGCAGGCGGTGCTTGCGCGACCACCACCACGCGGCGAACAGCACGCCCAGCAGGCCGCCGTGGAAGCTCATGCCGCCATCCCATACCTTGAACAGCAGCAGCGGGTTGTGCAGGAAATCGCCCAGCGCATAGAACAGCATGTAGCCCACGCGCCCGCCCACCACCACGCCGAGCATGGCGTAGAACAGCAGGTCGGAAAATCCATCGGCATTCACCCCCGGGAGGCGCCCGGCCGCGATCCGCTTGCGCCCCAGCCACCAGGCGGCGGTGAAGCCGAGCAGGTACATGATGCCGTACCAATGCACTTTGACCGGCCCAAGCGAGATGGCGATGGGGTCGATGTCGTGGAAATAGATCATGAAGGACGCCTTGCAGGGATGCAGATATTCTAGCGCCGCCCGGGAGCGGCCTCGCGGCGGCCCCGATCGCGCGATTGCCGGGCTTCAGCCCAGAATCTGCGGCGTGTTCGGCAGGCCGTCATCCTGTGACCCCGGAACCGGCGGATAGTGCCCGGCCAGCAGGTCCGATACCTCCTCGATGGCCAGCAGTACCGCGTCCTGCAACGCACCGTCGCGCAGGCGCTGCTGCATGTGGGCGCAGATGGCCGCCCATTGCGCCTCACCCACCTTGCCGCGCAGGCCGCGGTCGGCGACCAGCTCGATGGCGTGGTCGGCCAGCAGCAGGTACACCAGCACGCCGTTGTTGTGTTCGGTATCCCAGGTGCGCAGCTGCGCGAAGGCATGCTCGGCGCGCTGGCGGGGGCTGACCCGCTGCCACAGCGCCAGCAGTGGCAGGTCCGCCTCCACCGCGAACATCACCTGGCCACCGTGCCGGCGCTCGCCCGCGGTGATCGCGTCGGTGATCGCCTGCAGGCGTCCAGGCGGGAACGCGCGCCGCACCGAAGGGGAAAATACGTGCCGAAGCCAGCGCATCACCAGCCTCCCGAGGCGCCACCGCCCCCTGAACGTCCACCGCCGCCGCCCCAGCCGCCTCCACCGCCACCGAAGCCACCACCGCCGCCCCAACCACCGCCGCCACTGCCCCAGCCTCCGCCACCGCCCCAGCCGCCATTGCGCGCGAACGCGCCGGCCCGGCCCGAGGACAGGCCGACGAACAGGCCGATCAGGCCGGCCAGGCCACTGGCCAGCCACAACGAGGTGAACAGGAAGGCGACCACCGCCGCGCCGCCGCCGCCCAGCAGCGCGCGCACCGGGCGCGGCAGCCAGCCGAGGATGGCGCGCAGGAAGCTGCCGACGAAGAAGCCGATCACCAGCGCGAAGGTCCAGCCGCCGCCATCGGGGTTGGGGCTGGCGCGGTGGGTACTGACCGGCGCCGGCAGTTCCTCGCCGTCGATCAGTTTGACCAGCGCCGCGCTGGCATCGGTCAGGCCGCCGGCGTAGTCGTTGGCGCGGAAGCGCGGGGCCAGGTATTCCTGGATGACGCGGTTGGCGATCGCGTCGGGGATCGCCCCTTCCAGCCCGTAACCGGGTTCGATGCGGACCCGGCGATCGTCCTTGGCCACCACCAGCAGCACGCCGTCGTCCACGCCCTTGCGGCCGATCTGCCACTGCTCGAACACCCGCTGGGTGTACTGCTCGATCGACTCGGGCGCGGTGCTGGGCACCATCAGGATCTGCAACTGGCTGCCCTTGCGCTGCTGCAGGGCCAGGGCCTGTGCCTGCAGCGCCTGGACCTGGGCGGCGTCCAGGGTGCCGGTGGTATCGACCACCGGCGAGGACAGCGGCGGGATCACCGCGTCGGCCTGGGCAACCGCCGGCCCGGCCAGGCAAAGGCCGGCCAGCACCAGGCCGCGCAGCAGGCGAAGGAGGTTCATCGGGTTACTGCGCCGGGGCCTGCTGCGGCTGCGGCTGCGGCGCGGTGGCCGGCGCCTGCGAACCGAACTTGACCGCCGGCGGCTGGGAGATCTGCGCTTCGTTGTCCACGGTGAAGTTCGGCTTGACCTGGTAGCCGAAGATCTTGGCGGTGATCAGCTGCGGGAACTGGCGCAGGAAGGTGTTGTAGTCCTGCACCATCTGGATGTAGCGGCCACGCGCCACGGTGATGCGGTTCTCGGTGCCTTCCAGCTGCGCCTGCAGGTCGCGGAAGCCCTGGTCGGACTTGAGGTTCGGGTAGTTTTCGGTGACCACCAGCAGCCGCGACAGCGCGCCGCTCAGTTCGCCCTGGGCCTGCTGGAACTGCTTGAGCGAGTCCGCATCGTCGGCGTTGACGTTGATCTGGCCCACCCGCGAGCGCGCGTTGGTCACGTCGGTGAGCACCTGGCGTTCCTGGTTGGCATAGCCTTCCACGGTCTGCACCAGGTTGGGAATCAGGTCGGCGCGGCGCTTGTACTGGTTGAGCACCTCGGCCCAACCGGCCTTGACCTGCTCATCCTTCTGCTGGATGGCGTTGTAGCCGCAACCGGACAACAGGGCGGCCAGCACGGCCAACAGCAACAGGCGGGAGAACGATCGCATGGCCGGCTCCGGATCTCGATGAACGGGATCCGGAGCATGCCACGTTTGCGGTAAAGCCGATGTGGGTAACGGCGGTTGGTCGGTATTTACCAGTTACCGGCGCCCGGCACGTTGTGTGCCACGGCGCGGCGGCGCATCAGCAGGTTCAACCACTCCACCAGCACCGAGAAGCCCATCGCCGCGTAGATGTAGGGCTTGGGCACGTGCACGCCCAGACCGTCCAGGATCAGCACCGCACCGATCAGCAGGATGAAGGCCAGGGCCAGCATCTTCACGGTCGGATTGGCATCGATGAAGCGGCCCAGCGGGTTGGCCGCCAGCAGCATGACCGCCACCGACAGCAGGATCGCGGCCACCATCACCGGCACGTGGTCGGCGATGCCGACGGCGGTGATCACCGAGTCCAGCGAGAACACGATGTCGATCACCGCGATCTGCGCGATGACCATGCCGAACACGGCCGAGGCCTTGGTGGTGGTGGGGTCTTCGTCTTCGCCGCCGGTAATCAGCTCGCGGATTTCCATGCCGCCCTTGATGATCAGGAACAGGCCGCCGAGGATCAGCACCAGGTCGCGGATGGAGATGCCAATGCCGGCCACGGTGAACAGGTTGGCTTCCATGTGTGCCAGGTAGGCCAGCGACACCAGCAGCGCAATGCGGGTGATGCAGGCCACCGCGATGCCCAGCTTGCGCGCGAACGGGCGGCGCGCTTCGGGCAGCTTGCTCACGGCGATGGAGATGAAGACCAGGTTGTCGATGCCGAGCACGATTTCCAGCGCGCTCAGCGTGAACAGGGTCAACCAGACGTTGGGGTCGGACAGCAGCTCAAGAAACATGGACATGGATCCTTACAAGGGGGAATGCGCCGTGGGGGCAGCTCAGAAAAAGCGGGGCAGCAGGACCAGGCCCCAGCACAGCAGTACGTTCATCATCAGCACGAACACGGCCGCCGAGCCCATGTCCTTGGCGCGTCCGGCCAGTTCGTGGAATTCGGCGCCGTAGCGCTCGATCACCGCTTCGATGGCCGAGTTGGCCAGTTCCATGGACAACACCAGCAGCATCGAGCCGATCATCAGCGCGCGCTCCACCGGGGTCTGGCCCAGCCACAGCGCCAGCGGCGCCAGCACCACCAGCAGGTAGACCTCCAGGCGGAACGAGGACTCGTGCAGCCAGGCCGCCCGCAGGCCCTGCCAGGACCACACCGCCGCCTTGAAGATGCGCCGGGGGCCGCGCGGCATGTGCCCTATTTCGTCAGCCACGGGGGCACGCTCCATCACGCAGGGCGGGCCGGGACGCGGGGAACAGCACGCAGCAAGGGGTCATGGGCAGGGCTGAATGGGCAGGCAATCCGTCATTTTGCCACAAGCCTGTCGCACCTTCCTCGGAGGCGGCCAGGGTCAGGCCGTGCTAGTGACCGGCCCGGCGCCGGCAACGCGTGGCGCACAGCCCCCGCCACGGCGGGTAAAGCAGCGCCGGCCCCCAGCTTCTATGATGGGGTTTCAACCGAACCGGGCGCTCGATGGGGCGCCATGCCGAGGAGTCTGCCGATGCGTCACCGCTGCACCCGCCCCCTGTTGCTCGCCCTGGCGCTTGGCGCCGCCCTGCCCGTGTTTGCCCTGTCCCCGGCCAAGCCGCCGCAGGTGCCGGCGCAGGTCTCCAACGTGGCCTGGGCCCAGGACATGGCCGATTTCGCCAAGGCCGACGCCACCACCCCGCCGCCGCGCGGGGGCATCGAGTTCATCGGCAGCAGTTCGATCCGGATGTGGGACACCCTGGCCGCCGATTTCCCGGGCCAGCCGGTATTCAACCGCGGTTTCGGTGGCTCGGAAGTGCGTGACAGTACGTGGTACGCCGGACAGGTGGTGGTGCCGTACGCGCCGTGCAAGGTGTTCTTCTACGCCGGCGACAACGACCTCAACAGCGGCCGCAGCGCGGTGCAGGTGCGCGACGATGTGCTGGCCTTCGTGCAGCGGGTGCACCGTGATCTGCCGAAGACGACGGTGGAGTACATCTCGATCAAGCCGAGCCCGTCGCGCGCGAACCTGCTGCCGGCGATCATCGAGGCCAACGCGATGATCAAGGCGGCGCTGGCCAAGCTGCCGAACACGGGCTACACGGACATCTACACTCCGATGCTGGGCAGCGATGGGCAGCCGCGCGCGGCGCTGTTCCGCGAGGACATGCTGCACATGACGCCGGACGGGTATGCGATCTGGCGGGCGGCGCTGGCGCCGAAGGTGTCGTGCGAGTGAAGCAACGGCTGAATCCGGTTCGCTGAGGGCTGGCCGGGGTGGGTGAGGTGGCGGGACACGCCGTAAATCCATCCATGGAAGCTCGTGAGCGCCATCCATGGCGCCCAACGGTCCCGCCATCTCACCCACCCCGACCCGCGACAGTAGGTCGGCGCGTTGGAGAAAAGAGGAAGAGCGTGCCGACCAACGGTCGGCACCTACCACGGCGGGTGTGCGTTGTCGGAAACGATCCGCGAAACGCGTTTGTGGGGAGCCATCCGGAAACACACCCGTCGTTGGTTCGCTGCCTGGACCGGTAGAGCGGACCGTTGGTCCGCTGGCCGCGCGTGGCGCGGCAATGATCAACACGCGAAAAAGATGCCACCGGAACAACACCGGTAAAGCCGAGCCATGCTCGGCTGCTCCTGCCCTCCCCATGCGCACCGACCCACTGTCGAGGGTCGGCGAGGGTGGGTTTGCAGGACCCTGAGCCGCATGGCTGCGGCGACGGAGCTTACAGGGGTGAGGACGCATTGCTTGCGAGGCACTGCCTCGCATGCGTCCGAACGCACAGCCGCCAGCGGCTGGGCCGGGCCGCGGAGCGGGACTTGCAGCGTGTCCTGCAAACCCACCCTCGCCGACCCAACAGCTGGAATCACAAACGCAATGCTGTTGCTGTTGCTGTTGCTGTTGCTGTTGCTGTTGCCGCAAACGTAAAAGGTCGCACCCCAAACACCTACCGGTACAACACCGCCGCCTGCGTGCCCCGCCCCGGTTCGCTGTCCAGCGTCACCTTCCACCCGAACCGGTCGCACAACCGGCGCACGATCGACAATCCCAGCCCCGTGCCCTGCGGCCGCGTCGGCTCGGCCCGGTAGAACGGCTCGAACGCCCGTCCCAACGCTTCGGCCGACATCCCGATCCCGGTGTCGCGCACCACCACCCGATCATCCAGCACATCCACATCGATGCGCCCTTCGTCGGTGTAGCTGCACGCGTTGCGGACAAGGTTGCTCACCACCACCTGCAGCACCCGCGGCGGTGCGTGCAGCTGCACCGGGCCGGCGCTGTGCAGGAAAATCTCCACCGGCCGCCCCGCCATCAGCTCGCGCGCGTTGTCCACCTCGTAGCGCACGATCTCGTTGACGTCGAACAGCTCCACCTGCGGCTCCACGTCCGCCTCGCGGGCCAGGATCAGGAAGGCGTCGATCACCGCCTCCATGTCGCGGCCTGCGCGCTGGATGCGGTTGAGCCCGCGGCGCAGGCGCGGCGTCAACTCCTGGTCGCCCAGGGCGATATCGCTGGCGACCCGGATCACCGTCAACGGCGTGCGCAGCTCATGGCTGGCATCCCGGGTGAAGTTGCGCTCGCGTGCCACGTGCGCGGTGACCCGCGTGGCCAGCGAATGCAGGGCCGCGGCCAACTGGCGCGTTTCGCCCTGCATGTCCGCCGGCAACTTGTCCGGCGCCAGATCCGCCGCTTCCGGGTGGCCCGGATCCCAGCGCGACACGCGCCGCGCCAGCCAGTTCACCGGCGACACCAGCCGCTTGGAGGCCCGGTAGGTCACCCACGACGCGCCGTATACCGCCAGCAACGTCAGCAGCACCGGCACGATGCCGAACCAGAACGCCAGCATCTCCGCACGCGAGCGCAGGAACACCAGGTACAGCCGCCCTTCCGGGCGCGCGTCCACCAGCACCAGCTGGTCATCGGCCTTCAGTTCGTGGAAGCCCGGCGGCAGCGCGCGCAGGTTGGCCGGCAGGCTCAACGGCGATCGCCCGGTTTCCAGCAGGTAGCCGCGGATGTTCTGCGTGTTCGGCGGCGGTTGCATCGCCGACGCATCGTGCAGCTGCCAGTAGTAGGCCGCTTCCTCCTTCAGCGCGCTGCTGACCAGGCTGTGCTTGATCACCAGCGACACCAGCCACGCACCCAGCAGGATGCCCAGGCTGGCCAGCACGGCTTGGAGAATGAAGACGATGCGTATCTTGCGCGGCAGACCGTGCGGCATTACGGGGTCCAGGGCGGTTCGACGCGATTATAGGGAAGCGCGTCGTGATTCCGTCGTGCAAGAAACGACAGCGACCCGCAAACGCGCGGGTCGTTGTCTCGATAGGGGGCCGGTCACGGCCCCCGCGGTCATGCGCCAGCCACTGCGATGGGCATCAGCTCATCGGCTGGGCGATGTCGGCGATGCGGTAACCGGCGCTCTGCACGGTATGCAGCAACGGACGGTCGAACGGCTTGTCGATGATCTTGCGCAGGTTGTACAGATGGCTGCGCAGGGTGTCCGAGTCCGGCAGGCCATTGCCCCAGATCTCGCGCTCGATTTCCTGGCGGGTCACCACACGCGGCGATTCGCGCATGAGGATCGTCAACAGGCGCAGGCCGATCGGCGACAGCTGCAGTTCGGTGCCAGCGCGGGTGGCCCGCATGCTCACCGGATCCAGCACCAGGTCGGCCACCTTGAGCACTTCCGAGCCCACCTGGCGACGTTCGCGACGGATCAGGGCACGCAGGCGTGCTTCCAGCTCCTGGATCGCAAACGGCTTGGTCAGGTAATCGTCGGCGCCGAAGCCCAGGCCGGTCAGCTTGTCGTCCAGCGTATCGCGCGCGGTCAGCATCAGCACCGGGGTCGACTTGCGGGCGTCGTTGCGCAGCCGGCGGCAGACTTCAATGCCGTCCAGGCGCGGCAGCATCAGGTCCAGCACCACCACGTCATAACTGTTCTCCGCCGCAAGGCGATAGCCGTCCAGCCCGTCCTGGGCATAGTCGACTTCGAACCCGCGGCCTTCCAGATACTCACCGATCATCTCGGAAATATTGCGGTTGTCCTCGACCACCAGCACCAGGCCGGAGGTCTCCTTTGTCTGACGCATGGGATTCCCTCTTTCTTCAGCTTTGTGAAACATGCCGCATCGGCAGTGGAGGCGGTGTGAAGTCGCTCACACCGGAATCGAAACGGTTGTCAGAGTAAGGGTTTGAGGTGCGGCCAGACGTTGTCCAGCACCCGCGGCTGGGCTGCTGCCGTGGGATGCAGGCCGTCGGCCTGCATCAGCCCCGGCTGCAGCGCCACCCCGTCCAGCAGGAACGGCAGCAGCGGCACCTTGTACTGGCTGGCCAGCCCGGCGTACACGTCCTTGAGCCGCTGGCGGTAGGCCGGGCCGTAGTTGGGCGGCACGTCGATGCCCAGCAGCAGCACCTTCGCGCCGGCTTTCTGGCTGGCCACGATCATCTTTTCCAGGTTGCCGCGCAGCTGCACCGGGGTCAGCCCGCGCAGCGCGTCGTTGCCGCCGAGCTCGATCACCACCACCGCCGGGCGGTGCTTGGCCAGCAGGCCCGGCAGGCGGGTAAGCGCGCCGGCGGTGGTCTCGCCGCTGATGCTGGCGTTGATGATCGCCGGCGCGGGCTTGACCTGTTGTTTGACCCGCTGCTGAAGCAGGTTCACCCAGCCCGATTCGGCCGGGATATTGTGGGCAGCACTGAGGCTGTCACCGACCACCAGCACCGCGTTGGCGGGGGCGGCACCTTTGGCACACGCCAGCAACGGCGCCAGCAGCAATGCTGCCAGCATCCAGACCATCAGGGCCGTGCGGCCCTTCCACATCGCTCGGTACATTGGAGAATCCTCATCGACAGCCTGTCCCCCCGCAGCGCGTCCGTCGCCATCGCCGCCCATGACGTGGGCAAATCCGCGCGTGGCCCGGAGGGTGAAGTCCACATACTGGACAACATTGGCATGACCGTCCATGAAGGCGAGAGCATCGCCATTGTCGGCGCTTCAGGTTCCGGCAAGACCACCCTGCTCGGCCTGCTGGCCGGACTGGACCTGCCCAGCCGCGGGCGGGTCACGCTGGCCGGGTCGGACCTCAATGCTCTGGACGAGGAAGACCGCGCGCAGTTGCGCGCCCGCGAAGTGGGCTTTGTGTTCCAGAGCTTCCACCTGCTGCCGGCGCTGACCGCCGAAGAGAACATCGCGCTGCCGCTGGAGCTGGCCGGCCGCGAAGATGCCACACGCGTGCGCGAGGTACTGGCGCAGGTGGGGCTTACCCATCGCGCCCGCCACTACCCGCGCCAGCTGTCCGGCGGCGAACAGCAGCGCGTGGCGCTGGCACGGGCATTCGTGGCCAAGCCGCGCATCCTGTTCGCCGATGAGCCCACCGGCAGCCTGGACCAGGCCACCGGTCAGCAGATCAGCGACCTGCTGTTTACCCTCAATGCCACCAGCGACACCACGCTGGTGCTGGTCACCCATGACCTGCGGCTGGCCCAGCGCTGCCAGCGCATCTACCGGCTCGATGGCGGCCGGTTGGTGGACAGCGCGGCCGGCGTGTCCGCATGAACGTGGTCAAGCATGCCGCGCGCGCCCTGCGCCGCGATTTCCTTGCCGGTGACCTGCTCACCGTCTTCGCCGCGCTGGTGCTCGGTGTGGCGGTGATGACCGCGGTGGGCACGCTGGTCAACCGGGTCACGCTGGCCCTGACCGGCAGCGCCGCCGAAATGCTGGGCGGCGACCTGGGTCTGAACGCACGCGAGGACATCCCGCAGGCGTTCGCCGAGGCCGCGCGCGCGCGCGGGCTGGCCAACACCCGCATGGTCAGCTTCCCCACCGTGCTGTTCCATGGCGAGGCCAGCCAGATGGCCAACATCAAGGCGGTCAGCGACGGCTACCCGCTGCGCGGGCAGCTGCTGGTCAGCCGCGGCCTGCAGGGCACCACCCCCGAGCCGGCCGGCGAGCCGCCCACCGGGCAGGCCTATGCCGATCCGCGGCTGATGCAGGCGCTGGGCCTGAAGGTGGGCGACGCGCTGGAGTTCGGCGCGGGCAGCCTCACCGTTACCCGCGTGCTGCAGGCCGAACCGGATACCTCCGGCGAGCTGATGCAGCTCTCCCCGCCGCTGCTGGTCAACCGCGCCGACGTCGACGCGGCCGGCCTGCTCGGCCCCGGCAGCCGCGCCTCGTACCGGATGATGTTTGCCGGTGCACCGGAGGCCATCGCCGACTTCCGCGCGTGGCTGGCACCGCAGGCCAAGGGCTACCGCATCGTCGGCATCGCCGACACCCAGCGCGGCGTGCGCGGTGCGTTCGACCTGGCCGGCCGCTTCCTGTCGCTGGCCGCCCTGCTGGCGGTGCTGCTGGCCGGCGTGGCCACCGCGCTGGCGGCCAACCGCTTCGCACTGCGCCGGATCGACCAGGTGGCCATCCTGCGCTGCCTGGGCGCCCGCCAACGCGACATTCTCAGCGCCATGGCGCTGCAACTGGTGATGCTGGCGGTGCCGGCATGCCTGGTCGGGATCGGCCTGGGCATGGCCGCGCAGGCCGGGCTGGTGCAGGCGCTGGGCGGGTTGATCCCCAACCGCTTGCCGCTGCCGCAGGCCACCCCGGCGCTGAGTGGCGCGGGCATCGGCCTGGTGCTGCTGCTCGGCTTCGGCCTGCCACCGCTGCTGCGGCTGCGCCGGGTGCCGCCGATGCGCGTGCTCAACCGCAGCTTTGCCGCCCTGCCGCCGAGCTCGCTGCTGGTCTACCTGGCCGCGCTGGCCGCCACGGTGGCGCTGACCGTACAGGCCACCGGCGATGTGAAACTGGCGGCCTGGGTACTCGGCGGCCTGGCGGCCCTGGCGGCCCTGGCCGGCGCGCTGGGCGCGTTTCTGCTGTGGTTGGTGCGTGGCCTGCAGCCGCGTCTGCGCGGTCGCTGGAAGCTGGGCCTGGCTGCCCTCACCCGCCGCCGGGGTCTGGCGGTGCTGCAGCTGGTGGGGCTGTCACTGTCGCTGTGCGCGCTGTTGCTGCTGTCGGTGATCGGGCCGGGGCTGCTGGCGCAGTGGCGCGACCGCCTGCCGGTGGACACGCCCAACTACTTCCTGATGAACATCCAGCCCGAGCAGCGCGGCGCCGTGCTGAGCACCCTGCAGGGGCTGGGCGTGGCCGCGCCGGGGATCGAACCGTTCAGTACCGGGCGCCTGCTGGCGGTCAACGACCGGCCGCCGCAGCGGCAGGAACGGCAGGACAACAGCAACGACGACGACGATGCCAACCGCCCGGTCAACTTCTCCTGGCGGCATGATTTCCCGCCGGCCAACACGCTGCTGAGCGGGCGCTACTGGGACGCTGGCAGCACGGCGGCCGAGGCCTCCATCGAACAGGGCTGGGCCGAGCGCTACGGGATGAAGCTGGGCGACACGGTGACCCTGCAGATGGGCGAGCAGCAACGCAGCTTCACCGTGACCAGCATCCGCAAGGCCGACTGGGATTCGTTCCGGGTCAACTTCTTCCTGCTGCTCAACGAAGGCGCGGTGGGCGATGCGCCCTACAACCTGATCACCGCCTTCCACCTGCCGCGTGCGCAGGCCACGCAGCTGGCCGCGCTGACCCGCGACTACCCGAACATCTCGCTGCTGGACATCGACGGCATCCTGCAACGGGTGCGCGAGGTGGTGGACCGGGTGACCCAGGCGGTGCAGCTGGTGATGGGCTTCAGCCTGCTGGCCGGGCTGCTGGTGCTGCTGGCCGCGCTGCAGGCCACGGCCGGCGAGCGCCGTTACGACAGCGCGGTGTTGCGCACGCTGGGGGCCACGCGCACGCAGCTGCGTGGGGCGGTGCTGGTGGAGTTCGGCGCGCTGGGGCTGTTGTCGGCACTGCTGGCAGTGGGTGCGGCCGCGCTGCTGGGCAGCGTGGTGGCGCGCCAGGTGTTCGAGCTGACCCTGAGCCCGCCGTGGGGACCGCTGCTGGCCGGCGGCGTGATCGGGGTGGGCCTGAGCATGCTGGCCGGCTGGTGGGGCACGCGGCGGATCCTGCACACCCCGCCGGCGCTGGCGTTGCGCGAGGTGTGAGGCGGGCGCGGCGCTCAGGCCGCGTCACGACCGACCGTGGGTCGGTTTGCGTTGAGGCGCGGCCACGCATGGCGTGGCTCTGCCGGGGTTGGCCGACTGCACTCCAGAAAAAAGAAGCGTCTCCGATCGGGGCGGTCGCGAGCGTGAGGGCCCCGTAGCAGCCGCTAGGCCCCTGGCGCAAATGTCCCCCGGCCGCGGGGCGGCCTCCTCCTTTATTTTGCCCAGGTGCCTACCGGCTGCTACGGGGCTCGGCTTGCGGAAGAACCAAGCAGAATTCTCTGGCACCGTCGGTGGGTCGGGCGCTGGGCCCCCATGCCCTTGGAGGCGAAATAAAGGAGGAGGGGGCGGCCGCAGGCCGACGCCGGAGGACATTCGCCGGAAAGGGCATGGGGGCCCAGCGCCCGACCCGCCGCCGGCTGCGCCGGGAAAGCACCAGCGCACGTTTTTGCCTGCCCAGCAGATGGGCGAAGAACCTCTTTTTGGCTCAGCGGGTGGACGAACTCAGCGGGCGCCGTCGGCCGGTGCCTTTTCCACCCATTGCTTGAACACCGCGTCGATCTGCGCGTCCTTCACTTTCTTGCCGTCCTGCAGGTCCTGGGCCTGGGTGAACAGCGGGATGATCATCGCCATGCCGTCCAGCTTCGTCTTCAGGTGTACGCCCGGGGCCTGCCCCAGGAACCCGTCCCAGCGCTGGCGCACCTTGGCCCAGAACCCGGCGGTGGCGGTCCAGTAGTCGTAGGCCGGTTTGAAGTCGACCTCGGTGGTTTTGGTGTAGTCGTTGAAGCCGAACTCGCGCGCGATCTCTTGCTGGCTGCCGTCGGCGTTGCGCAGGATCTTGGTGTTGAACTGCTCGTGCGTCCATCCGCTCGGCGTCAGCGTGTGCCGGTTGACCACCGCCAGTGCGTTGTAGTCGCTGCGCCGGGTGTATTCACGGCGCGGCAGCGGGCGCCAGCTCAGGTCGCTGGTCCACGTCGCCACCCCGTTGTCGTAGACCCAGGTGCCCGTGCCGCAGTAGCGCGGCGCATCGCTCACTTCGTACACGCACTGGGTCCAGGCACCGGCATTGACCGCGGCCGGAATGGTGCGCACCTGCCAGGTCTGGTCGGCACTGAACTCGAACCGGTGCGGTGCTTCGTACACCCAATCCTGCCGCCAGTGCTTGGTCACATGGCCGCTCTTGGGATCCACCAGCAGGTGCTGCAGGACCACCCGCGTCGGGCTGTCCTCCACCACGATCACCACCTCGTTGCCGCCGCTGCGCACGGCCGGCGCGCGCTCGTAACCCGGCTTCAGCAGCACCGTCTCGTCGAAGGCGAAGTCGACCACGTATTCGCCCTTCATCGCCACGATGCTGTCGTGGTCGCGCTGCAGGTTCGAGGGCTGGGCGTGGACCATACCGCTGCCGGCAAGCAGCAGGCACGCACTGGCTATCTGGTGTTTCATCCAAGGAGTTCCTTCAAGGTTGGCTTGCATCGCATCGTGTTGGTTACAGCCGCACCAGCGGCGGCGCACTGCGGTCAAGGGGGGCCAGCGCCTGGCGCGCCGCCGTGGCGCAGCAGCAGTCGTCGACCCACAGTTCACCGTCGGCGCCTTCCACCCGTGCAATCCGTCGCGCTGCTGTCGCCCCCAGGGCCGACAACGAGGCCAGGCTGGCCGACAGCCCCTGGCCGTCGTTGGCATGCAGGCGCAGCGCGCACATCCGCCACGGTTCACCGCCCAGGCGCGTGGCCAGCCGGCGCCACAGGCGCTCGGCCACGCCGCCATCGTTGACCGGCTCCGGGCGTGCCGGGAAGGCCGTCACCAGCCGGTCCCAGGCCAGGAAGTCGCTGTCGGGCAGCAGGTACAGGCGCCAGCAGCAGCGTCCGCGTGCGTCGGCGAAACACAGGCTTTCGCGGATGCCCTCGCTGTCCATGCCCTGGCAGGCATGGGCCGACACCGCGTGCTTCCAGCCGCCCAGCTCGCTGCTGTCGGGCCGGTACAGGCACAGCACGGTGCCCAACGCCACCAGCTGCGCGGGCGATGGCAACGGTGCCGTACTGCGTGCACCGGCGAACGTACGTACGGCAGACAGGGCTCGGCTCATGGCGGCTACCAGCTCACGGCTAGGCTGGCCGACACGGCGCGGCCAGGGTTGGTGAAACGATCAGCCACGCTGCTGGTGGAGACCAGCGACGAGGTGATCCCGGAATAGTCGATGTAGCGGCGGTCGCCGAGGTTGAACACCCCGACGTTGATCTTCGCGCCTGGCGCAAAGTCCCAGTGCGCCATCAGGTCCAGCACGCCGTAGCCGGCCGGGGCGAAGGGCGTGGTGTTGGCCGCGGCCGCCCGCGGCAGGCGGTCCTTGCGCCGGGCGAAGGTGCCCACCAGTTCCACGCCCCAGCGGTCGCGGTCGAAGGCCAGGCCGACGGTGCCGCGCAGCGGATCGATGGTCGACAACGGCACGTCTTCGGTCTTGTTCTGGCCGTGTGCCCACGCCACCGAACCGTTCAACGACCATCCCTCCAGCGCGCTGCTGAGCTGGCCGAACTCGACCCCGGCCTTCAGCTCGGCGCCGTAGATGTCCGCATCGGCCACGTTGCGCGACTGGAACACCTGCAGGCCCTGGTTGTTGAACCCGACAAAGCCCTGCGACTCGATGAAATCCTTGTAGCGGTTGTAGTAGCCGCTGACGCTGGCATACGCGGCCGCGCCGATGAAGCGCACGCCCAGTTCCAGGCCATCGCTGGTCTCCGGCTTGAGGTCCGGATTGGGAATGGCGGTGTAGCCGAACTGCACGTTGGTGAAGCCCAGGTTGACGTCATTGAACGGCGGCGAGCGGAAGCCATGCGCGTACCCGGCAAACAGCGACCACTGGTCGGCAAAGCGCCAGACCAGGCCCAGTTTCGGCGACACACTGGTCTTGGTCAGGTCCGACACGGCCACGCCGGGGTTGTCGGTGCTGAAGATGCCATCGGCTTCCGGGCGCAGTTCGTAATGGTCCACGCGCACGCCGGGCACCAGCGACAGGCGTCCATCGGCGAAGCGCATTTCATCCTGCACGTACAGACCCAGCTCGGTGGTCTTGCTGATCGGGAAGTCGCGCACCGGGAAGGTGTCGGGCAGGATCGTGGTGTTCACCACGCCCTTGGCGTTGACCTGAAACCCGTCGCGCTTCTGGTGGGTGTCCGTCCAGGTACCTTCCAGGCCGTAGGTGAGCGCGTGGTCGACCGACCCGGTCTGCAGGGCCTTGTGGAACACCGCCTGCAGGCCATACACGCGCTGGTCGAAGTTGAACTCGCGCTCGCGGCGGCTGGCATTGTCGCCGCTGCCGCGGTTTTCATAGGTGCGCTGGGTGGTTTCGCTGTCCTGCCGGTACACCTGCCAGGACAGGTCATCGGCAAAGCCCTGGCCCACGTTGTCCATCTCGTGGCCGAACGACACGCGGGCGCGGGTCTGGTGGTCGCGGGCCTTCATCGCGGTGGTGGTCGCGGCGGCGACCACAGGCGCGGGCGGCGCCACCGACGACAGCACGTTGGTGTCCACGCTGTCTTCGTTGCCTTCCACGGTCAGCTTGAAGCGCTGGTCTTGGCTGGGCGCAAACACCAGCTTGCCCAGCACGCTGCGACCGTCGCGGTCCTGCGGATTGGCCGCAGTGCGGGTGCTGTCGTTGCTGCGCCGGTCGCCCATGCTCCGGGTTTCCTGGCCCTGGCGGTGGTTGACGTTGACCATGCCGCTCCAGCGGTCGCCGCCGAAGGCGGTGGTGACGCTGCCCAGCAGACCGTCCCACTGCCCGTCGTACCCGAACTTCAGGCCGACGTAGCTGTTCCTGTCGTCCTTGAGATAGTCGGTCGGGTCCTTGGTGACGAAGGCGACCACGCCGCCAAGCGCGTCCGAGCCGTACAGCGCGCTGGCGGGCCCGCGCACGATTTCCACGCGCTTGAGCGTTTCCAGGTCGGTGAAGTTGCGGTTGGCGTCGGAGAAGCTGCCGATCGCGAAGGCCTTGGGCATGGCGATGCCGTCGGTCTGGGTCAGCACGCGGTTGCCGTCCAGGCCCCGGATGCGGATGCCGCCCAGGCCGAACCGCGCCGGGCTGCTGGTCACCGACAGGCCCGGCTCGTAGCGCACCAGGTCCTTGAGGTCACGCACCAGGTGGTTGTCCAGCTGCTCGCGGTCGATCACATCGACGGTGGCAGGCACGTCGCTCAGCGCGCGTGCGGTGCGCGTGGCGGTGACCTGCACGGGATCGAACTGGTGCGCGTCGGGGGCGGCATCAGCCGCCGCATGGGCGGCCATCGGCAAGGCCAGCCACAAGGCGGCGCTCAGGGCAGTCGGACGGTTCTTCATGGGAGGCTGATGATGGGCGGGACGCGGAAGGAGACCCCCGACCGACGCCAGCGACCCAGGCCGCTGACGAAGAATCGAGGGGGAGAGAGCGGTAGTGCACGACCGGCCCGCCGGGTCCGGGGGAGGGGCGGACCCGATGGGTCGTGCGTGGACGGGTAGCGGTGCAGCCGGGCTGCCTGGCGGTAAACAGCCGACCAACGGTCGGCTCTACCCGGCTCTATTTGGTCAGGATCAGCTTGTCGTTGCTGGTATGGCGCAGGCGGTAGAAGCGGTCGCCGTGCTGGATCAGGATTTCGCGGCGACCCTTGAGCAGGGCTTCGCTGTCGATCACTTCTTCGGGCGGGACCACGCGCACCGGACGGTCGCGGAGGGTCAGCGTTTCGGGGCGCAGCAGTACAGCAGCTTGAGTGTTCATTCGTCTGGACTCGTGCGAAAGGCGAGTCAAATGATAATGATTCTCAGTTGACAATCAACAACCATTCTCACTTTGATTGATGGCATTGATGATTGATTTTCTATTTTCGATTGATGCGATCAACCGAATGGCATAAACCAGCCGCCCGGTAGAGCCGAGCGTTGCTCGCCTGGGCCACCGGGATGTCCGGGTTTATCGCGTTGATCGGCGTCGATCAGCCGGGCAGAGCCCGGCTCTACGGGGGCTGGTTTCAGCCGGGCAGAGCCCGGCGCTACGCTTGCTGCGCCGGGATGCGCATCAGGCGAAGATCGCCTCCACCTGCTGCCAGGTGGCTTCATCCACCTGCGCCAGCAGGTCCAGCGCGCCCAGGTTCTCTTCCAGCTGGCTGACCCGGCTCGCGCCGAGGATCACGCTGGACACGTTCGGGTTGCGCAGGCACCAGGCGATGGCCAGCTGCGCCGGGGACAGGCCAAGACCGGCGGCCAGCGCGGTGTAGCGGCGGACCTTGTCGAGCCGGTTGCCGGCCGGGTCCAGCACCATGTCCTTGAGCCAGCCCAGTTGTTCCTGGCCCAGCCGCGACTGCGTGTCCACGCCATCGTTGTACTTGCCGGTCAGCAGGCCCGAGGCCAGTGGCGACCAGATCGTGGTGCCCAGGCCCGGGTCGGCGTACAGCGGGGCGTACTCCTGTTCCACCCGCTCGCGGTGCAGCAGGTTGTACTGCGGCTGCTCCATCGACGGCAGGTGCAGGTGCTGCGCGCGCGCCACGGCCACGGCCTCCTGCAGCTGGGCCGCCGACCACTCCGAGGTGCCCCAGTACAGCACCTTGCCCTGGCGGATCAGGGTGTCCATGGCCAGCACGGTCTCGGCAATCGGGGTGTCCGGGTCCGGGCGGTGGCAGTAATACAGGTCCAGGTAGTCCACCCGCAGCCGCTTGAGCGCGGCATGGCAGGCGTCGGTCACGTGCTTGCGCGACAGCCCGTGCTGGGTCGGGCGCGGGTCGTCCACGGCGCCGAAGAACACCTTGCTGGACACGCAGAAGCCATCGCGCGGCAGGCGCAGGTCGGCGATCACATCGCCCATCACCTGCTCGGCGCGCCCGCGCGCATAGCCCTCGGCATTGTCGAAGAAGGTGACCCCGTGATCCCAGGCGCTGGCGACCAGGTTGCGGGCCTCGTCGCGGCCGATCTGGTCGCCAAAGGTGACCCAGGCCCCGAAGGACAGGGCCGACACCTTCAGGCCGGTGGATCCAAGACGTCGGTATTGCATGGGATTGTCCTCTGCTGCAGGCCCGCAACCGGGCCGGAACGGTGCCGGCCAGTGTAGCCGCCCGCCGCCCGCAACCCCTTGCCGATGCTTGCCCGATCACGGCCGATCGACCCGCGGACGCCGCTTTTCCTTGCCCCGCCCCTGCCGCCGCTATAGGCTTCCCGTTTTTCGCGGCACCCCCAAAGGGAAGTCTCATGGTCGAAGGTTTGGGCAGGATCGGCTTCGGCCTGTTCGGGTTGGCGGTGCTGATCGGCATCACCTGGCTGTTTTCCGACAACAAGCGTGCGGTGGACTGGAAGCTGGTCGCCACCGGCATCACCCTGCAGATCGCCTTTGCGGCGCTGGTGATTCTGGTGCCGGGCGGTCGGGACGTGTTCGATGCGCTGGGCCAGGGGTTCGTGAAGGTGCTGAGCTTCGTCAACGAAGGCTCCAGCTTCATCTTCGGCTCCCTGATGGACACCTCCAACTACGGGTTCATCTTCGCCTTCCAGGTGCTGCCGACCATCATCTTCTTCTCGGCGCTGATGGGGGTGATGTACCACCTCAACATCATGCAGGCGATCGTGCGGGTGATGGCGTGGTCGATCACCAAGGTGATGCGCGTGTCCGGTGCGGAAACCACCAGCGTCTGCGCCAGCGTGTTCATTGGCCAGACCGAAGCCCCGCTGACGGTGCGCCCGTACATCGCCAGGATGACCCAGTCCGAGTTGCTGACCATGATGATCGGCGGCATGGCCCACATCGCCGGCGGCGTGCTGGCCGCCTACGTGGGCATGCTGGGCGGCGGTGATCCGGTGCAGCAGGCCTTCTATGCCAAGCACCTGCTGGCAGCAAGCATCATGGCGGCCCCGGCAACGCTGGTGGTGGCCAAGCTCCTGATTCCGGAAACCGGTACCCCGCTGACCCGCGGCACGGTCAAGATGGAAGTAGAGAAGACCTCCAGCAACATCATCGATGCGGCCGCGGCCGGCGCGGGCGATGGCCTGAAGCTGGCGCTGAACATCGGCGCCATGCTGCTGGCCTTCATCGCCCTGATCGCCCTGCTCAACGCGCCGCTGACCTGGTTTGGCGAATATACCGGCCTGGCGGCCGCGATCGGCAAGCCGACCGACCTGTCGACCATCTTCGGCTACCTTCTGGCCCCGATTGCCTGGGTGATCGGTACGCCGTGGGTGGATGCCACCACGGTCGGGTCGCTGATCGGCCAGAAGGTGGTGATCAACGAGTTCGTCGCCTACACCGAGTTGTCCAAGATCGTGAACGGCCAGGTGCCGGGCATGAGCCTGTCCGACGAAGGTCGCCTGATCGCGACTTACGCGCTGTGCGGTTTTGCCAACTTCAGCTCGATCGCCATCCAGATCGGTGGTATTGGTGGGCTGGCCCCGGAACGCCGCCACGACCTGGCCAAGTTCGGCCTGCGTGCGGTGCTGGGCGGCACCATCGCCACCTTCATGACGGCGACCATTGCCGGCGTGCTGACGCATTTCAGTTGATATCCGTTCTTTGAGAAACAGTCTTTATGAGTAGCAAAGTCGTCGTCGTCGGTTCCTTCAACGTGGATCATGTCTGGCGTTGCGAGTCGCTCCCGGCCCCGGGCGCAACCATCGCCGGGCGCTACAGCACCGGTCCCGGCGGCAAGGGCTTCAATCAGGCCGTAGCCGCGTGCCGTGCTGGCGCCGCCACCACCTTCCTGTGCGCGCTGGGCGACGATGCCGGCGGTGCGATGGCACGCGGCCTGGCCGCCCAGGACGGGTTCGCGCTGACCGCCGAGGCCAGCACCGAGCCCACCGGCACCGGTGGCATCTATGTGGACGCCCGCGGCCGCAACACCATCGTGATCGGCCCGGGCGCCAATGCCGCGCTGAGCGTGGGCTTCGTGCAGGCCCAGCGCGATCTGCTGGGCGACGCGAAGGTGGTACTGGCCCAGCTGGAATCGCCGGTGGAAACCATTGAAGCGGCGCTGGCGCTGGCCCGTGAGGCCGGTGTCACCACCGTGCTCAACGCGGCCCCGGCCGACGCACCGTCCAGCATCGGCCTGCTCAAGCTGGCCGACGTGCTCACCCCCAACGAGACCGAGTTCGCCGCCCTGCTCGGCCGCCATGTGGGCGAGCGTGTGGATGCCAACGACGTGGCCGCGCTCGACGGTGCCAGCCTGCATGCGCTGTGCCGCAAGCTCACCGGCACCGGCACCGTGGTGGTGACGCTGGGTTCGGTGGGCGTGTTCGTGTCCCACGCCGAAGACAATCCGCGCGGCGATACCCAGCCGTACTATCGGGTGGGCGCCGAGCAGGTGCAGGTACTGGACACCACCGGTGCCGGCGATGCGTTCAACGGCGCCCTGTGTGCCTCGATCGCGCAGGACCCGGACGCGGCCTTCATCCGCCACGTGCGGTTTGCCAACCAGTTCGCCGGCCGCTCCACCGAGAAGGAAGGCGCCGCCGTGGCGATGCCGCACTTCACCCCGGGTGATGCCGAAACCAAGTAAGCGTCACCGTTGACGTGTACCAAGGCCAGCGTTCGCGCTGGCCTTTTTTTTAAGCCTGCGTTGACCCTTTGCAGGCGCGGTTGTTGGTGGGTCGGTCGCTGGGCCCCGTAGCCGCCGGTAGGCTCCTGGGCAAAATAAAGGAGGAGGCCGCCCTGCGGCCGGGGGACATTTGCACCAGGGGCCTACCGGCGGCTACGGGGCCCTTACGCTCGCGACCGGCCCGATCGGAGACGCCCGCCGAACCAAACGGCGCCTGCACCGGCCATACGCGAGAGGCGACAGGTACTCATCGTGGAGCGGTGAATGCACGATGCCTACTGTAAAACTGGGGCCCGCGTGATCCACAGCGCCAGCGCCCCAAGCACCAGTCCGGCAAGCACGTCCAGCAGATCGTGCTGCCAGGTGGTCACGGTCGAGACCAGGATCAGGCCACAGGCGCCGTGCCACAGCCAACGCGGGGGCGCCGCGTCGGCCTGCAACCAGCGCCGCCACGCCTGCCACACCAGTAACAGCACCGCGGCATGCAGCGACGGCGCCATGTTGAACGGCGCCTCGAAGGCCCGCAGCTGTGCGAACAAGAGCCCGCTCGCGCCATCCGGCTGCGGCATGGCACGCACGTTGCCGGTCGGCCAGCACACGAAGGCGAGCATGCAGGCCGCCTGCACCAGGGCGATGGCCAGCGCATGGCGGCGCAGGGCCGAACGGGTCGGGAAAATGAAGAACGTCAGCGGGTACAGCAGATTCAGCGCCAGGTAGGGCCAGATCGTCCACGCCCAGAACGGGATCGCATCATCCCAAGGCCCGTGCAGGCTGTAGGTATGCGCCTGGCTGGCGGCCCAGTGGTTGGTCCAGCTGTAGCCATGGATGAACATTGCGCCGAGCAGCAGCATCCACAGCATCGCCTCGCGCCAGGGCGGCTGGGGAACCGAAGTGGTGGCAACGGGCGTTAGGGACACGCGCGCACCGTAGCAGAACGTGGAACGCCTGTTTGCCGCTATTCTTGTGCTTTGGCCAATACAGGGACTGTACGCAGTGGCAGCAGCAGGCAGTCAGGAACAGGCAGGCGCGCACGTCGACGCACCGCGCTGGACGCGCAATCCGGCCTGGGCCCTGTTTTCGCAGACCCATGCGCAGCGCCGGCTGCTGCTGGTCTCCGGTGGCGCCGATGAGGTGTACGTGGTGGATGAGGCCGATACGCCAAGCGTCGTCGAACGCATCCTCGCGCACTGGGAGAACGACACCTTGGCGTCCGTGCAGGACGACGCCGAGTGCGGCCCGGCGACCCGCCAGTTGATGCGCCTGGGCGTGCTGGTGCCGTTGCATGCCGCGCGCAAGGCAAGGCGCTATGCGCTCGATTGGCTCGGTACGCCCCCGCCCGGCTTGGCCGAGGCCTTCGACCAGCATGCCAGCGCGGATCTGCAGCGCGTCGATGCCCACGCCGAGGCCGACCTGCGGGTGCTGGTCCGGCATGGCCTCGGCTGGGAACAGGCCTTGGACCGCTACCGCGCGCAGATGCCGGCACAACCGCATCTGCTGGTGGACATCAGCTATCACCACACACTGGCGCTTGGGCCCTATGTAGTGCCCGGCCAGACCGCCTGCGTGTATTGCCTGGGCAACCGGGTGCTGCGCCGCTGGGGCGAAGCGGTCGTGCCGACGATGCCGGCGGTCGCAGCGCAGCCGGCGCGCATCGCGGCGCTGGTCGCGCCATTGCTGGATCAGCCCGCCCTCTTGCTGGGCTATCTCGAACGCAGTGTCTGGCTCGACCTGCATCGCCTGCACGGCGAGCGCGACCGGGTGCTGCGACTGCCGTGGTGCCCCGCCTGCCAGGGCGGTGCGACCTGGCCGGCCGAACCCCTGTCGTTACCGTGGCGCACCGGGCGACCGGTATGATCGTAGGCACGTGTCGGGCGTTTCCTCATTCGTCAACGGAGTGACCGTATGTACCGTCTGCCCAACCAGTTCGATGCAAGCGCGTCGCGCCAGGACCTTGCCGCCGCCGGTGGCGGTTCGACATCGACCACATGCAGTTCCTGCATCGTCACCCTGATCGGCGCCTCGGCGCTGTCGGCGGTGGTACTCGGCTCGCTGGGACCCATCGCAACGACCGGCCGCGACACCCCGGCCAGCGATGATACCGGCGCCAGCAATACCGGCCTTCCGGACCAGCCGACGCTCTGGCCGGATGCGCCGCCGCCGGAACCGGTCGTCGCCCCGGACGCTGGCCACGCCATGCCGCCTGCCCCGGTTCCGATGAGCCGAACCAAACGCAAGCTGCTGGGTGCGTTCGCGGTGCCGTTGGCCGTGATCGCCGGCGGCGTCATGGGCGCTGCCAACGTGATATTCGGCCTGTTTGTCGCCGTTGCGGTGATCGTTGGCATCTACGCCACCGTCTACGAGCGGTCAGGGCGTTCGCTCGGCAGCGGCATCGGCGTCGGGATCGGCCTGCTGCTGGGCACGTTCGTCGCTGCCGCCGCGGAGATGATGCTCTGGCTGGGTGTGCTGAAGTGAACCGCGCCGCGTGATGGCGGCCGCGCCCCTCCCGCCCACGCTGTCCTCGCACCTGCTGCACGGCGCGGCCCGTGCGCGCTGCGGGGTGGTACGTCCGGCGCAGCCGATCGACGCCCATGCCTGCGATGCCACCGGCCCGCTGTTCGGGGGACGCCGGGTGCACAACGCCGCCACCCCGGCCGACCCGGCCAATCCCTGGCAGAGCGTGTCCGGCGCCGTCGGCCTGGATGCCGCTGCCGCCGCCGACGGAGCCGTTGCCGAGGCGCTGGAGCGGCTGGCCGCGGCACAGGTCACGCTGGCGGTACGCCGCCGGGATACGTTGACGCCGTCGCAACGCCTGGACGAGTCGGCGTTCGCCTTGTTTTCAGCAGGTCAGCGCGCAACCCCGGGCTTCCCGTGGCCGATGCCCGAGCACGACGAGGATCTGTTCGCGGCCGTGTATTCCCTGGACGACAACCAGGTGACGTGGGTCCCGCAGGAGCTGGTCGGGCTAGGCCCTCGGCACGGGCAGGCACGGCTGCCGTCGACCTCCAGCGGGCTGGCCGCCTGGCGGGATGGCCGCGATGGCCAGTGGCTGGCGCTGCTGCGTGCTGCCCAGGAGCTGCTGGAACGCGACGCACTGGCGGTGACGTGGATCAATGGCGTGGCGGGCCGCCGCATCGCCCTGCCGGCGTCCTGGCACGCGCATGCCAGCAAGCACGGGGGCCAGCTGCAGGCCTTCGACCTGACCCAGCACTGGAACCCGCACCCGGTGATAGCCGTCGCCGGTGGCATGCCGTTTGAAGGCCGCCCCCGCCATGTCCTGGGCATCGCCTGCCGCGCCGACCCGGCCGAAGCGCTGCACAAAGCGCTGCTGGAGTGGCAGCAGGCGCTGACCTTCGCCGCCCATCTGTGTCGCCACGACAGCGCGCGGCTGCCGCGCGAGCCTGCCGCGCTGCGCAGCTTCGACGAACATGCCGCGTTCTATACCCTGCGTCCGGACCTGTGGGCGAGCGTGCCCCTGCTGAAGCGCACGCATGACAGCCCGTTGCAGGTGTCGCCGACGGTGGCTGCGTTGCGCCCGCCGGCGCTGCGCGCCGGTGACGAGCTGGATCTGCTGCGGCGACGCCTCGGCCAGGCCGGGATCGCGTTGTACTACCGCGAGTTGACCACCACTGACGTAGCCGCAGCCGGCGTGCGGGTGATGCGGGTGCTGTCGCCGCAGCTCAGCGGCCTGCATGCCGACGAGCGTGCACCGTTCCTGGGGGGGCGTTGCCGCGACGTGGCGTGGCGCTATCCCGGCGTGCCGCACGGCGGCGAAGCGCCCAACCCCTTCCCGCATCCCCTGGGCTGAAGCAGGCCACCCCATGCCCTCACCACCGTCTCCCTGGCACGATGCCCCCGCCTTCCACCTGTTCTGGCACAACGGCGAACTCAACCCCGCACGTGCGGAGATGATGCGCGCGCGCATCGCCGACGATGCCGCGCGCATCGCCCCGCCGCCCCGACCGGTGCATGCCGCCGCCGGCATCGCCCTGCCCGACCCGGTGCAGCCCGGCGATGCGCTGGCGCAACGCCACAGTGGCCGCCGCTTCGGTGTGGCCCGCTGGGGCGCGCAGGAGCTGGGCCGCGTGCTCGCCCCGCTGCGGGCCCGACCCGGCGACAGTGAGACCCGGCGCCTGCCGTCCGGTGGGGCCAAGTATCCGATCCAGGCCTATGCCGCGCTGTACGGCGCCGACGATGCGATTGCCGCAGAGCCGGGCATCCATTGGTACGACCCGATTGGGCATGCGCTGGTGCCGGTGGGGCCCTGCCCCGCATGGCCGGCGCTGTCCGGGCTGCTCGGCGTGGATTGGCCCGAACGCCCGACGGCCGTGCTGTTCCTGATCGCCGAGCCGGCCGGCACGCTGGCCAAGTACGGCGAGCGCGGTGGCCGCTTCGTATTGATCGAGGCCGGGGTCTGGCTGGGCGCACTCGGGCAGCAAGTGGCCGCGATGAACGCCGCCGGCTGCGCGATCGGCTCCTTCGACGATGCCGCCGTACTGGCCCTGCTCGGGCTCGACCCGCAGCGGCATCTGGCCGTGTTGGCCTACGCGTGTGGTCCGGCGCCCTGACCACCGCCGGCGTCGAACCAGCCAACTGACCAGCATCAGCCGCCGTTGGGGGCTACGGAAGCAATCGTCAAGCATGTGCTCATGACCGGAGCGCATCAGGCCCTTCCCGATCGGCCTGAACAGGCAGCCCCCGCGCGCGGCCGGCACGGCCGGGGCGTTCTACAATGCGCGCATGCAGATTGGCCCCTACAACATCCAGCCCAACGTGGTGCTGGCACCAATGGCCGGTGTCACCGACAAACCCTTCCGCCTGCTGTGCAAACGGCTGGGCGCGGGCTTGGCCGCCTCGGAGATGACCATCTCCGATCCGCGCTTCTGGACCACCCGCAAGTCGCTCCATCGCATGGACCATGCCGGCGAGCCGGATCCGATCAGCGTGCAGATCGCCGGCACGGAGCCGCAGCAGCTGGCCGAGGCCGCGCGCTACAACGTGGACCACGGCGCGCAGATCATCGACATCAACATGGGCTGCCCGGCCAAGAAGGTCTGCAACGCGTGGGCCGGTTCGGCGCTGATGCGCGACGAGGATCTGGTGGCACGCATCCTTACTGCCGTGGTGCAGGCGGTGGACGTGCCGGTGACGCTGAAGATCCGCACGGGCTGGGACTGCGACCACCGCAACGGCCCGCGCATCGCCCATATCGCCGAGGACAGCGGCATTGCCGCGCTGGCAGTGCATGGCCGCACCCGCGACCAGCACTACACCGGCCAGGCCGAGTACGAGACCATCGCCGCGATCAAGACCGCGCTGCGCATTCCGGTGCTGGCCAATGGCGATATCGATTCGCCGCAGAAGGCGGCCCACGTGCTGGCCGTGACCGGCGTGGACGCGGTGATGATCGGCCGGGCCGCGCAGGGTCGGCCCTGGATCTTCCGTGAAGTGGCGCATTACCTGGCCACCGGTGAACTGCTCGCCCCGCCCTCGCTGGACGAGGTGCGCGACATACTGCTGGGCCACCTGCACGCGCTGCACGACTTCTACGGCGAAGCGCAGGGTGTGCGCATCGCGCGCAAGCACCTGGGCTGGTACGCCAAGGACCGGCCGGAGAACGCCGCCTTCCGCGCGGTGGTCAACCGCGCCGACGACGCCGCCAGCCAGATCGCGCTCACCACCGACTATTTCAATGCGCTTGCCGCCGGCCTGCCGCATGCCGAGGCCAGCGCCGAGGCGCGCTGCGCCATTGCCCCCTGATCCGCCGAGCCACGCTCGACGCTATGTGACCCTGCTCCCATGACCCCGCCGATCACCGCCCCCACCTACCTGCACGGTTTCTCCGATACCGAGCAGCACCGCCTGGTCACCCAGGCCCGCCTGTTCGAATCGAGCATCTTCAGCGGCATCGACTACAGCAACGCGCAGCGACTGCTGGAAGTGGGCAGCGGCGTCGGCGCGCAGACCGAGATCCTGCTGCGCCGCTTCCCCGAGCTGCACGTCACCGGGGTGGACCTGAGCCAGGCGCAGCTGGACACCGCGCGCGCCAACCTGGAGAAGACGCCCTGGTGCAGCGAGCGCTACACCCTGCAGCAGGCCGATGCCGGCGACCTGACGTTCGGCGCGCGCCAGTTCGATTCGGCGTTCCTGTGCTGGGTGCTTGAACACGTGCCGTCACCGGCGCGCGTGCTCAGCGAGGTGCGCCGCGTGCTCGCCCCGGGCTCGCCGGTGTACATCACCGAAGTAATGAACGCCTCGTTCCTGCTCGACCCGTACTCGCCGCACATCTGGCGCTACTGGATGGCCTTCAATGATTTCCAGTACGACCACGGCGGCGACCCGTTCGTAGGCGCCAAGCTCGGCAACCTGCTGCTGGCCGGTGGCTTCCGCGACGTGCACACCGAGATCAAGACCATCCACCTGGACAACCGCGAGCCGGCCCGGCGCAAGACCATGATCGCGTTCTGGGAACAGCTGCTGCTGTCGGCGGCCGACCCGCTGCTGGAGGCCGGGCTGGTCGATCAGGACACCGTGGACGGCATGCGCCGAGAATTCAGCCTGGTCCAGAACGACCCCAACGCCGTGTTCTTTTTCTCGTTCGTGCAGGCACGCGCCACGGTCTACTGACCGCGGCCGGCCCGGGCACGGGTCGACGGTTTACTGGCCGACCGCGACGCCTGCGGCGGGCGAGCCCGAAGGCGGCACCGTCGCAGCGTTGTCCGCCGGTGCCTGCCAGATCCGCGCCCACATCTGCGCGAACCGCTGCTTCACCCGCGCCCCGCCCTGTTCGCCTTCGTAGGCCGCGCGCAGCTGCTCGGGCACGATGCCGGCCCACTGATCGCCCTGCGCACGTGCCACCGCGAAGGTAAAGGTGTAGTCCGGCTCCAGGCCCATGCGCAGGTCACTCAACTGCAGCTGGCCATCCACCACCTGGGCGCGCATGAAGCCGCGGTTGAACCACTGCAGCCGCCGCACCGCCGGAATGCCCGCCGCCTCGGCCTGGCGCAGCGCCTGCACGTTGGAGGGATAGCCCTGGAAATGCATCGGTCCCTCGTCGGCCACCAGCGAGCGCTCGCCGATCACGTAGCCGCTGGGAGTCATCGCCACCACCTGCCAGAGCAGCGTGTTGAACGGGGTGGCCACCGAGAAGCGGGGCGCATCGCCCAGTCCCATCGCCGCCAGCGCGCGGTCGGCCTGCCGCTCGACGTTGTGCTTGGCCAGCAGCGACCAGCCCAGGTAGCCGCAGCTGAGCACCAGCCCGGCCACCAGCGCCTTCTGCGCCACCGGGCGGGCACGGGCGAACCAGGCCACCACGCAGCCGATCAGCAGCCACACGGTGTACAGCGGGTCGATGATGAAGACACTGGACCACATGGTCGGCGCAGGGGTGAACGGCCACCACAGCTGGGTGCCGTACACGGTGAAGGCATCCAGCAGCGGGTGGGTCACCAGCGCCAGCAGGATCGCCCAGAACCAGCGCGTCGGTGCCTGCGCGACCCGCCCGTGGCCGAAGCGCTTGAACAGCCACCAGATCAGCGCGGCCACCCACGGCAGCACCAGCAGTGAATGGCTGGCGCTGCGGTGCTCGGTCATCAATGCGACCGGGTCGGCGGTGGTGAAGGCCAGCACCAGGGCGTCCAGGTCCGGCAGCGTGCCCAGCGCGGCACCGGCCAACAGGGCGGCGCGACGGTGGCCGGCGGGGGCGATGGCGGCAGCAACGGCGCCGCCCAGTACGATCTGGCTTAGGGAGTCCATCGGCCGATGGTATAGGGTGTGAAGGGCGGCGTGGCGGCTTCCTGGCTGTCACGCTGGTGGAACACTGGGCCGCGACGCTGGGGCCCAATCGCGTCCTGGCGGCCGCTTGGCCGGGCACGCGGGCTTAACCACCGGCAACTCCCCGTGGCGCACAATGCAACCGGGCGACATGCCGTGTATCATTCGCGCCCATCTTTCCATCCGAATCAAAGGATATTAAGCCTGATGTCCAGCTACCTCTTCACCTCCGAATCGGTCTCCGAAGGCCATCCGGACAAGGTTGCCGACCAGATCTCCGATGCGGTGCTGGACGCGATCCTCACCCAGGACCAGCGCGCCCGTGTCGCCTGCGAGACCATGGTCAAGACCGGCGTCGCCATCGTGGCCGGTGAAATCACCACCAGTGCCTGGATCGACCTGGAAGCGCTGACCCGCAAGGTAATCGTGGAC